>Ga0308016_10001663_pt1 | contig 10974 bp, 12 predicted proteins | sample Neamet233_FD_203129 | JGI IMG/M metagenome (GOLD analysis project Ga0308016, IMG submission 203129) | Marine microbial communities from water near the shore, Antarctic Ocean - #233 | ecosystem: Environmental > Aquatic > Marine > Unclassified | place: Southern Ocean | collected 2014-07-28
CAAGCCAGTCAGTACCTCATCAGCGATCATTAGCCAGTCATTCCGGTCACAGATAGCACGAATCCCTTGAAGGAAACTTTTAGTTGGTATCCAGTTACCCCCTTCAGCCAATCCTGGCTCAACCATAATGGCCGCTATATTATCTTTAGCGGCAATATAGTTTGGGATATGATGCTCCAAATAATGAAGACAATACTCTGAGTACTGCTCTTCGGTCATACCAGCTGGAATATGGTCACTGTGCGGATAAGGTGCAATTATGGCGCCACCATTCCATCCTTCCATGTACTTTCTTGTATTTAAGCCACCAAAAGTTTTAGTCCCCAAACTGTTTCCATGAAATGAAGATGCAAACGTAATAACATGACGCCTTTTTTTATAACACATAGCCATATAAAAAGCCGATTCAGCTGCTTCAGTTCCCGACACCTCATAGTTAAAACGAGATAATGCTTTTTCAGGTGTAATTTGAATTATTTTTTCGGCCAACTCATATCGAAGAGGGTGATCATAATGAAAGCCATATCTTTTTTGGGCCTCATGAATGGCCTCGATAATTTCTGGATGAGCGTTGCCGATTGGATTTGTTGCCCAACCATTTTGAAAATCTATATATTTATTTCCATCTACATCCCAAATATGATCGCCAAGCGCCCTATCAATCATAACTTGACCGGCGGGCCTAAAACCTCGTCTTAATGCTTTTTGCATTTTGTCATTGAATATCAAGCCATTTTGAAAAATTGGTATTCCACGCTCAAGTATTGCTTTTGCTTTAGGTCCTGGTATTACTTTAGTCATAATGAATTCTTTATTTATTTATAATTACAGTTCATGTTATATGATCCGTTTAGTTATTTATAATTACATTTCATATTATATGATCCATTATTTTAGCATTTCAATTAATAGTTGCATGCTTTATGATTTATGAATCTTATTTAGGTGGCACCGCTGAAATGACTAGAGATAAACACATCAATCCAAAGGAAATAGAAGCATTTCTCACCTCATGGAAGGATGGCGTAATTGCTATAGGTAAAGCCTATCAAGAAGCTGATAACTATAAAGATAAAGCCAGCGCTTTTATTGAGAAGCATTACGCTTTTAATTCTGGTGACGTTTTATTCAAACCAACTTATACCAGCAATGTTGTATTTAGAAATAATCCTGACGCTGCCCTGTCTTACTTTATTTCTGGCTCCGTGTCAGAAGATTCTGGTTTTGCAATAAAGCCATGGGAATCTATTAAAGTATCAGATATTAATTTCCTTATAGAAGACAGTCTTTATGCCGTAATGGGGGTACTTAACTTAAAACTTCAAAACTCTAAGGATATAACTAAAATTGTTTTCACTTTTATTTTGGTTAAAAATAATGATGAGCTAAAGATTAAAATTCATCATTCCTCTGAATTGATCTAGTCAATTCTTTTACTGCATGCAATCATTCACATCTATCTTTCTATTTATAGTTATATCTTCTATCTGAAAAAGCTCTAACTCTCTTTCTCCAAGCTTTATACGAACCTTCCTTTAAGTTTTCACGCATAAATTTTTTTACATCTTTCTCGCCCATTCCATATAAGTTTTGTATATTTTCAAAACTGACATGATCGGAGAGGGCCAGTTCTATGATCTCACTTTTTTCACTCTCAGAAAATATTTTCATTACCTATACTCAGTTATAATCCAACTAGAAATCCATATTGAAAAGTGGTTTCAGGAGCTCTTTTTAAATAATCTCAATTTTTATATCAAGTTAAGTTGGAATATCGATTTATTTTTTATGTGGAGCAACTAAGTACTTTTCACCAGTAGCTTGTTTTGCATAATTTTTGAGTATCTCTGGCTGAAGCATCTCCTCAAAAGATATCTCTTGGGTATATTGACTTGCAAATGTAGTTTTAATTTCTTTAGCTACCCGCTCTCTCATTTGCTGGAATCTTTCCATGCCAATTCTTTTTATCATTGGCATTAAAAGCCATCCGCCAAGGCCCCATTGCATACCAAATGATCTATTTAGAATAGTCGGCGACTGATCTAGTCCACCATAGATATAAACCTGTTTATATGTGTCTGAACCATATCGACTATATTCTTTAGTGGTTTTATTTGCAGCTATTTCCATGGCGGACAGTATTTGTCCTGGAAGCTTGCCATCATTTCCGCCTCCTGTAGCATCAAAACCTAAAGTAGCACCTGTGGCTATTAATGCAGCAATCAAATCTTTCATAAAACTCGGATCACTGGTATTGCATACATAGTCCGCGCCCATATTTTTAAGCATCTCCACTTGCTCAGACTTTCTTACGATATTAACAAGAGGAATCGAATCATCCTTGCAAAGCCTCAGTAGCATTTGCCCAAGATTTGACGCAGCAGCTGTATTGACAATGCCGCTATGATTTTCCATTTTCATGGTTTCAATAAAAGCTAACACTGTTAATGGATTTACAAATGAAGAAGCCGCCTCTACAGAAGTCGTCTTTTCGTCCATGACCAAACAACTGTTTGCTGGAATACATCGATATTGAGAATACATCGCCCCACCTGCCGCACCAACCGTCTTACCTATTAATTCTTTAGCGTTAGATCCAGCATCTTCAATTATACCGCCACCTTCATTACCAACTTGCATGGATTGACCCACCCTTGATTTCATTGCTTTCATCAGGCCTGGATGTATCTTCATTTTTGCTACTGTGTTATTTCCTGAGCCTGAGATACTTAGACTATCAAGATCAGCTGCAAAACTTATCAGAAGACCTAAATCCGAAGGATTAATTGGCGATGCTTCTACCTTTACTAAGACTTCATTTTCTAGAGGCTTGGGCTTTTCTACTCTAGCAATAGAGATTTCTATACTCCCTTCACTAGTTACCATTGATCTTATTTCTTGTGCGGTTTTTTCTGACATACTTATTTCATCCTTAAGATAGAATTCTGGGTATTAATTTAGGAGTATTCTTCTTATAACTATTATATTTTTCCAAATGCCCCCATTTTTCATGCCCTCTTGCCTCTAATAATCTTATCCCACTTATGTGATTAAGCAGCAAGTAGGTAAATATTGGAGAGAACAATGCTAGGTAGTTCAAACCAACGAAAGAAGGTATGGCCATTACTGTCAAACCTGTCCATAACGTAATTTCACCAAAATAGTTTGGATGCCTTGATCTAGCCCATAAACCCTCATTTATAAATGAATCTTTATTTTCTTCTTTAGAGCGGAATGCAGATTTTTGATTATCAGCAATTATTTCAACAGCAAAACCAAGAATAAATAATGCAAGACCGAGAATAAATATATTATTTACGATCACACCTGTTGGACTGGTAATTGCAACTAAAGCGGCTGAAGAGCATATAAAAACCCACATGCCTTGGAGTGTCCATGTCATAAAAAATCGGGAAAATGATGTTTTAATTAAATTGAATCTCTCATCTTTTCCATCCCTAGATATTCTCATGAATAAGAATGATCCTAGTCTTATAGCCCATATCATTATTGCTCCTGAGACTATTAAATTACTGAAGTTTAAATTTTCGATGCTTTGAGTTGCAATCAAGCAATATATAAAAATACTCAGGTAAGTCAGGCTGCCAGTTAAATCATAGAATTTTTCAGTCTTTAGAGCAAAAGCTGGGATAAAGGCGATCCACTGAATGACAAAAGCAATTATTAAAATATGCTCTAGTAAGTTTGTTCCTGAAATCTCAATACTATTAAAAGAAATCAAACCAGCATAAGTTTTGGTAAAGATAAAAACTCCTGCCGCAATAGCTAAATTTATTAAATGTTTCATCGTTCTCTCCATCTATTTTTAGCCTATGATAACTAATTTTTAATCTCATCTATAAATAAATTTCAGACAGAGTCATTTATTTCGTATTTACTTATTCACACTCAAAGCAAATTTTTTGTAAGATATTGATTTTATTGCGGTAAAGAGCCAAGTATAAGTTCACCTTCTATCATTACAATTGATGGCTTGACCTTCCAGATCTTATAACGATCTAAGTCAAAAAGATTTTCATCGAGCACCAATAGATCAGCTAGTTTTCCAATTTCAATCGACCCTATCTCATTTTCCATGCGAAGCTGGTAAGCGCCATTTGTAGTGTATCCCTGGATCATCATTTCAAGATCGAGTCGTTCAGATGCAGGCATCCTGATCTTATCCTGCCCTTCTTCCCATAATTCCTTCGGATACTGTCGGTTGTGTCCAACCTGCATTCCAAAATATGGGCTTAGTGAAGTATTTAACATGTCGCCACCCCACCATTCATCACTGGAAAAAGTTACGATGACACCAATGTCAAAAAGAGATTTGGGTTGATACAAATTTGCATAACGATCTGCTCCAAGAGACGTCTTGATTACATCATTATTATTGACGCCAAACCACCATGGAGTGAAATTTGCAATAATATCCAAATCTTTGATCCTTGAGATGTCCTCAGAATTAATGAGTTCCAGATGCGAGATAGTGACTCTTGGGTAAAAGTTATCTTTAATAATATTCTTAGCTGCTTCGACGGCATCGATCACAGTCCGAACCGCAAAATCTCCCATGGTATGAACATGCAGGTCCATTTTTTCTTGATTTAGCTCTATCAAAAAGTCTCGAAGCTCGTCCACCGTCAGCATGGTATTTGCAACATAATCGGGATTATCAACGTAGGGTTCTAGCATTGCTCCTGACCGATTTTGATTAATACCATCCATGAAGAGCTTGATAGTATTGAATTGAAGGCGTTCGCCACCGTAAGTATTCCTGTAACGTTTCATCTCTGAAATGGCTAATTTTGTTCTTTCCGGTGTAAAAATTTGATACGTACCTTCATATCGAATCGGTAATCTTCCTTCTCTCTCTAGCTTCGACAGGATACCGTACACAAGATCCTCATAACCAAAGTTACCAGCATCATAAAGCGTCGTAACGCCATATTCGATAAATGTTTGCAATACAGATACAATTTTCTTTTCATGGATCCTTTTGCCGGCATCGTCATTAATTGGAAACTGTCTCGCAAAATGCTGCCAACCAGCACCCTCTTTTACCCATCCCGTCAGTTCTCCGTTTTGATCTCGGACGTAGGTTACAATACCCTCTAGGGGGTCTGGTGAATTCTCATCAATGCCTAGGACTTCTAAAGCTTTGGAGTTCAGCCACCTATCATGCCAAGCATTACTTGCAAACCATACCGGACGGTCGGGAACAATGAGATCTAGCTCCCTTTTGTTTGGCCCTTCAGAGCCCTTCACATACATATCGATCGGCCAGCAACATAGTCGTAAATATTCGTCATCAGGGTGATCATTTGCGTATTTTTCTACCGCTGCGAGCATTGCTTCCCGGCTAGTTTCCGAGATTTCACCATATTTTTCAACATCGACATAACCCGGGTGGGCATGAGAGTCGATTATACCAGGAATGACAAAACGCCCCTTAAAATTAGTGGAACGGGTGCTTTGGGATTCGTACTTTGATACTCCCGCCTCATCACCAACATAAATGAATTTACCGTCCTTAATGGCTACGGCTTCAGCCCATGGCTGTTTATCATCTGACGTAAAAATTTTAGCCCCAGTGATAATTAGATCTGCACTTTCATTCGTGCTGATATCAGAATTAAATTGGCAGGAACTTATCAGCAAAATTAAAAATGCTGCAAACCATGTGCAGTTTTTGATTTTCATCAGAATTTTATTCTCCTATTCAATAATCACATAAATTATTTCTATTCGAACTATCTATTTCATACAAACCATATCACTCTTTAGCCTATGGATATTTAAGATATCTGAACATGCTCTAATTATATGGTCTTTTGATCAGTTAGATTATAGGCGGGCCGTGTTACCGAGTAAGCCCAATAGAAGAAAACAAACTGTAATGCTAGACGAGCATAAAGCAGTGAAATAGAGAGGTCAGGAAATGCCTCGGGCGTAATAGCCATATAAATATTAGCAGGATAAACAGCAATCAGCAGGGCAACTAAACCCCAGCCAGCTATTTTTCGGAGGCGAGGAATCAAAACACAGATGCCTCCTAGTACCTCAAAAAAGCCACTGAGATAAACAGCCTCAGAATGCAATGGAAATACCGGGGGCATAATGGATAAATAAAAATTTGGATTAACAAAATGATCTACACCCACATTAATAAAAAATGCAGCCAATCCAAATAAAACCAACTTTTTCCACCAGCCAGTAGGTAGTTTAAGTGCAGCAAGGAAGATAGTTATAGTATTCATTTTTATCATTCTTCAGCCTTTTTATTGCTGCCCTCTTTGCGTTATTCCACCACACTTAGGACATTTACCTGTAGCAGAGGGCGCATAGGTTAGAAACTCAATAAATCCGCAAGTTGTATTCATACATTTGTAAAAAAAAGTTGTCATATCTTATAAGCCTTTGAAATTAATAATCTCGAACTGTTAACAGATTTATTTTTTATCATAAATTAAACAGGGGCAACACTTTAGCCTTCGCCTGCTTTTTTATTTTTATAATAACCCCTGAAAGCAATGTAAGTCTGTATCAAATTAGCTATAACGAAAGCATATAAATCTACAAATATAAAAACTGCTGCTCCAGAAAATCTGCTGATACCTGTGAGGATATAACCATTTAATCTAGTTTCATGTTTCACTGAACTGACCAGATACAAGCTCATAATACTAAAAATTAAAACTACCCACTGCCCGTATTGTAAAAAATCTTCAATCATCACTTATTTCCTTTTATTTTATAATTTTATCCTAGATAACATTCCTCAAAGAGCATTAAAGGCGCTAGCCATCATGCCAAGCGCTATATCGGTATGCTCTCCATTGAAAATTAATGGCGGTCTGACCTTCAAAATATTAGCTTCCACACCAACGGTGGCGACTAACATACCCTCTTCCCTCAGCAACTCAATCATCCTAGCGGCTTCAGCAGGTGCATGTTCTTTGCTTGTGCGATCTTTGACTAAATCCATGCCAATGAACATACCTTTACCACGGACATCGCCGATAACACTGTGTTTTTCTTGAAGTTTTGCGATCCCCGCGCGGAAATAAACGCCGGTATCATGAACATTTTGGAGGATATTTTCGGTGTGGATATATTGTAAAACCGCGCGTCCGGCAGCGGCTGAAACCGGGTTGCCGCCAAACGTATTAAAATAGTCTGTGATTGCGCCAAACTTCTCAATCAGGCTGCGTTTCACAACGATGGCTGCCAAAGGGTGTCCGCAGCCCAGCGGCTTACCCATGGTAACGATATCCGGTACTAAATCAGAGTTTTGGTACGACCAAAAATTTTCACCTTGACGACAAAGGCCTGATTGCACTTCATCAATGACGATTAAGCCGCCCGCAGCACGGGTTTTCGCAATCATGTCTTGATAATACTGTTTACCCGGTGCAAAAAGGCCCGGGTTTTCAAAAGAGCCTTCAATTAACTGCATGGCAGGTTTGATGCCATGGGCGGCTAATTGCTCGATCGCTTTATCAACTTCATTCGCATCGACTTCGCCGCGATAACTATCAGGGGCTGCGATTTCGGCAACATAATCTGGGCAAGGATGTATGCGCCCTTCGGCAGGGGATAATTCTGTTACCAGTGTCGAGTTGCCGTGATACACCTTCTCCGTGATGATTGCGCCTTTACGGCCAGTAACGGTGGAAGTAATGCGGTAGGCAAGATCGTTTGCTTCAGTGCCGGTACAAACAAACAAGGCTACATAATCATCTTCCGGCATGGTCGCCGTAAGCATTTCGGCATACTCAACAACCGTTTCATGCAAATAGCGTGTGTGGGTATTTAAGGTGCGTGCCTGTTCGCACATGGCTTCGATAACATGGGGGTTACAATGGCCCACCGACGGCACATTATTATAGCAATCAAGATACTTTTTACCGTCGGCATCATATAGCCAAACACCTTCACCGCGAACAATATGTAACGGATTTTCATAAAAGTGGCTGTAGGTAGGCCCTAGCGCTTTGCTGCGGCGATGAATAAGGTTTTCGTGGGTGTTCGTCATGGAACCCTCCGATAGTAAAAGGCGGTCAATTGGCGCTCATAATATGGGCAGTAAATTTTGCACGATCAAATTCCAGGAATTTTCTGGCAGCATCAACAGTGCCAGCTAAATCTTCTTGGCGAATTTTCTCCGGGTCGTCCGCATGATGCTGGGCTCGGTAACTGTAGAGTTGCACCGCTATAATATAACTGACAGCCACGGCATCATATAGCAATGCCAACTGTTCATCAGGAATGGGAGTGTATTCTCTGTAGCCTTCTAACATGGCGGTTGTGGCGCTCAAAATATCAGCGCCCTGTTCTATCACACTGGTTAGTACGATAGAAATATCCATGGCAATAGGTCGGTCGATTAAGTCACCAAAATCAATAACTCCGGTTACAACCGCAGGGTTACCTACTTCGCACATCACATTGCCGGCGTGTCCGTCATGATGGATGACTTGATGTGGCAGCGCCAAAAGCCTGGGTACGCCATCGGTTTCTAAGCGTTGCAGATGTGTTTCGGCCAGTGCTTTGAAATCATCAGGCATATATTTTTCGCGTAGTTCAGTAGAAAAAATCAGCCCATTCAAACCATCCCAAGGCATAAAGTTTTTAGAGGCGGGATGTTCAAAGCCCTTCAACGCAGCACATAGCCGGCCGGTGATACGGCCTATTGCTTTGATGGCATCAAGATTCAGATGGTCATGTAAGTCCAGCGGCTCGCCTTCGACAAAACTGACTAAGCGCACCCAATGAGCTTGACCATTGTCGTCTGTTATTTTAGCGGCTTGCTCGCCTGCTGTGGTTTTGATTTGAACGGGCACAGTTAAACCCGGGTCTGTTACTTGCAAATGCAATAGCGACTTGATTTGAAAATCAACGGTTTCATCGAGTTCATCGGGGCCGGCAATTTTTAATACATAACGTTTACGATCACGGGTGGTAAACTGCATGTTTTGGTCGCGCTCGCCCGCTAAAGTTTTAAAATCACCAGCCATACCATAGTGATGTTGTAAAAAATCATGCAACACTGCTTCACTAAAATGCGGGGGATTAAACTTTAGGTCATCCGTGCTTAACTGTTTGGCTATATCTGCTGTCATTCACTTATTACCTTTATCTACCTATAAGGACATTAAAGAGCTTATTAACGACCTTTAATACCTTTAACATTACTGGCTTATCTCACCAAATCAAAAAATACTAAATTCTAAAGCAAACAATAGTCACAAGCGTTTGCTGTATTCTTCTTTTTATTGCTCTGAAACCCGTATTCTTTGGTTGGTTTGGCAGAGTTTGTGACACATCATCATCGGTGTCTAGTAGTTCGATAAGTATGTGACTTCGGACCTTCTGACCTGAACTCGACTCCACCCATCGACCCTACGTACTGATCAACATTTTCCTGCCAATGTAACGTGACCTTAGCCGAACGATGGATCGTCGCAATAATGATGTCGTGTTCGCGAAACTGGAGAATCTCTCCGGTAACGGCGATCTCGTTCTTTACACCGACGATCTCGCAGGTGTCGTCAAACCGTTTAGGACTTTCTACCACTTCTTTTCACCACTCTCATAATCATCCGAACAAGCTATGTGTATAATCATCTCGTAACGTTTCATCTTCTCTTCTGAGGCTGAGCACATAATATTGAATTATTCCCACTCCATTGTTACCCTAAATTAAACCCAGTAAATACATGAGTTACAGGGCATTAAAATCTAGTTTGTAGTGCATAGGTATGACATTACGCAGATTAAGGACTCTAATTAAAACATGAATATATCAAAATATCTCAAAGATAGGACATTTCTAGGCGCTTTAGTTTTTTGGCTGATAGCCACAATAAGTTATTTTCAATTTGTTGCAATGGGCTATGCCCCATCCCCTATTGCAGTTGATGGTCTTACAAGCCTGTTAACATTTTATATTCCTGTCCTGGTTCTAACAGTATTTCTTTTACTTTATCTCACCAGAAAACGACCTCCAGTTAAATGGGGTGAGCTTTATGCGATCAACAAGACAACCGCCAAAAAGGAAGCCTGGTTATCAGTAGGATATTTACTTTTAACCCAGATGATTTTGGGGCTCGGCTTTAATATGGGCCTGCATTTTCCCGGCACAGACATCTACTCTACTGGCAGTCATTCTCAAACCGATGTATGGATTTGGGCGACGACTTATACAATCATTTATACAGTCATCCCAATGATTTGGCTGCGAAAACGAGGATTTTCGTTAAGGAAACTATTCTCGTCATTTCAGTGGATAAGAGACTTATGGATAATCATTGCCTATTGGGCATTAGACTTTTTTGGTCCTATTCTGGCTGGTGCCACAGACTTTTTTGGCGGTATCACTGCCAGTCAATATGCTCAGGGGGTGCCGCTAGGGATATTTGTTAACGCGCTTGGGGCTGGATTACCGGTCGTTGTGATGATGCATATGATCTTTATTCCCCGTGTTGCCGTTTTAGTTGAAAATAAGCTTACGGTCATACTCTTGGGGGGGCTTTTCTACTCTGTATTTAGTTTGTTTGATCAAGGTGTGGATTACAGTACTCTAGCTATTGGATTAACATCTTTTACCTATGTGGTGATGACACAAACGCTGGTGGGCATGGGTAAAGCGACCTTCACGGTGGTGACTGGTAACCCCTTTATACATTTTATTACCCTACACGTTATTAGCGCACGGGTTCCATTCGACACTCGAATGTATATTGAAATTTTTAAGCTAAAATAACTTAAAGTTATTCCCACTCAATAGTTGCACGATTTGAAACCCTTATAAACAGGGAGTTACAGAGGTGAAAAAAGTAGTTTGTCATAAGTTTGTCACGACTGTTTATTATGAGATTCAATTTGTATTAAATCCAACCAAATTGTCTCGTTGCACGCAGATACATAATAAAAGGTATCGTAAACAGTAGATCGCCCAACCCAATA
>Ga0308016_10001665_pt1 | contig 10968 bp, 13 predicted proteins | sample Neamet233_FD_203129 | JGI IMG/M metagenome (GOLD analysis project Ga0308016, IMG submission 203129) | Marine microbial communities from water near the shore, Antarctic Ocean - #233 | ecosystem: Environmental > Aquatic > Marine > Unclassified | place: Southern Ocean | collected 2014-07-28
TATATATTATATTTTTAATTTTTCTAATTAAATAATACATCTATCCAAGACAATTTCTTTCTTCTTCTTTTGTGTGGGTTCTATATTTTTAACAAACTCACCTTTTTCATTGAATGCTTGAATAGGATATTTATTTTTTCGATAGAATGCTAATCTTTTGAATTCTTGATTTTTAAACGTAGAGAAGGTGTCGCTTATATCTATAACTCTAGGAATATTAACTCTATCTGCTACTTTTAAACGTAGAATACGTCCAACAGACTGTTCTATATCACTTTTAGGGGATATTAGAAATAATGTATCTAAATGTGGGATATCCATACCTTCAGATGCCATCTTATAGGTTCCAAGAATAACTTGTTTAGATTCGGAATTCTTAAGTTGCATTTCAGACATTCCTCCTTTATAATAACCAATACTAGGCGAACCATCCCAAACTGAATGTTTCTTAATCTTAATAAATAATCGTTCTAAATGTTTCAATCTATCACTAAGAATAATAATGTTTCTATTTTCTAAAATATTTTTAACCAACACCTTTACTATTAAGTTATCACGGTCTTCCCATTCAATTATATTTGTTAACATTCTAACATAATCAGGTTGTCTATTATATCTTAAACATACCTTAGAATATTGTGGATCTTTATGTTTATATCTATATAATTGAACATCACATATATCCTTTTCATCTCTGTCTTTCCTGGAGTAAATTACTGGTCCTATAAACCATTTAAATACTTTAGATAATCCGTCTTTTCTATTTAAAGTAGCAGATAATCCAAGATTATATTTTGCAGTAATCTTATAGAAACATCTTGAAAATACTTCTGCTCCTAAGTGGTGGCATTCGTCATAAACTGCTAATCCGACATCTGCAAATGTTTCAGCAGGATAATCTTTCATAGATAAACTTTGAAGCATACCTATTATTATATCACAATCTTTAGTTATTACTGTTCCTGCTTGTATATGTCCTATTTTTGCATCTGGTAAAAATTGATGTATTCTTTCTTTCCATTGGTTTACTAAAAACTCTTTATGAACGACAACTACACACTTAACTTTAAGTTGTGCGATAATTCCTAAAGCAATAACTGTTTTTCCACCGCCACAAGGAATAGAAACAATGCCACCACCGGTTTCTTTATGTTCTAAATACTTATCGACTATACCTTGTTGTTCTGTTCTTAAAGAACCTGAAAACTTAAGATCTATTTCTTGAGGATTAAATTCTTTAATTTTATCTATATCTGGTTTTCCAAGAGTTTCATAACCAAAATGTCTTGGTAAAACTAGTTGTGTTTTACCATTTTTATAAACTTTAAAGGAAGGTGGAGCTTGAAGAGTATCAAAAGCAGTATAGGGAGTAACAATACATTCTTTTTTTAAATCTTCTATATCATCTTCTTCATAATGGTCTTTAATAATATGATATCCTCGTGTTGTTAAAATAGTAGACATTACTATATGATAATATAACGTTGTCTTTAAATTAATTCAATTTTATTATAAAAAAATATCAATTACTATAAATGGAATATTTACAGAAATTAAATAATGAATACTTTTCTGAAGTAAAAGAATTTCTTAAGGAAGACAAAGTTAAATATTTGTTACAAGGTATTTTAATCTTATATATTTCTTTTTGGTTACCGGATACTACATATGATGCAGTGGCGTCTTTTGATAATGTAGTAGTTAGAATGGTATTTACAATATTGATTGTTATATTAAGTTTAATTGAAGAATATACAAGTGCTATACTCTTATCATTAGCATTTGTTTTATCAGTACAAAGACTTAACAAATACAAGTTAGAAAATAAAGTGTCTGATGCTTAAAAGTCTGCAAATGCAGCAGTATCATCATATCTTGAACTATTATAGTTACTATTGTCCATTTTGATGCCTGCTTTCTTTTTCTTTGGTTTTTTTTTAACTCTTTTATTTCTATTTCTTTCATTCATTTCAACCATAAATGAAGTCTTACATTCTGCTAAACATGAATCGTCCAGATTCTTAATACCTTTATCTAATAGACTCCTGAAAAATATGTATGTTTTCTTTTTATCTCCATCTTTTTCAAGTATATTTCCTATAAATTCACCAAATAGTGAAAAATCGGATTCTGTTTCTAAAGAAAAGTCTTCGGGTAATCCTAATTTTTTAATATCTTCTTTAAAAACTTCTGCCATAGAACTAAACATTTCATCAATTTCTTGATGTTCCATATTCTTTGTTGATTTTTCTTCAATTAATACAGGTTCAGGTTCTTTTACTAAAGTAGGAATAGTATTAGTATTATTTTCTTCATCTGAAAAATTAGAAGCACGATCTTCCCAGTTATCAAAAGATTCTTCACCTGAAAAATTAGAAGCACGGTCCTCCCAGTTATCAAAAGATTCTTCACTCATAATATTATATCTAAATTGTTTTTAATTTAAATAATTTAAATAATTTAGATATTCAATTTTAAGAATTTATTATATTGCTGCAGGCGCTGCAGGTGCTGAAGGCGCTGAAGGTGCTGAAGGCGTTGATTCACCAAGTAAGTCTGTGATTGATGTTTCTTTAATCTTTTCAACTCCTTTAACTATTCCAAATACAGTCATATATGATAATAAAAATAGAACTATGAACATTAATAAAAGTAATAAAATATTTAATATATAGTCGTCTTTTTCATTTAATAAGTTATTTAATTGACCCAGTAGCGTATCTTCACCAACAATTTCATTCAATTCTTGTTCAAATTTTTTTTCTAATTTTTTATTCATATTTAGAATATTATCACACTGTCTATTTTTATTTTTTCTATTATATAAATATTTTCTATAAGCGTCTGCATCTTCATTCATAAGTTTTTTGGAACATTTTACATATTTTATATCTCCACTTTCCATACCTGCAAGTGTGGCATCTTTATCTGACTTATAATATACATTTTGTTGAGGTCCTGTAGCAAATGCTTTAGCAGTTCCTTTTATATTTAATTTTCCTAATTTTCCTAATTTTAATTTACCTGTAAGCATTGATAAATCATTATTATCTATACTAATAGAATTTTCATATACTATCCAATTCATATCATGTTTACTAAAACATTTACCTTGAATCCAAGGACCACTATAAGAAAAATAGGATCTATTTTTTGGTAATATATCATATAAGTTCAATGTATTAGGAAAAGTTAGATTTTCTGATGCTGTGCTACCCGTTGCCGTTGTTTTTGTAGTATCAATTTTTAATAATTGATTAAAAAATGATGACGATTTGTCTATTTTATTACCAGGTTTTACTAAAATACAAATATTTAAATAATCTTTATCTGTAGTTTCAAATTGTAATACTATTTCTAAAGGTGCAGAAACACCAGCACCGGCAGAAGTAGATAAAGTATGTAGTGAATCTGTAAATAACATCATTTTTTTTAAACTATATTCACGACTATTAAATATTGCTCTACTACCAACATTAAATACAAATTCAATATAATTTTTAGTTAATTTACCTGTGTTGTCTCTTGCTTTATTTTTATGAATCGTAAATTTTAAATTTTTTATTGAATTATCAAATAAAGGTTCCAATGGATTTCTATCAAATATAGGTATTGTATTATCTGAATTTCTAGTTAGTTTTAAGGGTGAATTAAATTTTGTTTTATTATTAATACAAACTTTAGATTTATCTTCTACTTTAGTAAATGGTAAATGTTCTGACATACTATTTATAACTTTTGATATTTTTTTTTTAATAATTACTATATAAAAAATATATAATAAAATATAAATGTTAGATCTATTCAAAAAATTAAATCCGTATGCTTTTATTATAGCGCTTAGTATAGGAATATTATATTCTTATTTAGTCCAACCTTCACCTACAGTTATAACTAAATATCCAACAGATGAAGATTCACCAATTTACAAAGATAATTCTGGTATGTGCTATAGATATAGAATAGATGATACTCCTTGTCCTACAGATATATCACACATATCTAAATTACCAATTCAATAAAATTAAATATATTTCTATATAAAATGTTTAATATTAAAGAACTGATAAATAGCAGAACGGGTTCTATAGTTATTTCAATAATTTTAGGTCTAGGTATTGCTGCTCTTTTTAAAAAATCATGTGAAGGTGGGAAATGTATAGTATTCCAAGCACCACCAAAAGATATTTCCAACAAAATTTATAAACATAATTCAAAATGTATTAAGTTTACTCCAGAAACAACGAAATGTAATAAATCTCCTATAGAATAGCGTTTTAATTTACTTTTTGTTTTCTAAACATTTTTTTATAATGGATGAAGCAGAAACTTCAATCGAACAATTAACAGACAATAGAGAATCAACCGAAAATAGTTCAATTATAGATGAAATTTTAAGTGAAATAAATAAATCAGTACCACAAGGTGAAGAGCACGAGCAAGTGCAACCCCAACCGAATATAACTCTAAACGAAGAATCAACACTATCACAACACCAACAGATGCCTGAGCAAATGAACCAACCGATACCTGAGCAAATGCTCCAACCGATACCTGAGCAAATGAACCAACCTATATCTGAGCAAATATCACCACAAAATTATTCCAATGAACCTGAAGAACTTAAAAATACTATAGATTTAACAACAGATACACTTGGATATTTAAAAGATAATATTTTAGAAGAACTCAAGTTACCTTCTGTAGTATTGGTGTTATTTATAATACTAAGCAGTTCAAAAATTGATAGTTTATTTATAAAAACACATAGTAATTTTTTTGTTGATTCTGTAGGTAATATTACATTTCCATCTATATTTATTAAAGCAATTTTAGCAGCACTGATATTTTATTTATTTAAACTATTTATTTAAATAAAAATATTATTTATAATATATACAAATGAAACTTGTTGAAGAATATGGAGTATACGCTTTAGGTGTAGTAGTTGCGCTTTATCACATTAAATATCCTTGTAATATGAGATTATACTACGGTATGGTTGCTTTTGCGGTTTGTATGATAGTATTTAAGGAATTTAAGGAATCTCTACTTGTTGGTTTAGTTGTCGCTATATCATGTGACATCTTTAAAAAATACATTAGAGCATCTATTGAAGGATTTAAGGAAGGTGCAGGAGATGAAGAAGAAGATGAAGATGAAGATTTTACAGAAGATTTAGCAGAAAAAAGTTTTGATGAATACATCAATCTACAGGAAACATATAAGGAAAATGTAGAAAGTTTAGATCCTAAAGCACTATCTAAAATGACCGAACAAACTGAAAAGTTTATGGGTCAACAGAAAGAATTAATGAAAATTGTTGAAAAATTAGGACCTTCCCTTAAAGAAGGTATGGGAATGTTAAAAACATTTGGTAATCTAAAAGATTCAATAAACTCGTAAATATAATATAGAATAATAATAAATGGGAACTCTGCAAGCAGTTATAGTATTTATTGTTGGATATATAGTAATTGACAAAATTGATGCTATAGTAAATAGAATGAATCAATATAAAACTATTAAGAGTATTATAGAAGATGTATTTATTGCACCAGCGACAAAAAATAAACAGCAAAAATTTGCTTTATATTTGCTATTAATATGTATAGTAGTATTACTAACTTTTCTCTAGTTTTTTTTTAAAATTATTAAAATTATAAAATTATAATATAATTTTAATATATAAATGACGGAATATGACCCCTTTTTTAAGTATACTTTAAAACCTGCAACTCCAAATGATCCTACACCACAATGTATTAAAATACCAGATGACCATTCTAAATGTAATTACTCAGAAAAAAGAACTAAAAATAGATTTGCCTATGAAGCGCCTGTTAATATGAAATTATACAATGATAATAAACCTATTCACTATTATGAAGGTGTAAAAAGTAAAGGATTTCCAAGAGCAAATGATAATACCGGAACATACTATCCAGTATCAGAATTAGCAAAAACCACTACACCATTACATATATTAGATAATGGAAACTTACAATGTTCTAAACCTCAATTTGAAACAGGTATATTTAATAACTATAATGCTTGTGAAAAAATGAAGGTTCCGTGCTGTCAATCTGCAGGAACATGCACATTTAAAAAATGTAATCAACCAGACCACCGTTTTGGTATGGCTGAAAGTGTTTATAAACAATTTCCAGAACATTACGAAAATCACCAACGGCATAATTGGTGGAAAAATCTTGCTAATCCAGAGTTTATTAAGAATGGTAACTATCAATACACTACAAAACAACAATGGACAAGCACACCTTGGAGTTTAGAGAGATATGCTGCTCCTAAAGAATGTCCCGAAGACCATTATGAAGAATGGAGGACGGACACAGATAGATGTCATAGTGAATATAAAATCTGTCATAACTTATTTAACAATATGACACGTAGAAAAAGTATATTATGAACTTTAATGATTTCGATATTGATCTTTTAAATTATGTTTTTGTAAATAAAAACATAAAAGAAGTTTTTTATAATAGGAAAAAAACTCTAGAATTGTGGACACCTATAGTATTCGCTAAAAGAATTAAGGATATATATAAAAATGAATATGTACAATTTGATTTAGAAGAATATCCAGGATTTCTTGAATTAATTAAATGTATAGATATACACGCTATGATATTAAATGATATAACTGAAGATACTAAAGATAAATTTAAATCCAGTTTATATAATTCTAAATTATCTTGTAAGATTCCCAAAAAGAAAAATATAGTTCAAACTAAAGTATTAATAAATAAATTCCCAGGGGTTTTTAATGATTTAAGACACAATGATAAAGCACGTTGTTTAATATATTTAGATCAAGTATATATTGATGAATCAGTTACTCTTAAATGGAAAATAAAAAAGGTTTGCGTTTATAGAAATGATAAATAATACAAGAATTAATAAAATGTCATTCAGTGTAAAAAAAATTAAGGATGTTAATCTTTCAAGTGTAATGTATGAAACTCCCAGTAAAGTAAATAGTTATTATCAGAGTAAAATAGAGTACCAAATGAATGGTAAAATGAAACCTTTAATGATACAAACACCTCATTGTTTAAGTTTATCAGATTTTTCTGAAGATAAAAAGTATTTAACTATAGAATTAGAAATAACACCTGAACTATATGACTTTTTTATTACTCTTGATGAACAAAATGCTGAAAAAGCATTCTTAAACTCTAGTAGTTGGTTCAAACAAGAAATTCCTAAAGATATTATAGATGATTACTATAAACCTAGTGTTAAACCAGTTAGAGAAAATGCAACTCCAAAGTTAAGAGTTAAGATACCCTATTATAATGGAGATTGTCAAACAAAAATCTATGACAATCGTAAAAATACTATAGGATTAAAAGATATTCCTGTAGGTTCCAATATACTTTTGATATTACATATTAATGCTATTCGTTTCTTAAAACAAAACTTTTATACAGATACTTATGTAACACAAATTAAGGTTTGCTATAAAAAAGACGATTTTACTATTCCAAATGTCTGTATTGTTGAAGATGACGCACCTGAAAATGAATTTAATGTTGAAGATCTTATAGATCCCGAAAATATTCCCATAGAAGAATCTTTAGAACCTGAAGAAAAACTAGAAGAATCTGAAGAATCTGAAGAACCCACAGTTCAAGAATCTGCAGTTCAAGAATCTGCTGTTCAAGAATCTGCTGTTGAAGAACCTGTTATTAAAGATCCCATTGTTGAAGAACCCATTGTTGAAGAACCCATTGTTGAAGAACCTGTTGTAGAATTAGAGGAAAATATAGAAACTCAAGAACCTGAAATTATACAAATGGAAGAAGTCAAATCAAGAGAGGATTTAAAAAAAGAAAAAATAAGAAAGAAACTTGAAGAATCAAAAAAAGAATTTCAGTACGCTTGTAATATTTTTAAACAAGCAGAAGAATTAGTTGAAATTAAAAATAATAGAATTAAAGAACTGGAGGAAAAATTAAATAAATTAAATTAACTTTTTTATATAAAATAAAAAAATATTTTGTATATACATAATATAATATGAAGCTTGATAAGAATGTTATGCAAATGTTATTCGTTGGAGCATTAGTTGTACTTTTATATTTTCTAGGTCAATATTGCACAAATAGCGGTATTACTCTTGAAGGTTTAGAAAACGCTGCTGCTGAAGAAGGTGTAGTTGGTGAAGGTGTTGCCGGTCCCGTATCCATGGGCGCTCCACCAATGGAGGCGGGTGTTGAACCAGCACGCCCCCTCGGTGAAAATGAAATGTTTATGCCTGTAGGCGAAACTTCTGCCCCATACGGACTATCAGGTGGTAAAGTTCCACAGGATTGTTTCCCAAAAGATCAGTTAAACCCAGATGAACTTCTTCCGGGCAATGCCGCTACAAAATTTGCTGCTTCAAACCCACAGGCAGGTGGCGAACTCAAAGATCAGAACTTCTTAGAAGCAGGATACCACGTTGGTGTTAACACTGTTGGACAGAGTCTCAGAAACGCAAACAGACAGTTAAGATCTGAACCGGCCAACCCTCAAGTTAAGGTTTCGCCATGGATGACCACCACCATCAACCCAGACACCAACCGCAGACCTCTAGAAATCGGTGGTTGCGCTTAAAAAATTTAATATTTTTTTGTTAATTTTATATATACTATATATAAGATAATGAAATGTTATAAATCCCTTGTTGTTTTTATAGGTATAGTAATTTGTAGTGTTATATTACTAAATTTAACAGGACGTGTTAAAATTTTTGATAGTAAAGAAGAATATAAAAATGAAAATATTGATGATAAAAGAAATTGGGATAAATTTAATAAGAACGTAGCAACAGCAACAACCGCAACAGCAACAGCAACAGCAACCGCAGCAGCAACAGCAAAAGCAAAAGCAGCAGCAACTGCAAAGGCAGTAGCAACTGCAAAGGCAGCAGCAACTGCAAAGGCAGCAGTAGAAGCAAAAGCAGCAACTGCAAAGGCAGCAGCAAGTCTATCTAATTCTGAGAAGGTTAAGATTAGAGACTATTTAAGAGAAGATAATGAAGGTCTTGTTTATTCTTCTTTTAAAGATTTTGTAGGTGACTGTAGTATTACAAAAATAAATTCTGGTAAATGTTCTGGTTCAGATACGTTCTATTCTTGGTCTCAACTAAAAACAGAGAAAAAACGAGTTGAGAATATAATTAAAAATAAGAAAAGAAAGGAAAGAGAAAAAAAGATAAGAGACAAAATCTCAAGAAAGAAGAAATTCGCTAAAGCGAAATATAAGTTAGACCGAAAGAAATTAGAGGAAGAACTAAAAAAGATAGCAAAAGAAAGAAAGAAACTGGAAGATAATTTATATGACGATTCGCAGGACGATTCGCAGGACGATTCGCAGGGCAAAAAATCCAAGAAAACCAAGAAAAAAGTCACTAAGGAAGAACAGGATTTATTTGATAAATTTTTAGAATTAATTGGATGGGCGGATTCGGATGACGAAGAACCCAAAGCAGCAAACGATAAAGATCCAGAAGAGGAGCAAGAAGCAACAGAGGTCGTTAAGGATGAAGAACAAGAAGACCAAACAAGAGAAGAAGATGAATCTGAAACAGTTATTAGTAAAAAGTTTATGAAAAATGAATTTGATAAAGTATTCTCCAGAATTGACGGATTAGAGAAACAATTAGAGGAAGAAACAAGAAGAGACGCACTTGAAGAAGAGGAACAAAGAAAACCTGGAGACCAACTTAAAGAAGCAACGACACAACAAGAAAAATTAGATGATGAAATAGATACTTCTACTATTCTTGATAATGAACAAAAAATGAGTCAATTTGATAATGCGTGTAAGTTTGTTAGAAAATCTCAAAAAAACTTTGGATTTGACGGTGGAGGTTATAGTTATATGAAGGACATATACTGGGATAAAGGTAGACAACGTCAAGCGTCTAATTGCCCTTCTAATTGTGAACCCGCTGGTATATTCGCTCAAGGTTCACCGGTTGGTTCTTTAGATGTTACAGGCGTTGGTTCTATTTTACCAACTTTTCAGTATTCTGAAGGTGGATACAAATGCCCCGAATATAAAAGACCGGACAATAAGTTTAAAGACGTTGATATGTTAGAAGCAGACAAAGGAACATTAGATCCGTATGCTTGGAGAGGTGGTAAAAGTAAACAAGGAGCAACAACAGGTTATGGATATGGCGGACCCGGTGAAAGAACAGACGCCTTAATTGATCCAAATGATAAAGATTTAACTAAATTAAAAACAACATCAGGAAGAGATTTTGACCGATACCCAAATTATGACCACAATGTCAAAGGCGCGTTTGGTAGAATGCCTGCAGAACAAACACCAGACGAAGATACTTGTAAATTATGTTGCACTACAACATTGATGGGAAAAAATCCTCTGTGTCTGAAATGTAATTGTAAAAAATACACCGAAGGATTCGAAAACTTTTCTGAAATAGAACCTTTGAAAGATGGTAACAAAATAGAAATAACATACGATAAAAAAAAAAAAGTTATTATGACAGGTGGTAAATCTGGTAATTGGAAAAATTTTTTGTTCCAACCTGTCAATAATCCTAATGCTAATTTTGTAACTGTTAAACAGGATTGTACTACTATTAAAGATTGTGGAATAAGTGATGCTATGTATATGATATTAAAGGCAGGTGACTTAGCAGATACAGCAGCGTCTTCACAAGGATATAAAATGACAGGCGCGGGTAAAAAACATAGTAATTATAAAACAGCAGTTATTACATATTTAAAAGATTATTTTATAAATAGTGGTCCTGGTAAAATATTAAATAGTAATATAAGTAAATCTTTTAGCGAGTGGTCACCCAAAATTAACAATTACGCAGAAATAAAAAAAAAGTATTTAAAACCCATACGATCAGTCATCACTACTTTGGAAAATGCTAAAACAAAATACATAACATATACACCTGGAAGCATGAGTGGAAGC
>Ga0308016_10001672_pt1 | contig 10952 bp, 14 predicted proteins | sample Neamet233_FD_203129 | JGI IMG/M metagenome (GOLD analysis project Ga0308016, IMG submission 203129) | Marine microbial communities from water near the shore, Antarctic Ocean - #233 | ecosystem: Environmental > Aquatic > Marine > Unclassified | place: Southern Ocean | collected 2014-07-28
CTAAAGCTTTTTCTCTTAATTTTTTTTAAAAATCAATATAATAGCTGTGATTATTAACATTATTCCTAAGCTAAATGTTAGCAGCTCCCCGAACTTTGGTGAATCTTGGAAAGATGTTTCGCTAATGGCGACGTGGACTAAGATCGCCGTAGGTACGCTGCCGAGAGCGAGTAAGCGAACAATGCTCCAGTCTACGTTGCCGGTGCGGTTGTAAGACAGAGCGCCCCCAGCCTTTGTTATTGCGGCGTAGAGAAGATCTGTACCAATGGCTACAGGAGCGGGATAGCCAAGCATTAGCAATAGAGGAGTCATCAGCGAGCCGCCCCCGACGCCGGTAATTCCAATGGCGAATCCAACGAGGGCGCCTGCCGAAATATGCAGGATCAGTTCCATTTTATTCTAAAAGTGATGTTTGACAGATCAACTTGCTCAATGAGAGAAGTGATCCAGGCGACGTGGTTAGCATAACTGTAGTTTTCTCGGTCGGTCGGTTTGTCAGACTTACCAAATCCAATTAGATCTGGCGCAATAACTCTGTATCCAGCTTCAACAAAGAGTGGAATCATCTTCCGATAGAGATACGACCAGGATGGCTGGCCATGGAGGCATAAAATAACTTCTCCTTCTCCTTCGCCTTCATCAATGTTAAGGATATAGAACTGCCCTTACTCTGATGCTGCTGTCTTTGCTTGAGAGGAAGATATCAGCGAGTCCTCGATATTACCCCTGTGTAGACCGCATTCCTTGACCGTGGCTTCTTCCCACCACCAACGACCCTCTCGCTCGTGCTGGTCAGGCCCTACTGCGCGGGTGCAGGGCTCACAACCAATGCTCATAAAGCCCGTATCGTGCAATTTATTGTAGGGCACATCGAGCATACGAATATAATTCCATACATCTTCAGAGCTCCAGTTAGCCAGTGGATTTATCTTAAATACAGGGTGCTCAGCGCTAGAGAAGGTGCCATCGACCTGAACAACGGCCACATCGGCCCTCGCTGCGCTCTGGTCGCGTCTCTGGCCGGTAATCCAGGCATCTACTGTCGCCAGCTTTTTTCTCAGCGGTTCTACCTTGCGGATGCTGCAGCATTCCTCGTGACCGTCTTCATAGAAGCTAAACAGACCCTTTTTTTGGGTAAGCTGACCTAACATCTCGGGGTTGGGGTGAAGTGTCTCGATCGGCAACTCGTAGTGTCTGCGGACGCTTTCAATGAATTCGTAGGTCTGAGAGTGCAGCCGCCCTGTATCCAGAGTGAAGATTGCAGGCTTTTCTATTAGTTTGGTCGCCATTTCTATTAAGACTACGTCTTCAGCACCGCTGAATGAGATGGTGAGGTTAGGCCACAGCTCGCTGACTTTCTGGATAATATCGATAGGCTCACTGTTTTTGAATCGTACATTGAGTTCGTGTATTTCTTTTGCTGTAGTCATTAGAGTCTTCGCAGCTTACGGGGCTATCCAGAGAACGGGTAAGATCCCCATTCTCGGCTATCTGGGGTGCTCGGTAAAGTATGGGCGGAGACGATTCTTGAAACAGTCCAATTAAACTAATTGGCAACTTTGCTGGACCTGTGTCCACGTGAAAACTTTTATAAAATAATAGTTTAGATAGATCATATCAACCCTCATACTACACGTTGACGATTGCCTTGCTGCCAAATCAACATCTGGCAATTAGACAGCCATAAAATTGGTTAGGCGTCTTTTCGCGCTTTGCGATTTCTGCTAAATTTAGACTGCTCCGAGCCTCCGAGCACCGGCAGCAGCCGGTTGCGATAAAAGGGCCTGTTTAAATCGCTGGTTTAGATGCTAGTCAGCGAGCACAATTGAATACTCAGGAAAGGAGAAGTGCACGTAATGGAAATCGCCTGTTTAGATTTGGAAGGAGTACTGGTCCCCGAGATATGGATCGGGTTTGCAGAGAAGACAGGTATCGATGAGTTAGCTGCAACTACGCGCGATATTCCCGACTATGACGTTTTAATGAAGCAGCGTCTGGCCATTCTCGACCAGCACAGCTTAGGACTTCCAGATATTCAGGAGGTTATCTCAACGATGGCCCCAATGCCTGGAGCTAAAAAGTTTATAGATTGGTTGAAGGAGCGATTTCAACTTCTTATTTTATCTGATACTTTTTATGAATTTTCCCAGCCACTGATGCGTCAGCTCGACTTCCCAACACTTTTCTGCCACAGGTTGGTCGCGGACGACAACGGCAGGATCGTGGACTACAAGCTCCGTCAGAAAGACCCCAAACGCCAATCCGTTAAAGCATTACACGGACTTAACTTTAGAGTGATAGCCTCTGGTGACTCTTACAATGATACGAGCATGCTCGAAGAGGCGGACGCCGGGATCTTGTTCCGAGCGCCAGCTAATGTTATTCAGGAGTTCCCGCAATATCCTGCGGTTGAGAGTTATGAAGAACTTAAGCGAGAATTCTGTGTTGCCAGCGAACGCGATCTAAAAGTATAGGGTTTCTAAATCTAAGTATAACTTAAGTTAGTTGCTGTAATACTCTGAAAATATTGTCTATTTTATCAAAGCATTCCTGGTACTCCTGATCGCATTCTGAGTCAGCTACGATACCTCCTCCTGCCCAGCAGCGTAATACGCCTGATTCCCACAATAGGCTGCGGATGGTGATACTGCTGTCGAAGCCTCCGTCAGCCCCGAGATAGAAAACCGTTCCGCAATAGGCGCGGCGCGCCTCATGCTCAACTCTCTGGATGATCTCCATAGCAGCTAGTTTTGGGGCACCGGTAATAGAGCCTCCTGGATAACAACTTGAGAGAAGGTCTAGCGCATCTTTGTCTGGGAGCAGTCGGCCAGCAACATCGCTTACCATATGATGCACATTTCTGAAGCTTTCTACAGTAAACAACTGATTTACTTTGATACTACCGACTTCACAAATACGCCCTAAGTCGTTTCTCAGCAGGTCGACGATCATTAAATTCTCTGCTCGGTCTTTTTCGCTAGCGGCCAATTCTCGCGCAAGGCGCCTGTCCTCATCACCTGATTCGCCTCTTGGACGTGTCCCCTTTATCGGTTGTGTTAGAACTGTGCCTTTATTGAGGCTAATAAAGCGTTCGGGCGACAAGCTCAATAGTGCGCCGCTATTCCAGTCTATATAAGCAGAGAATGGAGCAGTGGTGGCGCGGCGTAGCTTTAGATAAGCTGCTAGGGGTTCTCCGCGCGCCTTTGCGGTGAAACTCTGGGTTAAGTTGACCTGATAACAATCTCCACTATTAATTCGAGACTTTATCGCAGCGAACGCATGCTGATACTCTGAAAAGCTGGTTCCGTTTGCGAACGGGGATTCAAGGCAGAAGTTAAGAGGTTCACCACTAGCCGTTTTATTCAGCGACTGCTCAATAGATGTTAAGGTTTGATTAATGGTCGTAACGGAGCAACTCGGGTGCATCCTCAGCTCGCAGCTTTTTCTCTTATGGTCGAAAATAATGGTCCACAGATAAATACCAACGAATGCATCGATGATCGAAAAGTCTGCCTTGCCAATCAGGGTGGGATAGCCGAGATAGGCGATGGACGTGCCGGCATGTTCTAGCTTTAGCTGCTGCCTATCTACAAGCTTTTTATTTTCATGTTTGAGTGGCGGCAGAAATTTTTCTTTTAATGCTCTAATATCGTTTAGAAATTCAGCGCTATTAGTAGAGCTACTAATGAGCTCTGTCACGTTGTCGGAGCAAGAAAGGACGCCATTTTCGACCTTTATATGGGCAATAGGAGCTGCAGTTAAAATGTCTAGATTACCGTTGCTGCCTCCATGGTTCGCGCTGTCCAGAAATGCGGGCATGTCAAACCCGTTGAGCGTGCGCATATAGATCTCGCTGTCATCGCAGTAGGGCAGTGATCGGGTGTTTATAAAAGGCATAAGGTGCGCTTACGGTGATGAAGGGCTCTGCAAGGTTATGGGTTAATCGGAAGCCAGAAGACTACCTTGATTTAATAGCCGGCGCAGTAGTTCCGATATTTCGGGGTCTGTTAGTAATTCGCGGGAGCTGCCAAGTAAGATCTCTGGCGCCTCACATAAGGCGACAATATTCGAAAGGTGTTTCATTGAGAAGCTAACCATAGCACCATCGACGAATAGTAATACGCAGTCCTTAACGGCAGATTCCATGAAGGCAAACCGCGAACTGGGATTCTTCGCCAGTTGCATCCCGTCGCTTAATAGTGCGACAAAATTTTGAGGAGAAAGCTCGTCTTCTAACGGTTGAATGAGCTCCGGGTATTTTGGCTGGCTGACATAGCAGCCGAACCACCCGGCAAATTCCTGTTTCTGGTCAAGTCGTTCAGTGAGTTGGCGAAAACTGTCATCTAGCAGCTCAGGCTTGATTTCTGTGCTTCGCAGTCCTGCATGCGCATTGCTGTCTTCATAGCGCTGTGCTGGATCTTGCCCTTTAATGATGAAATCACTGAATCCTTCTATCATTTCAGCCATAGAGGGTGAGCGAAATCCAATAGAGTAACAGAGGCTGTCACTTGTAGCGGTGCCCCAGTGAGCGAACCGTGGAGGAATGTACAGCGCATCACCAGCGCTTAGGTTGAACTCCTTTGTGGTTCTAAAGTTTTGCAGTAGGCTCAATTCCTCGCCTGGAATAAGTTCAGTATTGGAGTCACAGCGATCGCCGACTTTCCAGTTACGTTCACCCAGGCCTTGCAGAAGAAAGACGTCATAATAATCGTAATGAGGGCCGACGCTTCCACCTTGGGCAGCGAAGGAAATCATGATGTCATCGATACGCCAGCTGGGAAGAAAATTAAAAAGTGTTTTTATATCGGCGACGTCTTCAACCCACTGATCTACGGCTTGGACTAACAGAGTCCAGTTCGTCTGGGGAAGTTGAGTGAAGTCAGAGTCTTCGAAAGGGCCATGCCGCAGTTGCCTTTTCCCTGATTGGGCTTCGGTGACTAGGCGGCTTTCAACGAGCTCTTCGCAGGCGAGTCCGGCCAGCTCCTCGGGAGTCAGCGCATCATGGAAGTCTGGTATAAATTTCGAAAATAGCACTGGCTTCTTCTGCCAGTAGTGCGCTAAAAATTTTTCGCTGTCGAAAGCTGCGTTTAGTTGTCGTTTACTCAAATAGCACGCGCCTGCTCTACAGCATTTCCTAGATACTTACGCGGTGTAAGTTGAAGCAATTCTTGCTTTGCTGACTCAGGAATAGTGAGATTTTTTATAAAATTTTGTACAGATTGCTGGTCTATCTGCTTTCCACGAGTTAATTCCTTGAGTTTTTCATAGGGTTTCTCGATACGGTATCTTCGCATAACAGTTTGTATAGGCTCTGCCAATATTTCCCATGAGGAATCGATATCATCATCTACCGCCTGAGCATTGAGTTCGAGCTTCGCTATTCCTTTCATCGTAGCTCGATACGCTATAAGACTATGCGCTAACCCGGTCCCAATATTTCTAAGAACCGTTGAGTCTGTTAAATCTCGTTGCCATCGCGAGATTGGTAGTTTCTCAGAAAGGTGGGTCATGATGGCATTGGCTATACCAAGATTGCCCTCGGAATTCTCGAAGTCGATAGGGTTTACCTTGTGAGGCATGGTTGACGAACCAACTTCACCTGCTATTGTCCGCTGCTTAAAATAGCCTAGTGAAATATAAGCCCAGATGTCCCTATCGAAATCTATTAGCACAGTATTGAACCGACATACGGCATCGAATAGCTCGGCTACGTAATCGTGTGGTTCAATTTGAGTTGTGTACGGATTCCAACTAAGGCCAAGTCCTTCTACAAATTCCTTGGCAGTGGCCTGCCAATCTATACTTGGGTAGGCGGCAAGGTGTGCATTATAATTGCCAACTGCGCCATTAATTTTTCCTAAAATCTCACTCGATTCTATCTGTGCTATTTGTCGCCTTAGTCGATGGGCTACGTTTGCAAACTCTTTTCCGATGGTCGACGGGGAAGCGGGCTGCCCATGAGTACGACAAAGCATTGGCTGATCGGCAAAGTTATTGGCAAGTTGTGCTAGTTTATTTTCGATCTCACGCATCTGATTGAGCATCACCTTGTCGCGACCATCACGCATCATTAGCGCATAGGCCAAGTTATTTATGTCCTCAGATGTACAGGCGAAATGGACGAATTCGAGCTGACCGCTTAGCTCTGTATTGTTCTCAAATTTTTCTTTGATAAAATACTCGACAGCCTTCACGTCATGATTGGTTGTTGCCTCGATTGCCTTGATGCGCTGAGCATCTGCTATTGAGAAGCCCTCGATAAGGTCATTCAGATACTCCAAGCCTCTGTCGCTGATGGCTTGAAGCTCGTCGATCTGATCATGTTCCGATAGCTTTTGTAGCCACTTAACCTCAACGAGGACCCGGTAGCGCATGAGCGCAAATTCACTAAAGTAGGGCGCGAGGTCTTCGCACTTGCTCTTATAGCGGCCGTCAAGAGGAGAGATTGCTAGCAGTAAATTGTCTGAATCGTTTGCCATCGTGTATTCCTTGAATTGCGTAAATCTTGTCTTATTTTTACCAGTGTAGAATTCGCTTTCCGACCCCTTTCTGCGTTTTAAATCGAAGCTAGTAGCCGCCGCCTTAGTGAACTCGCAGTTTCTTGTACTCGCTTCCTGTAGAAGATGAGTCGCCAACGACGTCCTCCGAGTTGATGCCATAATACTGCTGACCTAATTCCCGCCAGTAGAAGCGAGCGGACACGGGTTGCCACATAATCGTTCTGCAAATAATCAACCTGTCCTTGTACCTGAATACGATGAGGTAGCGTACTAATTGTATCCTGATACAGTTTGGCAAGGTGCTCAAATGTTTGCTCTTGGCGTAATTGTCCTTCTGTTTTTTTTGCGTCTTCCATGCGCCAGGGTGTCGCATTCTCTGGAACTAGCAGAAGCGGTCTAATCGGCTGTAACCCATTTCGAATATTGGTTTGCATGATAGGATTTACATCTAGTTTATTTCTTATTAGAAGCATACCTAATGTGTAGCGAATGAGACTGGCATTTGCTGGCGAGCGTACTTGGGTGAACAAGTCTCCTAGGGTACGCAGGCCTAGATTAAAATGCCCGAGATTAGGGTACACATCTGCCTCAGACTTAGGATTGAGTACGAGCAGAGGATTCACGCTGGCAATTAACTCAGTCTGTGAGGCATTGCCGTGTACTGCTAGCTTGGCAACCAGGGCTGCCGACTGGGCGATCGCTGCTAGTGCCATAATCTGCCACTCCCAGCGCGTCAGTTCAGCGGCAGAATTGTTCAATGATTGCTCCTCCAAGACAGCGTTCATTCCGATAGAACACAACATACTGACCCGGCGTTACCGCGCGCTGTGGTTTAGTAAAATCTACCTGCAGCTGCCCATCTTCGAGCATGCGTAGCTGGCACTCTTGGTCGGGCTGGCGGTAGCGAACCTTGGCAGTACAATATAATGGCATGTTCTGAGGCGCTGAATTTACCCATGCCGGTTTGCTCGCAAGTAGGCGGTTAGAGAACAACATTTTATGGTCTGCGCCCTGAGCGACCAATAAAATGTTGTTCTTCAAGTCTTTGTCTACAACATACCAAGGCGCTTCGTCATGGTCAGTTAATCCGCCAATGCCGAGACCTTGACGCTGTCCGTAGGTGTAGAACATTAGGCCCGAGTGCTTGCCAATGCATTCGCCCTCTACAGTCCTTATGACTCCCGGCTGCGCGGGAAGGTATTTCTCTAAAAAATCTTTGAACTTACGTTCGCCGATAAAGCAAATGCCTGTGCTGTCTTTTTTGTCATGTGTGCTCAATCCTAAGCGAGATGCGATCGCACGAACTTCAGGTTTATCCAGTTCTCCGACAGGAAAGAGGCTTTTTGCAAGGCAGCTATCGTCTACCTCGCATAAGAAATAGCTCTGATCTTTATTGTTGTCCAAGCCCTTTAACAAGAAAGTCTCTGCACCTACCTTCTGCTTTCTGACATAGTGCCCGGTTGCAATAAAGTCGGCCCCGAGTTCGCCTGCATACTCGAGAAATGCTTTGAATTTTATCTCACGATTGCAGAGCACGTCTGGGTTAGGTGTCCGCCCGGCGGAATACTCCTTGAGAAAGTGCTCGAATACATTGTCCCAATACTCGGCTGCGAAATTTGCGGTGTGTAGATTTATGCCTAGGCTATCACAGACGGATTGGGCATCAGCTAAGTCTTCCTTGGCAGTGCAATAATCACTGCCATCGTCTTCATCCCAATTCTTCATGAACAGGCCTTCCACCTGATATCCTTGCTGTATAAGCAGATAGGCAGAAACGGAGGAATCGACGCCACCGGACATGCCAACAATTACTTTGCTGCCACCGCATCCACTCTGTTTATTAGTCTCTGTCATTATTTCTCTAGCTAGAATTCTTAATTTCTCTCTGTACGGGGGACTATTATAAGGCTCAGGGGATGACTGACTCCCTTTAGGTAGTCGCGAATCACCTCTAGAACGAGTGGGCTACGCATCTGGGACTCTCTCTGTTCCAATTCCTCGAGAGAGACCCATACTGCCTCAAAGATGCCCTCATCTAGGTCGCGCTCTGTTCTCGGCTCTATCGCTTTGGCAATAAAGCAGTGGCGTATATAGGTAACACCATTATCAGGAGAGGTATATTGGTAGATTCCCAGCAACTGTTCTAGATTAACCTGCCAGGCTGTTTCTTCAAGAGTTTCTCTAATTGCCGCGTCAAGGAGTGATTCATTTAATTCAACATGGCCTGCCGGCTGATTATAAACGAGTCGGCCTGCAGAATTCTCCTTTACCATCAAAAATTTTCCCTCGCGCTCTATAATGGTGGCAACAGTGATATGGGGAAGCTGATGCATGTCAAAACTGTCCTGAGTAGAAATTTGGGGTGGGTCAGAAATTGGAGCCAATGCTAGCTGTTAAAAGCCTTTTCGATCAATGCGCTGACTAATTAAATTTAAAATCTGTCCTTGGTTAGCCCTTTAGATCGTCCGTAGAAAGGTGGATAATAGACTCTTCTATAATGGTTAGACACTATGAGCAAGCTGACGCACCTGGATAGTAAAGGCAACGCCAAGATGGTGGATGTCGGAGAGAAGGAGTCAACCCTCCGTGTGGCTACTGCCAGCGGCAGAGTCCGTATGGATAGTGAGACCTTAGAGTTGATTGCCGTTGGCGGTCACAAGAAGGGCGACGTCATGGCTATAGCTCGAATTGCCGGCATTCAGGCTGCTAAGAGCTGTCCTCAGCTGATCCCGCTGTGCCATCCGCTGATGCTCACTTCGATAAATCTAACGCTGGAATTGGATACGCAGCATAACAGCGTTTTGATTAACGCGACCTGCAAGGTTAACGGCCAGACTGGCGTGGAAATGGAGGCATTAACGGCGGTGTCGATAGCAGCGTTGACCATCTATGATATGTGCAAGGCCGTAGATAAGAATATGGTTATTGAGGGTATTTGCCTGGATGAGAAGCTCGGTGGCAAAAGCGGTCATTATGAACGATCAGATTCTGCTTAGGAAATTATGCTAAGTATTCAATATTTTGCAAGTATCAGAGAAGCTCTCGGCAGGAATGAGGAAGAGCTAGAGTTGCCCCGGGATGTGACTTCAGTGCAAACCCTAATTGACTACCTGCTAATTGCTAATCCTCATTTCGAAGTGGTCTTTAAAGGAGGCAGCAGTAGTAAAAGCCGGAAAGTCCTCGTGGCCGTTAATCAAACTATTGTGGATCGCTATCATCCGCTTAGCGAGAACGACGAAGTGGCATTCTTTCCTCCGATGACGGGAGGCTAGTGATTTAATGATTAGCATTCAGAATGAAAATTTTTCGCTAGGCGATGAGTACGCCTCAATTTGCAGCCGGGCGGGTGATGCAGGAGCTATAGTTATCTTTACAGGCCTAGTTCGAGAGGTTTACGGCGTTGGTAGTGCTGCCGGTGTTGTTCAATCACTTACTCTAGAGCATTATCCCGGCATGACTGAGAAATGTTTGAAGGATATTCAGCAGAAGGCCGTTGATAGATGGTCGCTGCTGGCTACAAGGATTATCCACAGAGTTGGTGAACTCTATAGCCACGATCAGATAGTTCTAGTGGCAACAGCTAGTGCGCATCGCCAAGCCGCCTTCGAGTCTGCCGAGTTCATCATGGATTATCTGAAGAGTGAAGCGCCATTCTGGAAGAAGCAAAAATCTGAAAACGAGAGCAGTTGGATCGAATCTCGTGATATCGATAAGGCAGCGCTGGATCGCTGGCAGAAACGCTAACGTTGTTTAATGCTGTGGCGTAGTTGGTTATATTCGCAAGAGCTTAGATTCTCCAGGCTGCAACTCTCCCAAATCCCACACGTCAATGCTTGTGCGGATAAGTCGCAGCGTAGGAAAGCCAGTGGCTGCAGTCATTCGACGTACCTGCCGATTGCGACCCTCACTTATCGACAGCTCTAGCCAACTCGTCGGTATGTTCTTGCGCTCTCTGACTGGCGGATCTCTATCCCAAATCTGTGGCTTGTCGATAAGGCTTGCCTTTGCTGGTCTAGTAGGCCCGTCCTTCAGATTAACTCCCTGGCGCAGCGCCTCTAATGCTTGCTCGGTGAGTTGTCCTTCGACTTGCACTAGGTAAGTCTTAAATTTCCCGTATCTAGGGTTGCTAATTTTTTGCTGCAGCTTGCCATCGTCAGTAAGAATTAGCAGCCCTTCCGAATCTTTATCGAGCCTGCCCGCCGGGTAGAAACCTTTATGATTGATGTATTCCGCTAGTACACGATGTGGCGGCTCAGAAGTGAACTGAGATAAGATTGCAAAGGGCTTGTTGAATAGCAAAAGTTGGGGCATGCAGATTTTTTCGTTACCGCTGAGGAAGGCTAAAGTGAGGTTCTTTTAATACTTGTTAGTGGTCAATGGCCCCCAGAGGCACAGCAGAAACCTTTTACCAAAGCGAGCCCGTGTGGGACTCGATGCACATCAGTATTTACT
>Ga0308016_10001674_pt1 | contig 10936 bp, 9 predicted proteins | sample Neamet233_FD_203129 | JGI IMG/M metagenome (GOLD analysis project Ga0308016, IMG submission 203129) | Marine microbial communities from water near the shore, Antarctic Ocean - #233 | ecosystem: Environmental > Aquatic > Marine > Unclassified | place: Southern Ocean | collected 2014-07-28
ACTAAAATCGCGTCGACGTCTCCAGCCTGCCCTAGTTTTAGAGCTTGCCCAGTGCCAACGACCAATATTTGTAACTCAATACCAATATCCGACCTAATCTTCGGAAGAAGGGCATCAGACAAGCCGGAATTTTGAAATGAAGTAGTGACTGCCAAGCGAACTGTTTCACCTGCACTTGTGGAGCCCCACATCATTAAAAGTAATACTAACAACTTTAGCAAATCAAATCACCTCCAGCCAATCTTTTGCAGATTCTGTTGGGGGCTTTTGTAGGAAATCTGGCACCAAAAATGGTCCATATACTAAGCCATCTGAAATAAACAAAACATCTTCTGCAAGTCTCTTTACCTGCGCCATCGAATGGCTTGCTAAAATAACTTTGCAGCCCTCCCCCGCGATAACTTTAACTGCATTTTCGATAATTAAAGTCGACGGCCTATCTAAATTAGCCGAGGGCTCATCTAGAAAAAGTAAGTTAGGTTTTGTTATTAATGCACGCGCCAAAGTGAGTTTTTGCTTTTCGCCTCCAGAAAGCAACACAGCATCTTGCTCCATTAATTTCTCAAGTCCAAATTCAGTAGCTATCTTTAATACTTCCTGCTCCCTTACAGCTGAGGGAACACGTCTAAGTTTCAGAGGAAGGTTCAGATTTTGTTGCACTGATCTACGCAATAGAATTGGGTGCTGAAACAAAAAAGCTTGCTGCTTAGAATGCATAGAAGTTGGTAAATCTATTTGACCATACCGGGGGTTCTCCAGGCCATGCATGAGCCGAAGTAACGTAGACTTTCCAGCACCGTTTGGCCCTATAACGGCAGTAATACCTTTATCCTTTAGTGAAAATGTTGCAGGCCCAAGCAACCGTTTTCCACGCCTTTCAACAACCACTTCCTCAACTTTTATCATAACACTTGTTACCACCGGCTGTCCCTTTCAGTACGGGAAAGCCCATGCACGGCAAAGCTTACGGTCAAAGAAAGTACTATCAAAACTCCACCGAGAGCCAATGCAAAGCTCAAATTCCCTTTTGAGGTTTCAAGTGCAATTGAGGTAGTCAAAACGCGCGTAGCGTGATCAATGTTTCCACCTACGATCATAATTGCCCCAACCTCGCCAATTGCGCGGCCAAAGCCCGCAAGGGCCGCAGTCAAAAGCGCCCGACGGCCATCCCAAAGTAATACCTGTATCCGCTGCATTTTTTTGGACCCAAGCGAAATCAATAAATCATGATACTCCGCCCAAAGGTCCCTACAGGCTTGATGTGCTAAAGAGGCAATTAAAGGTAATATAATTATAACTTGGGCTATCACCATGGCCGTGGGCGTGAACAACAGGTTTAAAACTCCAATTGGACCAGAGCGCGACAGCATTACATAAACTATGAGGCCTACTACGACGGGTGGGATGCCCATTAACGCGTTTAAGGTAGCTATTATCCAACGTCGGGCCCTAAAACGTGTAAGCGCTAACCATGCACCGAAGGGCATCCCAATTATTGATGCCAGGACAGTTGCAGTCAGGGTAACTTGCAAGGATAAAAGGGTAACCTCAAACAATTCCACCCAAAGCGTATATTCATTACTCATAATATTATACTATCACTGTTTGATTTATTCAAAACCACCAGAGCGGACACTAACACCCCAAGGCCACGTCTAGAATATACATTTTATAAGTTAATACCCCACTTAAACAAGGTCAGTTGTTATGAAATCGTAGCTACAGGTAACTACTTGTGAAGAGAAACGGTATTCAAAAGACGCATTTTGTCCAACACCCAAATTTTGTCTATATGTCTATCTTACATAAAGGTTTAAAATCTTTGGACTAATAAAAAATTACAATTTCATCTAATAAAAAAGTATCTTTTAGATTTATCAAAAATAAACTGTTTTTAGTTTCGAATTCGATTAATATTTTTGACATAAAAGCCAAGGAGACTACTATGGTGAATGCAGTTCAATATATGTCTGGATTTGGAAATGATTTTCAGACCGAAGTACTGCCAGGTGCCCTACCAGAAGGACAAAATAGTCCTCAAAAATGCAATTACGGCCTCTACGGCGAGCAACTTTCTGGCACAGCCTTTACGGCGCCTCAATCTCAGAACGAACGCACATGGTGCTACCGGATACGCCCTTCAGTAAAACATACTCACCGATTTAAAAAAATTGACCTTCCATACTGGAAATCAGCCCCACACATTTTGCCCGCGGTAGCCAGCCTAGGGCAGTATCGCTGGGATCCTATTCCTCTGACATCAGGGGGTTCAACATGGCTGACAGGCATGCACACAATGACCACCGCTGGCGATGTAAATACACAAATAGGTATGGCGGCGCACACCTATTTAGTGACCGAAAGTATGCGTGATCAATATTTTTATTCAGCAGATAGTGAACTTTTAGTAGTTCCCCAGGCAGGGACGTTACGATTTTCCACAGAACTTGGTATTTTGGATGTAAGCCCACAAGAAATAGCAATTCTTCCTCGGGGTTTGGTCTACCGCGTTGAAGTAATCGATGGTCCAACGCGTGGGTTTGTGTGTGAAAATTATGGTCAAAAGTTTACTCTTCCTGGCCGAGGACCAATTGGCGCGAACTGCATGGCCAACCGCCGCGACTTCAAAGCACCCGTAGCACATTATGAAGATCATGACGCCCCAAGTACCGTAACAGTAAAGTGGGCAGGGCAATTTCATGAAACTCAAATTAACCATAGCCCCCTAGATGTAGTTGCCTGGCACGGAAATTACGCCCCCTATAAATACGACCTCAATGCCTATTGCCCAGTGGGTGCGATCTTATTTGACCATCCTGATCCATCAATATTTACTGTTCTCACAGCCCCAAGCGGAGTTGAAGGAACAGCAAATGTAGACTTTGTGTTATTTAAGGATCGCTGGTCAGTAGCAGAAAATACCTTCCGCCCGCCATGGTATCACAAAAATATTATGTCAGAACTTATGGGTAACATTTACGGCCAGTACGATGCCAAGCCTGAAGGCTTTGTTCCTGGCGGCATGAGTTTACACAACATGATGTTGCCACACGGACCAGACAAAACGGCCTTTGAAAATGCATCTAACGCCAAACTTAAGCCACAAAAGCTAGAAAACACGATGGCATTCATGTTTGAAACCCGTTTTCCACAGCATTTAACCGAATTTGCAGCTTCTGAGGCACCACTTCAAGATGATTACATTGACTGTTGGACAGATCTAGAAAAAAAGTTTGATGGTAAGCCTGGTAAAAAATAGTAGTCAAATTATTTCTAATCACACTCAGGGAAAGTATTAAAAATTTTAAGTAATTGCATTTTTAATAACATAAACTAACTTCCAACGAAGTGGAGAATTTTAAATGGGTCAAAATATTACGAAGGCAGTTAAAGAGATGGTGGCGGATGCCAATAAAGAAATAACTACCATACCAATTTCTGACGCTCTCAATCTTGTAGACAGTCCAAATCACGTAATCGTGGACCTACGAGACATTCGCGAACTACAACGCGGAGGAAAAATACCAGGGGCGTTTTCATGCCCACGTGGCATGCTTGAGTTTTGGATTGACCCAACAAGCCCCTACCATAAAGAAATTTTTAACCAAGATAAGACTTATGTATTTTACTGTGCTAGCGCGTGGCGTTCAGCCCTCAGCACAAAGCTTGCACAAGACATGGGACTTGCACCCGTTGCCCATATTGAAGGTGGTTTTGCGGCTTGGACTAAAGCGGATGGGCCGATTGAAGAGATTTCTAAATAGGAAAATAATCTAAATTGCGACGTAGAGATACTTCCAGTTAAGCTTTACACAGTATTCACCAAGATGTGCTTTCACGTCAAATAGCTATAGAGGTTCATATGAAAAATTCTCCATCTTCTGAAGACTTGCACAGTTGGGACCGTGAACACTTCATACACCCATGGCACGATATGAAATATTGGCGTGATTATGATAATATGCTCGTAACTGAGGCCGATGGAATTTACATGTATGATGAAACTGGCAAGAAATTCATAGATGGCCCTGGAGGAATGTGGTGCGTTCAAATTGGTTATGGCCAGAAAGAGATGGCTGAAGCCATTGCAGCTCAGGTTATGAAGATGCCTTTTGCATCGCCGTGGACGAATGTCACAGAGCCTAGCGCAATTTTAGCTAAGAGAATTGCGGATTTTGCACCAGGTGATCTTAATAATGTTTTTTTTACGACTGGCGGATCCACAGCTGTAGATACGGCTCTGCGTGCAATGCAGTTTATGAATAATAGCCTTGGTCGACCAGATAAAAAAATTATTCTGGCGAGAGAGAAGGGATATCACGGGTCTACTTATTTGGCTGCATCTGTAAGTGGTAAAGAACGCGATATTACCAAATTCGATGTGGAAAGCCGGTTGGTACATTTCCTGCCGAACGTTAACCCCTATATCCGCCCAGATGATATGAGTGTTGCGGCATGGTGTGATGCCAAAGTTAGAGACCTGGAAAGTGCTATAGAAAGTATTGGTGCAGATAAAATAGGAGCATTTATTGCAGAGCCAATACTTAGTTCTGGCGGAGTTATTGTACCCCCCGAAGGTTATCATAAACGTACGTTTGACCTGTGCCGTCAACATGACATTCTCTACATATCTGATGAAGTCGTGACTGGTTTTGGTCGCCTAGGCCATTGGTTTGCCTCAGAAAAAGTTTATGGAATTAAGCCCGACATGATCACCTGTGCAAAGGGGCTCACATCTGGCTACTTACCACTTGGTGCTTGCATTATTTCAGACGAAATGATGGGAAGAATGGCCCACAAGGGTGAAGTGTTATTTTCAAATGGCTACACATATTCTGGGCACCCCGTAAGCTGTGCCGCAGCCCTCAAGAACATTGAAATATTGGAACGGGATAAAATTCTAGAACACGTTCAGGAAATTTCTCCCTATTTTCAAAAACGGTTAGCTGAGTTGAAAAAATTCCCAATAGTCGGTGATGCACGCGGCCATGGCTTAATAGGATGCATTGAGGCACGTTTGAGCAAAGACGGCTCTCGGCTCGAGGATGAACGCAAGATTGGAATGAGGCTTGATGAGGTTTGCAATGATATGGGGCTGATCGTTAGGCCGTTAATTAATATGTGCGTATTTTCACCACCATTGATAATTTCAAAGTCACAAATAGACGATATGTTTAATATTTTGGAACAAGCCATAATCAAAGTAAGCAAAGAGTTTATTAAGTAATTAGACTTTAAAAGTGTTCATTATTCTGGCTTGAAATACACTCATGGTCCTATACATCTCACAAAAGTTTCCTATAGTGGAAATATGTTTAATACCGGAAATAATCGATGACACCTGGCCCGAGACGCACACCACTTTATGACCTACATTGTGAGATGGGCGGGAAGATGGTTGACTTTGCGGGATGGGAAATGCCTGTTCAATATCCGATGGGTATAATGGGCGAACATAACATGTGCCGCACAAAGGCAGCACTTTTTGATGTTAGCCACATGGGACAGGTGATACTACGTGGTCCCAATGCAGCAAGAAGGCTAGAGGCCCTAGTACCAGCAGCATTGACAGATTTGCCAGTGGGAAAGGCCCGATATACCTTCTTTACTAACGATGAGGGTGGTATTCGAGATGATTTAATTATCTCAAACGCAGGGGATCACCTATTTTTAGTAGTAAATGCTTCAATGCGCGCTCAAGATATTCCCTACATGGCAAAAGCCTTGGATGGGGTTGAGGTAATAGAAATTCTTGACCGAGCATTAATTGCATTGCAGGGGCCAGCAGCAGAACACGTGCTAAGCGCTCATTGTCCAGTGGCCACTGATCTAAAATTTATGGAAAGCACAACGGCTCCAATAAATGGCGTATCCTGCCGAATCTCCCGGCTCGGATATACTGGCGAGGATGGATTTGAAATTTCCATTCCGGAGGCTAACGCTGAGCCAATCAGCCGCCTGTTACTAGGGCATCCTAATTGTTTTCCTGCAGGGCTTGGCGCTCGAGACAGCCTTCGTATGGAAGCCGGTCTTTGTCTTTATGGAAACGATATTGATGATAAAAAATCTCCAGTCGAAGCTAATCTCAGTTGGGCTATTCAAAAAAGAAGGCGCCTGGAAGGTGGTTTTCCGGGAGCCGCGCGTATTTTGGCCGAGCTGACAGATGGTGCTAGTCAAAAACTTGTTGGTATAAAACCATTGGGGCGTGCGCCCGCTCGTGCAGGGGTTGAAGTCCAAAATGAAAATGGTCAAGTGATCGGTACGGTTACATCAGGCGGCTTTGGACCAACCTTTGGTGGGCCAGTGGCAATGGGATATGTGAATAGTAATCATACTGTACCGGGCACTCAGGTAAAACTTATTGTCCGTGGGAAGCCACAACCAGCAGAGGTCTGTGCACTGCCCTTTATTAAACAAAAATACAAACGTTAGCTAGGAAATCAAAATGACAACTTACTATTCAGAAGAGCACGAGTGGATCACCATTGACGGCGACATAGCAATTGTTGGGATTACGGCACACGCTGCGGAACAGCTCGGTGACATAGTTTTTATTGAACAAAAAGAAGATGGTGACGAGTTTGAAAGTGGTGATGAGATCGGAGTGATTGAGTCTGTAAAAGCTGCCTCTGAAATCTACGCGCCAGTTGACGGCGAGGTTGTAGAGGCAAATGCAGTTTTGGAAAATAACCCATCTGCACTGAATGAAAGCCCTGAAAGTGATGCCTGGATTTACAAAATCAAGCTGACCGATCCATCCCAACTTGAAGGGTTAATGGACCTAGCCGCCTATAAAACTTTCATCGCTTAAACTCGACCCCCAACGGGAGACATCACAATGCCTTTTGAACTAACCACTTACGAAGCCTATGATTTTGCTAATCGCAGGCATATCGGCCCCTCTCCCTCAGAAATGACTGAGATGCTGAATACTATAGGTTTTAATAGCCTTGACGCATTGATTGATGCGACGGTTCCGCCAGCTATCCGCCAAGATCAACCACTTAGCTTCGGGCCGCCTATGTCAGAACGTGATGCGCTACATCACATGAAACAAATAGCAGGCAAAAATAAGGTCCTGACCTCCCTAATCGGGCAAGGCTATCACGGCACAACGACACCGGCACCGATACTCCGCAATATCCTTGAAAATCCAGCGTGGTATACTGCCTATACTCCTTACCAACCCGAAATTGCACAAGGCCGGCTTGAAGCTCTTTTAAACTTTCAAACTATGGTAAGTGATCTAACTGGGCTTGATATAGCGAATGCTTCCCTTCTGGATGAATCGACAGCAGCAGCCGAAGCCATGACCATGGCCATGCGGTCAGCCAAATCTAAATGCCAAACATTCTTCGTTGATGAAAACTGTCACCCCCAGAATATTGCAGTAATTCAAACCCGGGCGGAACCCCTAGGCATTGAGGTAATTGTTGGCTGCCCAGACGATTTAGACGCTAGCAAAGTATTCGGTGCAATTTTTCAATACCCTGGCACTTACGGCCATGTTCGCGATTTTACGCCTCAAATTGAGTCTTTGCATGCCCATAAAGCTCTAGGTATCATTGCAGCTGATCCCCTCGCGTTAGCCTTGTTAAAAAGTCCAGGCGAAATGGGCGCAGATATAGCTATTGGCTCAACTCAACGCTTTGGTGTACCCATGGGCTATGGCGGACCACATGCAGCCTATATGGCCACTCGTGACGCATTCAAACGCAGCATGCCAGGCCGTATCATTGGCGTGTCTGTGGATAGTCGTGGCAACAAAGCGCTTAGGTTAGCCCTCCAAACCCGCGAACAGCATATTAGACGTGAAAAAGCCAATTCAAATGTCTGTACCGCTCAGGCTTTGTTAGCCGTCATAGCTTCTATGTACGCAGTCTATCATGGCCCTGACGGAATTAAGGCAATTGCTCAATCAGTTCACCGTAAAACAAGCCGGCTGGCAAAAGGACTTGAGGCACTGGGGTTCGATGTACAGCCAGCTGTATTTTTTGACACCATCACTGTGAAAGTTGGCAACCTTCAAGGTGTTATCATGAACGCCGCAGTAACTAACGGGATTAATTTACGTAAAGTGAACGATGACAGTGTTGGAATCACCCTAGATGAGCAAACTAGGCCCGAGACAATTGAGGCCGTTTGGAATGCCTTTGGTGGGGACATGAAAGATGACAGTCAGGTAAATCGTGCCTACCGATTGCCCTCAACCCTGCTGCGTGAGACTACATATCTCACTCACCCAATTTTCCACCAAAACCGCGCTGAAGCTGAGATTACTCGTTATATGCGTCGGTTAGCAGATCGAGATTTAGCGTTGGACAGAGCTATGATACCTCTCGGTAGCTGTACGATGAAGTTGAATGCTACTATTGAAATGATCCCCGTTACATGGCCTGAATTCTCAAATTTGCATCCGTTTGTACCCAAAGATCAAGCCAAAGGGTATCATGAAATGTTTGCTGACTTGAACGTCAAACTATGCGAAATTACTGGGTATGATGCCATAAGCCAGCAGCCAAATTCTGGCGCACAGGGTGAATATGCGGGCCTTTTAACAATTAGAAATTATCACATCTCCAGAGGAGAGGGCCACCGTCACGTGTGCTTAATTCCAACGTCAGCACATGGAACCAATCCAGCGTCTGCTCAGATGGTTGGCTACAAAGTAATAGTCATCCAATCAGATGAAGATGGAAATATTGATGTAGCAGACTTTAAAGCCAAAGCCGAACTCCACAAAGCAGATCTGGCTGCTTGCATGATTACTTACCCCTCCACTCATGGCGTATTTGAGGAGACAGTCCAAGAGGTTTGTAAGATTACCCATGATAACGGTGGCCAAGTTTACATAGATGGAGCCAATATGAACGCAATGGTTGGGCTTTCGCGACCTGGTGACATTGGAGGTGATGTATCGCATCTCAACCTACATAAAACTTTCTGCATCCCTCACGGCGGTGGCGGACCTGGCATGGGACCAATCGGGGTTAAGGCCCACTTAAGTTCGCATCTACCAGGCCACCCAGAGTATGGCAGTAGCGTTGGGCCAGTTTCGGCTGCACCTTTCGGATCACCATCTATTTTGCCAGTAAGCTGGGCATACATTTTGTTAATGGGTGGCACTGGTCTGACACAAGCGACTAAGGTAGCAATTTTAAATGCGAACTATATTGCGGCTCGGCTTGAGGGTGCTTTTAAAATTCTGTATACTTCAAAAACTGGTCGCGTGGCTCATGAGTGTATAATTGATACTCGCCCCCTAGCAGATGCAGCAAATGTAACTGTAGACGACTGCGCAAAGCGTTTGATGGACAGCGGATTTCACGCACCAACAATGAGCTGGCCAGTTACTGGGACATTAATGATAGAGCCCACTGAGTCTGAACCAAAAGCAGAGTTAGACCGTTTTTGTGACGCAATGCTATCAATACGCGCCGAAGCCCAAGATGTGATTGATGGTAAAAGTGACAAAGAAAACAACCCCCTGAAGAACGCACCGCATACCGTGGCAGATCTCATTGGGGACTGGGACAAGCCCTATAGTAGAGAACAAGCCTGCTACCCCGCTGGTACCCTAAAAGGTGATAAATATTGGGTACCTGTAAACCGCGTGGATAATGTGCATGGCGACCGGAATCTCATCTGTACTTGTCCACCGATGGAAGATTACATCGATGGCTAGGTGGAGTAACCACAAACTTAAAAATGAAAATCAGTGGTTTTGAATGAAATTCTTGATGCGTTAACCAAGCTGGGCTAACGTTTCGTGACGGCGCTGCGCCGACAAGGGAGAGAAAATATGAATATTCAAAAAATACTACTGCCAGTCTTTACCATAGCGGCCATATTAGTTTTAGGCTGGGGCTTTTATGTAAAACAAGATAAAGGTGGCGACATTGCTGCACTTGGTGACGGATTAGTTGTTTTTGATTGGTCAGGCTATGAAGATGAAGGTTTTTTCCAAAATTATGTGACCCAACACGGCGGTTCGCCTACTTTTGCGTTTTTTGGGGAAGAGGAAGAGGCCTTTCAAAAATTGCGTGCCGGCTTTAAGGCAGATGTGTCCCACCCCTGTAGCCAATCCGTATCTAAATGGCACGAAGCTGGGTTGCTCGAGCCACTCGATACTTCACGGATAGATCTATGGGCAGATATAAACCAAGAGATGGCTGAAGCCTTCAAAATTGATGGTAGCTACTACATGCTTCCAATGGATTGGGGCACAACGGCTTTGACTTATCGGACTGACTTAGTTGATGAGGCCAAGATGAAGTCTCTAGCTGTATTTTTAGATCCAGCTTATAGTGGGCGTATAGCGCTTCCGGATAATGTCGACGACGTATACGCCCTTGCTTATCTGGCAACAGGGGTGACAGATTGGACAAAAGCTACTAATGCTGACTTCCAAACAGCCAACAAATGGTTAAGGAAGGCACACCAAAATGTGCGTGCCTACTGGGCCGATGGAGCTGAACTAGCTCAACTCATGGGAAGTGGTGAAGTTAGTGTCTCTTGGGCATGGAATGAAACGCCAGTTACAATGCAGGCTGAAGGCCTGCCAATTGGTACAAACCGTTCAACACTAGAGGGCTCTTCAAGCTGGTTCTGTGGGTATGTTAACTTGGCAAACGGACCTAATTCTGAAGATAAAATGTATGACTTCTTTAATGCCTGGATGGATCCAGGATCTTCTGACTATATTGTTAACGAGTGGGGCTACGGACACGGAAACGAAACGGCAATGACAGCGATGGGTGCTGATGCACTTGTGTGGGCTGGTTTGGGCCCTGTAGACGTCCCTATTTTGGCTCAAGTGCCAATGGATCAAGAGTTGCGTGAAAAAATGATTGCTGAATTTGAAAAGATCAAAGCAGGTTTCTAGAAAAGATTTTTGCATAAAAAATAAAAAGAGCACCAATAGGTGCTCTTTTTA
>Ga0308016_10001676_pt1 | contig 10925 bp, 12 predicted proteins | sample Neamet233_FD_203129 | JGI IMG/M metagenome (GOLD analysis project Ga0308016, IMG submission 203129) | Marine microbial communities from water near the shore, Antarctic Ocean - #233 | ecosystem: Environmental > Aquatic > Marine > Unclassified | place: Southern Ocean | collected 2014-07-28
AATTAAGACACCACTTATTAAAGGCATCATAGGTATTTTTTTTTCAAAAAACCAAACAACTGCTAGTGCGATTAGTGTTGCAACTATAAGTGGAGGAATTGCAACTGATAGGTTTTTATCATTATTATAATAATAATAAAAAAATATAGCTAAAGGTCCAAAGTCAGTTGTAAATTTAAGAAATGATTTATTCACATTACAGATATTAACATAATAAAAAAAATATAGATGTTTTTTATTGATTTTTTTTCTTAAACCTCCATAATAAGTTTAATGACAATCCAAAAAGCAAAATTTTCAATAGGTGACATTGTAAAACATAAACACTTTGAGTTTAGGGGTGTGATTTATGATGTGGACTTCGAATTTAATAATTCTGAGGAATGGTACCAGTCTATTCCAAAGAATGTTCGTCCTAGAAAAAATCAGCCTTTTTATCATTTACTTGCTGAAAATGATGAGATTACTTATGAGGCCTACGTTTCTGAGCAAAACCTTCTTATGGATGATTCAGAGGACCCTATTAAACACCCTTTAATTGAGGAGATTTTTTCCGGCAAAAGAGGTTCTTGTTATTTTAAAATATCTAATTGATAGTCTAAAAGTTAAATAATATTTTTTATGGTTGATAGTATTCTGTTCTTCGGAAGAAAAAATTGTAAATATTCAGATAATTTAAAAAAATTTTTAAAAAAAAAAACAAAAAATCTATTTTATATAGAAAGTGACAAATCTAAAAAAAAATTAAATACTAAAGCTTTACTAAAGAAAAATTATTCATACATAATTTGTTTTAGAAGTTTTTATATTTTAAAAAAAAATTTAATTAATAAAGCTAAAATAACTGCAATCAATTTTCATCCTGGTACACCCAAATATAGAGGCTCTGGTTGTATTAATTATGCTATGTATAATAATGAAAGATACTATGGGTCTACCTGCCATTTAATAAATGAAAAAATTGATAGTGGACAAATATTAGATTTTAAAATTTTTGAGATTAAAAAAAAAGATACATTAAAAGATGTTTTGAAAAATACACATTTATCTATGTTAAAACAGTCAAAGTTAATACTGGGAAAATTATTTGAAGATAAAGAAAACCTAAAATTTTTTCTTATGAAAAATAGAAAAATTAAATGGTCAAAAAAATACAATACATTAAAAAAATTAGATAAATTTTATGAAATTAAAACTAACTGTAATAAAAAAGAGATTGAATTAAAAATTAAAGCAACAAATATAAATAATTATAAACCATATATTTACCTACATAAAAAAAAATTTATTCTTTCTGATGGTTTATAAAATATAGTTTGATTTAGAGTATTCTATTGTTATCAAATTAAAAGCTTTGGCTATTCTTTTTTTAAACACAATTTGCTCAAATCTTAAACATAAATAGTAGCTATCTATAACTTATGTTCTGATCAAGAGTATTAAATAACGTCATTTATCATTATTGACTCCCCCTCCATTCTTGATCAGAATAACTTTCCATAATAAAAATTAAAGTATCCTTTTTTAATATATATAACTTAAAATGTTTAAATCTTTTGAACCGAATAAAATTTTTATAATCACCTCTAAAGCACCGAAGTATGTTTTGTTTCTATTTATTATAGTCTTAACAATTGGTTTAACTGAAGCACTCGTTCTATCCCCAGAAGATTATAAACAAAGTGATGCAGTAAGAATTATGTATGTTCATGTACCGGCTGCATGGATATCACTTGGAATATTTTCAAGTTTAGCTTTTTTATCTGTCGGGAGTTTTGTTTTTAAAAATAAGAATTTTTCTTTAATTGCTAAAAGTTTAGCACCCTCTGGGTTTGTTTTTAATATCATTGCATTAGTTACAGGATCAATTTGGGGTAAACCTACTTGGGGCACTTGGTGGGCTTGGGATGCGAGAATAACCTCTATGTTAATTTTAGCTTTATTTTATGGAATGTATCTATTGGCTTGGCGAATTTATGAGAATAAAGAGCAAGTAATAAAAGTTACTTCCTTGATTGCAATATTAGGAGCAGTAAATGTTCCCATAATTAAATTTTCTGTTGATTGGTGGAATACACTACATCAACCAGCTTCAATTAATATTTTATCAACCAACACAACAATTCATTCATCAATGTTAGTCCCTTTGGGCATTATGACTGCGGCATTTGCCCTTTTTTCATTACTCATTTTTTTGATGAAATATAATACTGAACTGATAAAAGTTAAAAATAAAGGATTAGATAGATTATGATAAATGAAACAATTTTAATGAATGGATACGGAACTTACGTATGGTCAGCTTTTTTTTTTACATTGATTAGTTTTACAGTTTTATACTTTGTAACTAAATTACAGCTTTCAAAAGAGCAAAAAAGATTTTCTTCTAAATTTTATTCTTTAAATTTAGAGAAAGCTAGAGTTGCAAGATCACAAAATATTAATAGAGAAATATTATCCAATACATTGAGTATTTAACTGATAAACCATGTATGGTAAAAAAGTTAAATTACGATTTATATTCTTAGCTTTAATCTTAGCTTCATTGGTTTTAACAGTTTTTTTAGTTCTAAAATCATTAAATGAAAACGTTGTATATTTTCAGTCTCCATCTGAAATAAAGTCTTTAATAGAACTGAATAAAAAAAAGATAAGAGTAGGGGGAATGGTTAAAGAGCAGTCTGTTTTTATAAATTCTAATGAAATTAATTTTATTATTACTGATTTTAAAAAAGAAATTAACGTTGTTTATTCAGGGGCAGTTCCTAATTTATTTGCTGAAGGAAAAGGGGTGGTTGCTGAAGGTTTTTTAAAAGATAAGAACTATTTTAAAGCTACTAAAATTTTGGCAAAACATGATGAAAACTATATGCCTCCAGAAGTTAAAGAAGCTATAGGAGATAAATAAATTGCTGGCTAATCAGATAGGTTATTATTCTTTAATTTTAGGGGTACTTTTTTCACTTTTACTTTGTGGGGTTTCAATTAAAGATCTTAATAGTAGCAGTAAGCAGATCAACCAAAATATATTATCTTTATCTTTTCTTCAGTTAGTTCTTGTAATAGTAAGTTTCTTAAGTTTAATTTTGTCTTTTATAAACTCAGACTTTAGTAATGAGACAGTTTTTAATAACTCACACACTACTAAACCACTGTTTTATAAAATTTCGGGAACATGGGGAAACCATGAGGGAAGTTTGTTATTATGGTTATTAGTATTAACCTTATTCATTTTTATATTTTTAATTAAATCAAAAAAACAGCCAAAAAAATACAAACTTCTAACTTTATTATTTCAGGAAATAATAATTATTGGTTTTTTTTTATTTGTGATAGTGACGTCTAATCCATTTAATTATTTATTTCCAATTCCAGCAGAAGGTCTTGGTCTTAATCCAATTTTACAAGATCCAGCTTTAGCAATTCATCCTCCAATTTTATATTTAGGATATGTTGGATCATCAATAATTTTTTCTGCATCACTTGCTGCAGTGACTCAAAATTACATTTCGAAAGAATGGGGTCAACATATTAAAAAATGGGTTTTAGTTTCTTGGATATTTTTAAGTATAGGAATAATGCTTGGTTCGATTTGGGCTTATTATGAACTAGGATGGGGAGGATTTTGGTTCTGGGATCCAGTTGAAAATGTCTCTTTAATGCCATGGTTAACACTAACAGCATTACTACATTGCATTTTAGTTTTAGAGAAAAGGGGAGCACTAACATCTTGGGTTGTAATACTGTCCATTACAACATTTACACTTAGTATGTGTGGAACTTTTTTAGTTAGATCTGGAATATTAAATTCAGTACATACTTTTGCAAATGATCCTGCAAGAGGAATCTTTATATTAATCTTTTTGTTTATTCTGATTTTTTTATCTTTAGGAGTATTTTTTTTATTTCACCAAGAAAATGACAAAAGTACAAATAATTTTTTTTGGCTAAGTAAAGAAAGTTCAATCTTAGTTAATAATTGGTTTATGATGTATTTTTTATCTGTTGTTTTAATTGGAACAGTCTATCCAATATTTCTAGATGTAATTTCAGCTGAAAAAATTTCTGTAGGGCCTCCTTTTTACCAAAAGTTAATTACACCATTTTTAGTACCATTTTTATTATTTATGGCCCTTGGACCAAAGATTAAATGGATAAAGTCAAAATTAGAAAACAAGAATTCATTAATAATATTTGTTATAACCTCAGTTATCTTAACGTTCTTTATATTAAAAAACATAACTACAGATTTACTTTTTTATACAATTTTAATTTCAGCTGCTTTTTTTTTATTATTTACCACATCAAGAGAATTATTTTTTCAAAAATTTAATAATATTTCTCAAGCAATTGCACATTTTGGTTTCAGTTTATTCATATTAAGCATTCTATTTAATGGTATTTTATCGTCAGAAATTATAACAAATATAAAAGTAGGAGAAACGTATAATTACAATGATGGTGAAATTTTTTTTGAAAAAATAGAAGAAAAAAATAAAAGTAATTTTAATTCTATTATTGGTCACTTTAAAATAACAAATGATGAGGGTAAAGTTACTAAATTAAATCCAGAGATAAGAGTTTATAATCAACCTATAATTATTACGAGTGAAGCAGATATAAAAACAACTTTATTAGAAGATAAATTTTTAGTGATGAATATTGTTAAGGGTAATAAATATTTTAACATCAGATATCAAGTAAAACCATTTATGTTATGGATATGGATTTCAGTTTTAATAATAAGTCTTGGTGGATTAATGAGCTTATTTAAAAAAAAATATGAAAAATAAAATAAACATAATTATTATTTTTATATCTTTAATTTTTTGTTTTATTATTTTTTACATAGGATTAGATAAACCAAATACTTATACTCCAAAAACTAATACTGAAAAAAATTTACCTATTTTTAAAGCTAAGGACTTTACTTTAAATTCCTACATTAATTCAGAAGAAATTTTTGAAGAAAATATTTATTATATTGTAAATATTTGGGCATCTTGGTGTATCCCATGTAGAAAAGAACACCCCTTATTAATGGAATTGAGTAATGATCAATTAATCAAATTAATTGGATTAAATTATAGAGATAATTTAAACAATGCAAAAAAATTTATCAATGAGCTTGGAAACCCTTACACTCAAATTTTAATTGATAAAGATGGAACATTAGCAGTTGAATTTGGAGCTTATGGGGTGCCAGAAACCTTTCTCATTGATAAGAATAAAAAAATTATTAAAAAATTTGCAGGTCCAATTAATAAAAAAATAGTTGAAGAAATTAAAATAATTATAAAATGAAAACTTTAAAAATATTCTTAATTATATGTTTATTAGCTAGTTTTTCACAACTGAAATCTGATGAAAAAAATACTCAATTAAAAAATAGTATTTTAAAAAATATACGCTGTCTAATTTGCCAAGGACAATCAGTTTTTGATTCAGAATCTGATTTTGCATTTAGCATAAAATTAATTGTAAATAAGAAAATTAATGAAGGAATGTCTGAAGAAAAAATATATGAATTTTTAAGAGAAAAGTACGGTGATTGGGTAATTTACGACCCTGAATTGAACAAAAACACATATATATTATGGTTATTACCGTTATTGTTATTTCTAGCAGGTGGTGCAATAATAAGAAAAAATTTAATTTTTAAGAAATAGTTAATCAGGTTATGCATTTAAAAAAACTCAGTTTATTATTATTAGTATTGTTTTTCACACCATCTCATGGTGAAAACCCAAAAATTTCTGGAGTAGAGCATGAATATAATTTCTACGTTGGTACCTTCGATGTAATAGATAAAGAGGGAGACGATAAAAGTAGCCTATTTGGATTGGAACATAAAAATGATAATTTATTTAGAGATACCATATTGGGCAAATTTTCTCCAATTTCTGGAGCTTTTGTTACTGGTAAAAATTCAATGTATTTATACACAGGTGTACAGGCTGAATACAGCCTTGGTCCTTTAAACGTTGTTCCAAGTTTTGCACCTGGATACTACAATGCTGGGAGTGGAAAGGATCTAGGTAGTGTTTTAGAATTTAAAAGTGAAATAAAATTAGATTTAAATATTTTTAAAAATTCGAAGATTGGTTATTCATATGGTCACATCTCAAATAGTGATTGGGGAAAAATAAATCCAGGAGTAAACAATCAACAAATTTCATTTTCAAAAAATTTTTAATAAGCAAGAATGAGCTTAGATAATTGTTATAATTTTAATGATTTTAGAAAATTAGCAAAAAAAAAATTACCCTCTCCAATTTTTCATTACATAGATGGTGGGGCTGATGATGAGAAAACTTTAAAAAGAAACACGGATTCTTTCGATGATTGTGATCTAATTCCAAATATTCTTGCCAGTGTAGGTAAACCAGATCTTTCAACAAATGTTTTTGGTAAAAAAATAGACATGCCAATTTTTCTTTCACCAACAGCAATGCAAAGACTCTATCATCACGAAGGTGATAAAGCTTCAGCAAGAGCTGCTGAAAAATTTGGAATTTTTTATAGTATGTCCACTATGGCAAATAATACAATTGAAGAAATTTCAGCTATCTCAAATGGACCAAAATTATTCCAGCTCTATGTTCATAAAGATCAATCAATAACAGACGATCTAATTGATAGATGTAGAACATCTGGCTTTGATGGTATGTGTTTAACGGTTGATACATTAGTTGCAGGTAACAGAGAAAGGGATCATAGAACTGGATTTACCACGCCTCCAAAACTTACCTTACAAAGTTTAATGAGTTTTGCTATGAGGCCTGAATGGGTATTTAATTATTTCACTCATAAAAAATTTGAATTATCTAATGTTAAAAATAAAACTGATAAAGGAACCAATATTTCAAAATCAGTTATTGAATATATTAATGAGCAATATGACCCAGCTATGAATTGGAAAGATGCAGAGTATTGTGTAAAAAGATGGAACGGCCCATTTGCTCTTAAGGGGGTAATGTCAGTTGAAGACGCAAAAAGAGCAATAGATATTGGATGTACTGCAATTATGATCTCAAATCATGGGGGTAGACAGTTAGATGGTTCAAGGTCACCCTTTGACCAAGTTAATGCAATTAGAGAGGCTGTTGGAGATAAACTCGAAATAATTTTAGATGGTGGTGTGAGAAGAGGAACTCATGTTTTAAAAGCTTTAGCAGCTGGTGCAACAGCATGTAGTTTTGGAAAAATGTTTTTATTTGCTTTGAGTGCCGGTGGTCAATCAGGTGTGGAACGTTTATTGCAAAATATGCATGATGAAATTAATAGAAACATGGTATTAATGGGCTGTAAAACATTAAAAGAATTAGATAATTCAAAATTAATTTACAGAAAATAAAATTTAAATTTAAAGAAAAAATAAAATGAAACTAGCAAAGAGCTTAGAAAGATTAGGAACAGAATCGGCATTTAGTGTTTTAGCTGAAGCTAAAAAATTAGAAGCACAAGGAAAGCCAATGATTCACCTGGGTCTAGGCCAGCCTGATTTTAAAACTCCACAACATGTTGTAGATGCAGCAAAGAAAGCTTTAGATGATGGTCATCATGGATACGTTATGTCCAACGGTATTTTAGAATGTAGACAGGCTGTCACTAGAAAAATTAAAAAACTTTATAATAAAGATATTGATCCAGAAAGAGTTTTGATAATGCCAGGTGGAAAGCCAACAATGTATTATGCCATACAATGTTTTGGTGAGCCAGGTGCAGAAATTATTCACCCAACACCTGCATTTCCAATTTATGAGTCTATGATTAATTATACAGGCTCAACAGCTGTTCCTTATGATTTAACTGAAGATAAAAATCTAAAGTTTGACCCTGAAAAAATTTTATCTTTAATTACTGATAAAACTAGATTGTTAATCTTAATCAACCCTAATAATCCAACAGGAAGTTTTGTAGAAAAATCAGTGATAGATGTGCTAGCAGAAGGACTTAAAAAACATCCACACGTAGCAATTCTCAGTGATGAAATTTATAGTAGACAAATCTATGATGGAAAAGAAATGCCAACATTTTTTAACTACCCTGATCTTCAAGATAGATTAATAGTTTTAGATGGTTGGAGTAAAGCTTATTCTATGACTGGTTGGAGAATGGGTTGGAGTGTATGGCCTGAAGAATTAATACCTCATGCAAATAAACTAATTATCAATAGTGTTTCATGTGTTAATGCACCATCACAGTTTGCGGGAATTACTGCGCTAGATGGATCAGATGATGCCATTCATGAAATGATGAAAGAATTTGATATTAGAAGAAAATTAATCCATCAAGGCCTTAATAGTTTACCAGGCATTGAATGCAGCCTTCCAGAGGGAGCATTTTATGTTTTTCCAAAAGTGATAGGAACAGGAATGAATGGTTCAGAATTTGCAAAAAAATGTATGCATGAAGCAGGAGTGGCAATAGTTCCAGGAACAGCTTTTGGTAAAACGTCCACAGATTATGTAAGATTTAGCTACGCAGCCTCTCAGGACAGCATATCTAACGCATTGGAAAATATTAAAAAAATGCTAGGTTAAGACTAATGAGTGAATTAATTCTTCCAAAGATTAATAAAGAAACAATTTCTAAAAAAGAATATATTTTTAAAGCACTTGCTAAATTAATAAATCCAGAAAATGTTCTAAGTCATGCGGATGAGATTAAGCCGTACGAAACTGATGCACTGGCAGCATACACACAAACGCCGTTGGCAGTTGTAATGCCGGAAAGTACAGATGAAGTAAGTAATATCTTAAAATTTTGCCATAATGAGAATATTAAAGTTGTACCAAGAGGTGCGGGTACAGGTCTTTCAGGTGGAGCATTACCATTAAATGATGCAATTCTATTAAGCCTGGGAAAATTTAATAAAATTATAGAAATTGATTTTGAAAATAAATGTGTGGTTACTCAACCTGGTGTCACAAATTTAGGAATAACTCATGCAGTACAGCATAAAAATTTTTATTATGCACCTGACCCATCTAGCCAACTTGCCTGTTCAATAGGAGGCAATGTTGCTGAAAATTCTGGAGGTGTTCATTCTTTAAAATATGGAACAACTACTAATAATATTTTAGGTGTTGAAATGGTTATGATGGACGGAACTATATGTAAAATAGGTGGAAAAACTCTAGATCAAGAAGGATATGATCTGATGGGGTTAATCTGTGGTTCAGAAGGGTTACTAGGAGTAATTACTGAAGTGACAGTTAAAATTTTAAAAAACCCACAAATAGTTAAAGCAGCACTAATAGGCTTTTCAACAATTGAAGAAGGGGGAAATGCAGCTTCAGAAATCATAGCTAGTGGAATTATCCCAGCGGGTATGGAGATAATGGATAAAGTTTTAATAGAAGCAACAGATAATTTTAGTAAAGCAGGATACCCAAGAGACGCTGAACTTTTATTAATTGTTGAATTAGATGGAACTGAGTCTGAAGTGGATGAACTGTTAAAGGAAGTTAGCATTATTTGTAAAAAAAATAATTGCTCGAGTTTAAAATTAAGCAAAAATGAAAAAGAAAGATTATCATTTTGGGCTGGTAGAAAAGCAGCGTTTCCAGCATGTGGAGCTATGGCACCAGACTATTATTGCATGGATGGTTCTATCCCAAGAGGAAAATTAACAGAAGCTTTACTAGAAATAAAAAGACTATCTGAAAAGTATGAATTACCAGTAGCAAATTGTTTTCATGCGGGTGATGGAAATTTACACCCATTAATAATGTTTGACGGAAGCGATAAAGAGCAATTAAGAAAAACAGAAGAATTTGGTGCTGAAATTTTAAAAGCCTGTGTAAGACTCGGAGGGGTTATAACTGGCGAGCATGGTGTAGGAATAGAAAAAAGAGAACTAATGTGTGAAATGTTTAATAATGATGATATTCAACAACAACTAGATATTAAATCATCATTAGATGAAAAAAATTTATTGAATCCTGGAAAAGTTTATCCAATATTGAGAAAATGCGCAGAGGAAGGAAGGGTACATGTCCACAGAAATGAAGAAAAATTCCCAAATCTTCCAAGATTCTAATAATACTTATTATCCTGAAGATGAAATACAAGTTTCAAGTGTAGTTAAAGAACTCTATAAAAAAAATCAACCAGCAGAACTAATGGGAACAAGTTCAAAAAGTTTTATTGGTAACAAAATTCAGTCAGCAAAAAAATTATCTCTTTCTAAATTATCAGGAATAGTAGAATACTTACCTGAAGAACTTTATATTAAAGTTAAAGCAAACACCTCATTAGAAGTAGTTGAAAAAGAATTAGAAAAAAATAATCAAGAGCTAGCCTTTGAACCTATTGATTTTGGATTTATTGAAGCTGGAAAATCAAACAAAGGAACTATAGCGGGTCACCTATCTTGTAATTTTGCGGGCTCTAGAAGGTTTAAAGTGGGTAGTATAAGGGATCACATTTTAGGTTTTAGAGGCGTGAATGGCAAGGGTGATATAATTAAATCAGGTGGAACAGTTGTAAAAAATGTTACTGGTTATGATTTGTCAAAACTTGTTACAGGATCTTTTGGGACATTGGTTGCTTTAACAGAAATTACCTTAAAAGTTTTGCCTAAAAAAAAATCATCTAATACAATCATAATTAATACTGATGATAAAAGATTAGTTAATCAATTGTTTGAAAAAATCTCGAGTTCTAGTAGTGAAGTTTCTGGAGCAGTTTATATTCCAGAAGAGCCACAAAATGAAAACTATGATCATAATAAAGAAATGGTTTTCAAGTTTAATGATTTAGAAAATAAAGGATCATTTGTAGCATTAAGAATTGATGGAGATAAAATATCAATAGATGAAAAAATAAAAGCTTTAACTGATGAATTAGAACTTAATAAATTAAATACAGCTATTTTAGATGTTTATCAATCGACCCCATTTTGGATAAAAATAAAT
>Ga0308016_10001677_pt1 | contig 10921 bp, 6 predicted proteins | sample Neamet233_FD_203129 | JGI IMG/M metagenome (GOLD analysis project Ga0308016, IMG submission 203129) | Marine microbial communities from water near the shore, Antarctic Ocean - #233 | ecosystem: Environmental > Aquatic > Marine > Unclassified | place: Southern Ocean | collected 2014-07-28
TGCAAATTTTAATAAAAAAAGTATTAACGATTATTCTATAGATATTAGAAATTTAGGAATAATTGAAATTAAAGGTTCACAATTTATGATCAGAGAAGGAGATAAAATTGGTAACAAAGATGGCGTTGTTGTTTCTATATTAAATAATAAAATGTTAGTGCTTCAAGAAAATATGGAATATGAGTTTTACATTAATACTCCAGTTGCTGGACAATCTTTGGCAAGCTTACCCATCAGTCAAATTGAAAATAATGATCAAGAAGAAATTGACCCAGGAAACACCAATGTTATTGATGATAATGTAGAGACTAATAATCAAACTAATAATCAAACTAATAATCAAGAAACAATTCCCAATGAAGTAGCTGATGTCCTAACAAATGTTGAGGAGTTATTTAATTAATGAAAATTAATAAACTAATCATTCTGTTATTAAGCTGTCTTTTATTAATTAGCTGCAATAATAGACCTAAAATGGCCTACGATCAAAAAAACAAAGGGGCCGTTCAGGAAATTGAAGCATTTAATGTAGAGGCAAGTGCTGAAAACTTTAGAAAACAGTCTCAAGAATTTAATAATACAAATTTAAAAATATTAAACAGAAACGTCAAAGCTGAGACCGCCTCTAGAAGAGTGCCCCTACAAAAAAAAAGTGCACGATTATCAATTATTGATCATAATTTACATATAAAAAATTTAGAAGATGATTTGGTGACTTTTAAATTTAATGATATTGATCTTAAGTCAGCTCTTAAACTTTTTGCAAGCACCGTTAAAAGAAACATAATTATTGGTAATGAAGTCCAAGGTAATTTGGTAATGGATTTTGAAGATATCAAATGGGGGTCAGCAGTGTATGCGGTTCTTGACATGAATAATTTAGTGATGATTGAGGATAAACAATCTGGTTTATTAAGAGTTCATTCATCTGAACAATTTAAAGTTTTAGCAGAATCTAAAATTAAACAAACTAAAGATATAAATGCAAGTTTAGCATCACTTGATACTGGATTAACTGGATCTGGCAGTGAAAATGAAGAAAATCAGATAAGTGAAATATTTAAAATTTTTTATCAAACATCAGCTGATATTGTTACACCTTTAACTGCAGCTGTTGGTGAGGGAGTAATAATTACGGATGATCCACAAAACAATCAATTAATTGTAACTGCAAGTTTACAAGACTTGGATAAAGTTGATTTAACTTTACAAAAGCTAGATGTAGAAAAAAGACAAGTAATGATCGAAGCATACATAATAAATGCAACTGATACCTTTACCAAAACCTTTAATGCTAATTTGACACTACAACAAAATGCATTACAAGTTGCAGGTAGAGATAAAATTACTTTTGTAGGAATTGATACCAATCCATCAGGTGCAGCAGAAAAGTTTACAACAACAAATGCTGCTGGTGCGGTAGCGAATACTGTCATGGAAACATCAGCAGATGTTGCTGGTGGAGCTTTCCTGCTTGGTAATTTGGGGATGACAAAATTAAAAGCAATTATTAACGCATCAAATACAGATGGTAACCAAGAAGTTATTTCAAACCCAAAATTATTTGCAATGGATGGAGAAAGCTCTACACTTGTTCAAGGTGTTGAGCTTTTAAAAGTCATTCCTGCAGCAGGAGAGGTTGCTGGTAGCACAAAGGTGGTTCCTCAAAATTTAACTTTAAATGTTACCCCAAGAATTATAGGTGATTCAAAAATTAGATTAGTATTAGATATTTCAAACGATACACCAGGTGAAAGTAGTGGTGCAGACACTACTACTAACAAAGAACAAATTGCGTCTACCGTACAAATAAATACAGGGGATGTTGCAATTTTAGGTGGAGTTTATACAAATAAAAGAACTGATAATAAGCAATATGTGCCGATTTTGTCCAGTATTCCAATAATAGGATCATTTTTTAAACAAAAAGAAAAGTCTGACGCTAAAACACAATTACTAATCTTTTTGACGGCTAATATTGTATAAATAAAACAAAATACAAAAAAATGCCAACAATCAGTCCTGAAATAAGTGTTAAAATTGCTGGATTATTAAAATCTATGGGCAAAGTTTCAGAACAGTCAATTTCTGAAGCTAAAAAAAAATATGAAGGAAATGGCAAAACTCCACTTGGTATTTTAACTTATTTACTAGAAGATAAAAAAATAGCAGAAGATGATTTAGTAACTGCTGTTTCAAGAAATTATGCTTTAAGAAAAGTTCTATTAAACGAACAAGCTATTAAAAAAGATGCAATCTCTAAAGTCCCAAAAGATTTTATAACTCAAAATGAAATGATACCATTTGAGTTAAATGGTAGAATTTTAAAAGTTGCAATATTTGATCCAACAAAATCTATTTTAGTAGGTAAATTGAAAAGTATGACAGGGTGTAACATTGAACTTTATATTGCAAAACCAAGCAATATAGATGAGGCATTAAGATACAAGACAATTACTGAGTTAGGTAGTGATGGCACTGAGGAAAAAAAGAAAACTGCAGTTTCTCAATCAGTTAATCCAAACTTAAATATTAAATTAAAAGTACCCACTACAAAATCTGGTGATGAAAATGTGGTAGTTGACTTTGTTGACCAATTATTACTCGAAGCTTTTTTGTCTGAAGCGAGTGATATTCATATCGAGGTTTTTAGAAGAGGTGAAGCCAATATAAGATTTAGAAAAGATGGAGTATTGCAATTACAAGATCAATTTAAAACAGTTTTAATGGATAATTATAATGCAATTATTACTAGATTAAAAATAATATCTGGATGTGATATTTCTGAGAAAAGATTACCTCAAGATGGAAAACTTAAATTTAAAAATCCAAAACCTAAAAATGAAGATGATGTAGATATTGATGTTCGTTTTTCTGTTATACCAGCCAAAGAGGGCGAAAGAGTAGTAATGCGTTTGTTAGCTGCTGGTCCAGATTTAGCACTTGAACAAATTGGTTTAGACCCAGATGATTATGATAAACTTATAACAGCTATTACCGCACCTCAAGGAATGGTTCTAGTTACAGGCCCAACAGGTAGTGGCAAGAGTACAACTTTGTATGGTGCCATTAAACATATCAATAAACCTGGTACAAATATTATGACCGCAGAAGATCCAGTGGAATTTTATTTAAAAGGTGTTGGACAAATTCAAGCAAATGCTGAAATTGGATTAACTTTTGAAGCAATCCTCAAATCTTTTTTAAGACAAGATCCGGAAGTTATTTTAGTTGGAGAAATTAGAGATAAATCAACAGTTGATATTGCAATCAAAGCTGCTCTAACCGGTCACTTACTACTTAGTACACTTCACACAAACGATGCAATTTCAACAATTGTAAGATTGACCAACATGGGAGTGCCTAATTTTATGGTTGCATCAGCATTTTCATTAATTGTTGCACAAAGATTAGCTAGAAGAAACTGTAAAAGCTGTTTAACTGAAGATGTTAAGGCAACTAAAGAAAGTTTATTGCAATTTGGTTTTACTGAGGAGGAATTAAACACATTTAAACCCATGAAAAGCCCAGGCTGTGCTGAATGTAATAGTAGTGGTTACAAAGGCAGACAAGGTATTTATGAGGTCTTGAAAAAATCTCCATCATTAGAAGCGGGAATTCTAAAAGATGCAAGAGCTGATGAGTTGTTAGCTGCTGCTGTCAAAGATGGTTTTAAAACAATGCAAGTAATTGGTAGAGGTTTTATTAAATCTGGTGTTTTAAGTGTTGCAGAATATTCAAGAATATTGGTGGTATAATTTATATGGCAATTTTTTTATATAATGGTGTTCAATCTGGAAAAAAAATCTCAGGGGAGATTTCAGCTTCAGATTTAAAATCTGCTTCAGTTAAATTAAGAGAAAAAAAAATTATAGTCACCTCAATGAAAAAAGATGATAAAAAATCTGAAGGTGATAAAAAAACAAATACACTAATTGATATTCCAATAAGTAATGCTCCAATAATATTTAATAAAGGTCAAATTTATTTAAATTTTGGACCTTGGGCAACTGTGCCTCCTAAAGAAATACTACAATTTACCAAAAAAACAGCAACCATGATAAAGGCAGGCCTTCCAATTCTTGAGTCTATTATGATGATTAGAGATCAAACAGATCATATGAAAATGAAAATGACAACTAATACTATTGTGAAAGATTTAAATTCAGGAGTTAATTTAACTGAAGCATTTTCAAAACACCCAACAATATTTGATAATATTTATCTAAACATGATTTCAGCTGGTGAGGCTAGTGGTAAGTTAGATGAATTTTTAATTAAATTAGTAGAACTTCTTGAAAAAAATTCAAAAATTAAAGCTGGAATTAAAAGTGCACTATTTTATCCTGTTATGCTTTTAACCGTTGCAACAACTATTACTATTTTTATGTTATGGAAAGTTGTTCCAATTTTTGAAAAAATGTATGGAGCAATGGGTGTTAAATTGCCTGGAGCAACACTTGTAATTGTCAATGCAAGTAAATTTATTGCTGATGGCTCAAACATTCTCAAAATTTTATTAACCATATTTATAATTAGATTTGTTTATAAGTTTTTAAATAAGAATCTTGAAAGCTTTAGACATTTAATGCACAAAAGATTTTTAAAATTTCCCCTGTTTGGAGATTTAATAGTTAAAGCTACCATATCTAGAATGTGTATGATTATGGCGAATCTAACTAGAGCAGGAGTTAGTATTGTTGATACCTTAAAAATTGCTAAAGCAGTTACTACAAACTTAGTTTTTATTTATGCTCTCGAAAGAATTTCACGACAAATCGTAACTGGGCAAACATTATCTGAACTTCTTGTTAAAGAAGAACACATATTTCCCCCTCAGTTAGCACAACTTATGGCCGTAGGAGAAAGAACTGGTAATATGGAAGAAATGTTTACAGCGATTGCAAGATATTATGAGGAAGAATTTGACAACGTTGTTGCGGCTTTATCTTCAATTATAGAGCCGCTAATGATTGTATTGATAGGTGGAATTATTGGTATGCTGATGATTGCTCTGTATATGCCAATCTTTAGCATGGGAGATGCTATTGGTTAAAACATAATTTTCTAATTACATCTTAAAATTTAGTATGAGAAAAAACTGTAGTTAATGTATAATTTTTATAAATGAAAAATGGTTTTAGTCTCTTAGAATTGTTAATTACCATCTCAGTCATTTCAATAATCGCTGCTATAGGATATCCATCAATAGATAACTTTGGAAAAGTTGAAAATTATGAGTCTGATCTTGCAACTATCAGAGGTCAAATTAATATCGTAAGACAAATTTCTTTAGAAAATGGTCATGCATATAGACTAAAAGTAATTAATGATGACAATAATAATAATTCATCATTAGAGGTATGGAAGGCACAAGGTTTGAATCGTTTTAATACCGAATATCATAAAAGTACTAATCCTCCTTGCTCTGACTTTGGCAGTGCTGATGATAATGGTATACAAGAAACGGAGCTTACAAAAGAATTACAATATTTCACAATTAAAAAATGTAATTCTTTAAGTGGAAACTGTAATCCCGTAGGTGCTGCAGTTAATTATTTTTGTTTTTTACCTGATGGCTCATCTCCTGAAAATACAAAAGCAACTATTGAAGCTGCAGGTAATGCGGGAGATAAATCAGAATTTATTCATTTCTATAAGTCAGGTTTTTTTAATAATGGAGAAAGAATGTGATTAAAAAAATTGAGAGGATATATCAAAAAGGAGTTTCACTAGTAGAGGCAATGACTGCAGCAGCAGTACTTGGTTTAGCAGTAGTTGTTTTTGTAACATTACAAGCTAATCAGGAATCAGATTTTGCAACACTTAGAAAATTTGATAAAGCAGCATATGCAGTCGAATTGATGTTTGAAGAACTTGCTGCTGTTTATAATCCTGTTGCAGCTCAATACGGTAATGCAAGTGTTTTTGAAGATACTGATGCTGGCACTTCATTAAAAGTAAAAGGTTTGTCGCAATTACCTGGTGATGGTGACCAAATTATAATTGAAGGAGTGGGTGGAAGATACGAGATAACAGATAACAATGACTTTGATACTGATAATAATACTACTCTTACATTAACAAGATCTGATGTACCAGAAGATGAGTCGAATAAAAACATGGCTGCTGATGCCACTGAGAATGCAAATATTACTTTCATATCAAATTCAGAGGGAAGCTTAGATCCATACAATAACCTCGATATGACTAAATTTGAAGATACTAATTACACTGATACAATTACGAATTTAAAGGTTTTAACAGATTTAGCAAATTGGGGAGCTTTATTAAAACAACACCTGGGACGTTCAAGAACAGGTGATTTAAGAAAATTAGAAATAGTTAATGTTGATAAAAGTGTTGCAGTTGATGCTAATAATGACGGAATTACAGATCAAATAGGAGGTGTTGATGTATTTGAAACAATTAAAAATAAACAAGTGACAATAACTATTAAACAAGGATCAATAGAAGAAAGATTTAGGAGATTGTTTTTAGCAGGTGTTTAATTTAAAAAAAAATAAACTTAATAAATTTTTTGCACAAAAGGGTGTTTCTTTATCAGAAGCATTAATTGCAATAGTAGTTTCAACAATCATATTTGGAGCTACTTATTCAATTTATAATAATTTTCAAAAAACTTTTGTTCGTCAGATTAATTACAATAACTTAAAACAAGAAGCTAGGTTTGCACTACATGTATTGCAACATGACAGTAGAATGTCAGGGTTTAAACATGCTGACACAATAAATGGTGAAGTTCAAATGCCAGTTAAAGTCTTAAATGATGATGGAACTGAAGTTACAGATGACACTGAATATGGTGAAACAGTTTTCTTTTGCTTTGACACTGAAGATAACGATGGAAATATTCAAAGAAAGTTAATTCAATACGAATTGAAAATCCCGTACTCCCCTTTAACTGAAAAAACAGTTCTTAAAAAAAAGATATGGAACACTACCAATTGTGATGTAGATGATACAACCAATACTACAATAGATGTTGATTGGATGCCGGTTGCTCAATTTTTTGACGAATTTAAAATTAGACTAAGAGCAAAACATATTGATTTTGAAGTTACATTAGAAACTGTTGGTGGGCAAATAAGAGAGACTTACACAGCATCCTCTTATATGAGAAATTTAAACTTTGGTGGAACAACTTATTATGTCTTTGATGAAGAGGATTTAAATGAAGATAGAGCTGCTAAAATGCCTTTTACAGGCAGTTTAAAGGTACAATGTTCAAATAATATTACTAAAGATATTCAACTAGCAAATTTTCAAACTGAAGATGATTTATTTATTATTCACCAAGGAGAAAAAGTTGGTGATACTAATCTTGACGGTACTCATGATAGGATAAGAATTGAGTCACAAAAACCACCAGCAATAACTGGTATACCTACTATTGGTCACTCTGAAATGAGATTAAAGCTAGTTTCTGTAACTACTGAAACTAATTTACCACCAGGATTAAGTGCAGTATCCGGTTATACAGATATTAATAATAATAACTCACCAAACCCAGGTGAGTGGGATGGATCTTTAACAATTGAAGGAACCTTAGAAAACATTGATACTAATTATTCATTTAATTCAGAGGGTTTTCAAGATTTTAATATTACAGTTAGGGCTAATCTAGAAACTAATTGTGATGGTAATGGATGGGTAGATCAAAATCAATCTTATAAACAGTACACAATAAGAGTTGTGAAATATAAAGCACCTGATTTTTCTGATGTTAATTTACATACATGGGAACCTAAAGGGCTAATGGCGGGATACGCTAATTATGAACGACACGGTACTAGAAGTAAATATGGTGGACCACATTACAAATTAGATGCAGATGGAAGATCTTTTTATTTACAGCAAAATATATCTTCGCCTATTTTTTTAGTATCTAAGCAAGAATACGACTCTTTTGTTCTTAAAGGAGTGATTTGTTCAGGAGGTTATCCAGATTGTACCCCGCAAATGAACGAATATATGGATGATGATATGCTTGGTTTTGCTGCTGGCTATCAAAGACCGAGTATTGTGCAAAAGAAATGGCCAGATGGAAAAATTAGAGCTTGTGCTGGAGTGGATTATCAGCGTTTAAAAAGCACTTCTGGTTTTAGTAAAACGCGATTAAGAAACTCTTTAAGATGGCAAGAAAGAAGACAGTGGAACAATATGAATGAAGCTCAAAGAGATGAATTTTTTGGAGAACCAGCAGATAATTTTTTTGATATGTATTTGTTCTCATGGTGGGGGATGAAAGCAACTAACACTTGGAACCAGTCAGCAATACAAGTGCATCAATATAAGGGTCTTGAATTTGAACACTGGTACAGTTGTGGTAAAAATGATGGACCTTATTTAAATCATTTAAATCTTGGTCATCAGATAGGCTGGTATCAAATGCCTAATTGGTACAGAGATAATCGATACACACTAGGCTATAATATGCTATTTCAAAGGCTAGATAGCACAAGACCGGCAAATACGGGTACAAGAAAGTGTTACTATGCAAAAAATTCATTTTCACGAATAAGTTATAATCCAGGTGCTACACAGAGATGGAATTGTGGTTATGGGAAAAATACTGGCGTTAAAAACACAGTAACTTTAACGTATCATCCTAATAAATTTAGAGCAAATATTGAAAATAAACCTTTTAAAACTAATACTAATAGTCAAAAATTAACTGCTTTTGATTTAAGATTTAATGATAGTGGAGTTTTAAAAGATTATTTAAGCAATAGTTTTCCTTATCCAGAAACAAGTGAGCCAAGTAATGTTACCCTACCAACAGCTGCAAATGCATCAGAAGATTTAAAAGCAGAAAATTTTAAACGATTTCAAAAAGGAGCAATAGCTATTGCTACTTTTTCACAACCAGACAATCAATATTCAAATATTCAAATTGCAGAATTGCCAAGATATATACCAGCAAAAACTGCAAAAAATAAACCAATGCCTAAAGCTCAAAATTTAAATTATTATCTATCATCAGATTACAAAACTATTAGTAAAATTTATGGATTAATGAGTAAATCTTACGATCCTGCTGGTGAGCATATAGAAATTTTAGTCTCTTCATCTTCAGATAATTGTACTCAAATTAAAAGCACAGGAATTGCTGAAACTGGAAGTTTTAAAGCAGAAGTAGTTGATGCTAGTGAAAGAGACATGAACTGTAGATTAAGTGGCACATGGAGAGCTAAAACAGAAAAATGGGTTAATAAAAAAGATTTACCAATTATAAATGGTATGTACGATATTTATAACAAGAAAAATTATAAAGGAGCTAGGGCTAGCGTTACAACGACAGCTAAAGGAACAATTTTAGTTTTTGCAGATGGATCTTTTAAATACAAAACTTTACCATCAGGCTTTAATGATGGAAATCCTCATGAAGATAGTTTTTATTATGCAATCCAAACTGCTGATACAGCTAATAAAAGAATATCAGAAATTAAGAAAGTATATATTGGCTATAATATTGGAAATACGACACCAACAGGCTTGTCTTTTAAAGAAGAGGATGAAACCCTGATAACCGATCTTATGGATTTTGATCTAGCTGAAGATGATAAAAAAAATAAAATCGTTGGAGAAATTTATACTTCATCTTCTCAAGAACCAGACACTTATGATTTTGTAAGATTTAATTTAGGAGAGGTTCCCAATGATGATGATGATAAAGATGTAGATCATGTAGACAGATTTCGTATTGATCAAATTAGTGGAAAATTTTATTTAGTGTTAAATAACGACTCTGATATTAGATGGACAAATTTACCAGCTAATAAAAAATATTTTTCAATTAGAATTATAGCAACAGATTTAAAAGGCAACCAGTTACAAACAACACAAAAAGTTTATGTTGATAGAGTAGATTGTACAGAGACTGCGATGGAAAATATTACTGTATACAAAACTAAAGCAGCAATGACAATTGAAGGTTTTATTCAAGCTAGAGAAGGTGAAAAAGTTTTTAGAAGACAAACTGTTCCATTAACAAGTAATTTAGATGAGGCAGTAATTACCTTTGATTTTGAAGAACGAGATGTGCAACCCTCAGTAAAAGTTTATGAACAAGTCATAGCTATAGATAATGAAAAAATTACGGTTGGTTTGTTAGCAAATAGGTGCAAGGACACTCATGACTTTATTTTAAGAGAACACATTTGGAGTGAGGGATAATGAAAAAAAATGAAAAAGGTTTTGTTTTAGTTTTTGTTATTGCAGTAACAGCAGCACTATCAATCATGACTAGTGCGATGTATTTTTATTATGACAGTGATTTGAAATCTGTATCTCGAAATTCAGTAATGCAACAAGTAACACTAGCATCTGAAACTGGATTGCAAGAAGGTCAAAGATGGATTGCAAATCAGCTTAATTCAAATACTTTTAGTCTTACTGATATTCAAAATAGTTTCCATATCGATGATTCAGATAATGCCTGTTTAAACAGACATGGATTTACTAATCAAAATCAAGATGTTTATTACGCAAAAAGAATTCAAGAAAATCTTGGTGCTGATTATGTTAAATTTGAAGACGTTTCTTATGAAGTTTTTATCCAAAGACAAGCAGATGTGGTTAGATCAATTTATTTTTCAGAGCAAGGTTCTAAAAATAATAAAGGCCGAGACACCACCTATATTGATAGGTCATTTGCTCTAGTAGAAAATTTTAAAGATTTTCCGACTGAGCAATTCACTATTGAAATGTGGATCAAGAATAAACAACCTACTTCATCATATGATATGCATCTTTTTGAGTGGGGACGTACGTGGGATCTGGTTTTTAAAGTTAAAAATGATGAATGGTCACCTAGATTAGGTGAGGTTGTATTAGATGATCAATCAGATGTAGGAGATCCCGTAAAAGATGAATGGGTTCACATAGCTTGGGTTTG
>Ga0308016_10001679_pt1 | contig 10919 bp, 11 predicted proteins | sample Neamet233_FD_203129 | JGI IMG/M metagenome (GOLD analysis project Ga0308016, IMG submission 203129) | Marine microbial communities from water near the shore, Antarctic Ocean - #233 | ecosystem: Environmental > Aquatic > Marine > Unclassified | place: Southern Ocean | collected 2014-07-28
GTCTTAATACGGCTATTTAAACTTACTGAAAAAAATATGCCTGTGGTTTAAAAGAAAACGCCACTAAAGTTGAGATGATAATATACTTGATGGTAAATTAGTAGAACAATTTCCCCAAATTGGTTTGTTTATTTTTATTAATGCTGAATCAAGAGAAAACCCTTCCGGTTCAAACAAAAAATTAGTCACACACCAACCTGTAATGTCTTGATTAAATTTTGATGTTTTATAAAACATATGATTCATATTAAAAAACCGGGATGTATCCCAGTCTCCAATATCTTGATTAAATGATATTGAATAACCAAACATCCATCTTGTATCATTAACATTTGAAGTATCCCAGTCACTAATATCCTGATTAAATTTGTAAGCAAAATTAAACATTCTGTTCATATTTTTAACATTTAATGTACTCCAGGCCCCTATGTCTCTATTAAATGAATTTGCTCCATTAAACATACTAGCCATACTTGTAACGTTAGTGGTATCCCAACTTTCGATATTTTGATTAAAAAATGTTGCATTTAGAAACATTTTACTCATATCAGTTACATTTGAAGTTACTACTCTCGAAACATCTTCATTGTTTTTAATCATTTTTCTTAATGTTGATTCATCAACTACAGTATAAAAGACTCCTCCAAGTTCATATTTAAAACCATTTTCAACATCTTTTTTTACCTTAATGGTAATCCCATTATCACCTATGTAAATTGGTGAATTATTACAGCAAACCAAAGAGAAAAATAGTAAAACAAGAAGTGGCTTTTTCATTTAGTGAAGTAGATATATGCAAAGACTCCAGTAGCTGCACAAAGTGCACCAGCAATTAATAGTTTTTGGATTTTTGTTAAACCATCCATTCCATAAAGATATAAATAATATAGTGAGTTCAAGAGATCAGGGACCCTAGGGAACTGATTGAATTAGTGAGTTTTGATTAAATAAATACCCCCCTTCACTAAGAAGGGGGGTTATTAAACAATATTGATTTATTGTTGTGGTTGATAATCGAAATAGTTTTCCACGGGAATCATAAGATGATCGTAACCAGTTCCTTTAAACATAATATAAGGAGCGCCAGACATAAAGTCGGTAGTGTTACCCTCTAGACTAGCTGGATCTTTTGGAAATAGCATTAAGTGAGATCCTGATTCAATCCACTGACCTTCAGCGGCATCCTCTTTATTGAAAACTAAATGCTTAGTGTTATCTTCTCCCATATCGCCGTGAAGCATCCATGCCCACCCATCGTGGTCTATCTGAGGTATTTTTCCCCCCATGTAAGCCTTAGCCCATTTCATAGCTTGGGCATCACCTACCATAGGCATTGCCTCATGAGGGTTATTCCATCCATTTTCTGGATTAGCCATTCCTCTTGGATTAGCTGCCATAGCTGTCCACCCATTTGTTCCCTCTCTCAGTACAGTTCCATCAACATCAACTACCGTACAACCTGAAGCAATATATGAAGGTGCAGCTGTACTATAAGCCCATATTTTCCATTCAGAAGAAGTATGAGGTCCATCAGGCTCACCGTTGTTTTTTACCGCATCCATTACAGGAGCTTCTGTAACAGCGTTGTTACAAGCACTTATGCTTAACGCCAAAATAAATAATAATAATAGTTTTTTCATTGTAAATTTTTTAATTAAAAGTAAATATAATAAAAGCTAATAAATAAGCTAGTAAGTCAGTAGATTTACAGATTATGGAGTTTATAATTATTCTTTTATATTAGTTGCTTATTAAGCATAAATCAATGTTTTTTTCTCAAAGAGTTAGGGTCATATTTAAAAAATAATCCTGCCCAAATCACCTTGGATAAGGCATTTATATAAGGCATTAAAACAATCAGGGTTCCGCAAATGATAAAAAAGATATTGAGGGGTTTATCCATCATTCCTAAAAGTGAAAGCAATATGTAAACCGCAATGCTTAAAGCCACTCCTAGGCCATAGGAAACGTACATTGACCCATAGAAAAAACTTGTTTCAATTTTAAAATTGAGTTGACAAGCGGCACAGCTTTCATTAACTTTATTAAGGTTTCTCAGTTTATAAGGGTGTCCAACCAATAGCCCCCCCTTTCGACACCTTGGACACTTTAAAAAGAGAATGGATCGTATTTTTCTCATTTTTTTTTATCGAATACCAATAAAGCATTCCATATCGCGAAAGTAAGTAAGAAAGATACTGGAATTATAAAATAATAAGAATCTGGAACAAAATTTATTACCCCTAATTGATGTAGTCCATGAGTAAGACCAATCAACATATTTATATACAAAATTATCGCAGCTTTACTTGTGTATTTTTTCATGCCGTAAAGATAAAAAATATCAATTATAAATTTTGGAAAATCATCCTAAGAACTAATAATTTAATTTAAAATCCCCTAGTTAATTTTAAGGAATTTTTTTTGCCATCTTCTAGATTAAAAAATAGAGCATTGTTTTCCTTATTTTAATTTATTTGAGGATATAATATGTCTTTAATTTCGCGCCATGTTACTAATTTAATATCATTTTTAATTAGTGATGCCTTAAATTCGGGACTAGATACTACATCATAATCTAAATTTCTCCACTTTGAACCAAAAGCAATTCTATTTGAAGTGATTTTTTTCATTTCATTGTTATCTAGACCAAGGTGAACAATCATTTCATTTAATCCTGGATCTAAATTATTTAGTATTGATTCGTAATGTACAGGCCAATTCTTAAAAGTTATGTTTTTATCAGCCATATACATTTTTATGACAACTAAATTTTTAGGTTGTGGAAAATCATTATTAAAATGTGGTGCTAAAAGTTTTGGAACGAAAACAGGAAGTCTATTTTTTTCTGAAACCTCAAGATAAATTTTGAAAAATTCTGGTGAAAAAAATAATACCCCTTCATGACTGTCAAGGTGTGTTGGTTTTATTCCAATAGATATTGCATAATCTATCTGCGCTTGTAATTCTCTCCTTATGTCCTGTGGATTAGAATTTTTGATAACTTCTTTTTTCTTTTCAAAAAAATTACCATTGCCATTTATTAAAGATGGAATAGAGTCTTTTTGACTAATTCCATGCCATTTATAATCTTTCCATTCAGATGTAAAAGTCAGGTGAAGACCTAAATCTATATCGGGGTTTTCTTTAAAATAGTCAGCCACTTCGTTTGAATAAGGTGCGGGAATCATTACACTTGCTGAGTTTACATATTTATTATTTAACGCCTCGAAGGAAGCCTGATTGACAGAGTTAGATAAGCCCAAATCATCAGCATGAATTATTAAAAGCTTATCATTTTTCTTGTACCCCAATAATTCAGATAAATTATTAAACTGATTGACATTATTATTGCTCAATATAAAATCATAAATTAATCTATAGTCATAAATGGGAACATCATTTAAATTAAAAAAAATTCTTATCCCTCCAAAAATCATTGTGTTTAGAAGGATAAAAACTAGTATAATAGGTAAAAAAAATTTTCTAAACATTTCTCTTAGCTATTTTATAAAATAGAGATATGCATAGACTCAAGTAACAAAACAAAGTAGTAATTAATGTTTTTTTATTTTTGATCAAATTATCCATATTCTAAAGTTAGAAAAATCTTTTAGGTTTATATTAGATTTTTAATCTTAAGCTATCTAAACATCCCCTTTTAGTTGAGGGAAATTTTTGTACCATTATATAGAGTTTAATCTGAATGCTTATTATCATTTGTTTACAATGAAGATGAACAAAAACGTCTTGGAAAAATGATTAATACAGAACAAAAATTGATTACGTTAAATTTTGTGTTGGATAGTAATGTATCTTTCTTTTATTTTCACATAATTTAAAATATCATATAGATATGAGAGTATTGTCTAATTTATTTTAGAAGTAATTAATTTACAGGCCTTAACTCAGTAAGTCCTTTTTCTTTTATTATTTTTTGAATTTCAGAAATTGAAGAGGGTACAAATGCACTTAAATTACGCGCACCGGTTTCTGTAATCACAACAATATCCTCAATTCTAATGTACAACCTTTCCTCTGGGATCCATATCATGGGGTCAATTGTAAACACCATCCCTGGCTTTAAAGGAATATTACGTAATTGGCCGACATCGTGCACTGCCATTCCAACTGGGTGTTGAAAGTGTCCTCTAAATTTTAATCCCTCTTTAACAGCTTTGAGGTGGGAGAGCTTTTTAAAGGTTTTACCAATGAGATATTGTTGCATATCGGCAGCAGCGTTGTCCAATACTTCATTTGACGTAATTCCAGGTTTTAAATGACTAAATAATGCATCCCTATATTCCTTAATATAATTATATAAAGCAGTTTGAGCTTTATCAAATTTTCCGTTAACAGGCCAAATTCTTGTGACATCACTTGTGTAATAACGATAATCTGGTGCATAATCCATAAGAACTAAGTCTCCATCTTTCAAAACATCTGTTTTCCTGAAATAATGTCCCATAAAAGAATTTTCTCCACCTCCGATGATTGATGGATATCCATCCCCCTGTGCTCCATGTTGATAAAAAATATATTTAGCAGCAGCATCAAGTTGATACTCGTATACTCCAGGTTTGGTTGAACGCATGGCCTCAATAATACCTAATCCTGCTATTTCAGTTGCTTTAGAAATAAGATCAATTTCTCGAGGACTCTTTATCAATCGCATAGAATCTAATAAAGGAGATAGATCTTGTATCTCAAATTCTGGAAAACGCTCACTTAACAATCTTTTAAATTTTGCTTCCCTAGTTATATTGGAATCCCAAGGGTCTGCAGCAGCTCTCGCATGACCGCTGAGAATTTCATCTCGACTATCGTTGCCCATTTCCGCAGGACTTAATGGAGTATACAATACAGGAGTTTCTGCTTTTATTAAACCTGAACTAATAAGGTCATTACCAAGAAATTCAATAGGACGGACACGAGTCAATCCTGTAAGTTTTTGAATTAAATTGGCATCCTCAGCGGATAATATTTTTCCTTGATTATTTTCTCTGGATTCCTCTCTATGGGGTAAATAAATTGTTGTTGTCCTGTTTTTTCCATTAAGAAGTAAATAGGCGTGTCCTTCTTCTAAACCACATAGATAATAGAATGTATTGGTTTGCCGAAAAATCTTGAATCCGGCAACAGTTGGTGCGCTTTGAATCAAAGCAATTCCATTGACTCCAATTTTATTAAATATTACAGATCTACGTGTTTTAAATTCTTTTATTGAAAAATCTGATTGATAATAGTGCCTGTCTTGGCAGATTAGAGAGGGTGCTTTAAGAATAAAAAAGATTAGAATTAAAATATTTTTTTTCATATAACATAATTTTTTAAACAATAATAAAACAATCTCAATTTAAGAATAATTTAAAGTTATAATAAAATTTATAAATTAGGGATAAATTGGTTTTACAATGAAAAGAGCATTTTTAAAAAAGAAGAAAACAAAAGTCAGAAGAATTTTCATAATGAAGTTTTTCTATTTTTTTATTTTTATACTGATATCTGTCTTCAATCATATTGCTCACGCAAATTCTGACCCATATCCTAAAAATCATAAAATTGACGTAATCAATTACGTTTTTAACATAACACTCTCTGATACTTCAGATATAATCAACTGTATAGTTACGGTTGATCTCAGAGTCCTCGAAACGGGAGTTGAAAGAATAAGACTTGATTTGATTAGCACTTCTGAAGAATTAAAAAACAAAGGGATGATTGTTCAAAATGTAAAATCAGACGGTATTTCGTTAAAGTTTTTACATGAAGAAGATGAACTTTGGATATACCCTAATCAAGTTCCTTTAAAAAAGAATAGGATAAAGTTTACAATACATTACCAAGGGATTCCATCAGAAGGCCTAAAAATTGGAAATAATAAATATGGTGATAGAACTTTTTTTAGTGATAATTGGCCAAATCTAGGGAGGAATTGGCTGGCAACAGTTGACCATCCATACGACAAAGCAAAATGCGAGTTCATTGTAACGGCACCTGATCATTATCAAGTAATTTCCAACGGATTGAAAATTGAAGAAACTAACTTAGATGGAAATCAAAAACGCACGCATTGGAAACAATCAGTCCCTATTGCACCCTGGCTTTATGTTTTAGGTGTGGCGGAGTTTGCCGTACAATATGTTGATGAATTCGATGGTAAATCAATTCAAACATGGGTTTTTAAGCAAGATAGGAATGCGGGGTTTTATGATTTTGCCGAGCCTACAAAAAAGGTGCTTGAGTTTTATAGTGAATACATAGGGCCTTACTCTTATGAGAAATTGGCAAATATTCAGTCCAACAGTGTTAGCGGAGGAATGGAGTCAGCTTCAGCTATTCTCTACAGTGCAAACTCTGTGAAAGGAGATCGAAATACACGTTGGAGAAATGTTGTGATACATGAACTTGCTCATCAATGGTTTGGTAATTCAGTAACAGAATTTGATTGGGATGACGTTTGGTTGAGTGAAGGTTTTGCAACGTATTTTACACTATTATTTATTGAGCATCAATATGGTCGCGATATTTTTGTTGAAGGTTTGAAATCTAGTAAGGAAAAAATAGAATCCTATCATATCAAAAACCCAAACTATACTATTATTCATGATAACTTAAAAAACATGAAAGATGTAACAAGCTCTCAAACCTATCAAAAAGGGAGTTGGGTTTTGCATATGTTAAGAGGCGTATTAGGTACTGATCTTTTTTGGGAGGGGATTAGAAACTATTATTCAAAATATAAAGATTTAAATGCTTCTACAAATGATTTTAGGCGGATAATGGAAGAAGTGTCCGGTTTAGACCTGAGTAGATTTTTTCATCAGTGGCTTTATAGCCCTGGGAAGCTAAAATTGGATGGTGATTGGTTTTATGATAAGAAAAAAGGGGAAATTCTTTTAGAAATTAATCAAATTCAAAATTGGGAAGGACTTATTGAAATGCCGATCGAAATTGGTATTGAATTCAAAAGCAATAAAAAAATTAAAAAAGTCCAGCTTAAAGACAAAACTAATCTTTATCGAATTAAAGTTGATCAAAAGCCTCTTCAAGTAATTTTAGATCCAAATTTATGGGTTTTAATGAATTCTAATTTCAAACTAACCTTCCGAGATGAAGATTATAAAAGAATTAATTAATTTAGCGGAATGAAAAATAAGCTTCTTCTCTTTATTTTAATTCTATTATCTATTAACTGTAGTGATATTGAAGTAATTGAGCCTGAAGAGATCTGTATAGATCAAAACCTTGCTGATGAAGTAGTTGCTTGTTATTTAATTTATGCCCCTGTTTGCGGCTGTGATGGAAATACATATTCAAATGATTGTATTGCTGATAGTATGGGTATCTTGAACTATCAAGATGGCGAATGTGATATAACTAATTAAAAAAAAGTATGGAATGGTACATAAAAAATAGATGGTGGGTATGGTCAGTAACAGGAATTTATATTGTGTACAGAATTGTCACTAGTTTATACTATACCTAAATGCAACTATTAAATCCGAAAGAAATTAAAGAACAAATTACCCTAATTAACTCATGGCATGTTGATGCGGGTCTACTTTGCAAAGAAATTCATTTTAAAAGCTTTCGAAATGCTATTAATTACATAAATAAAATAGCATCAATTTCTGAAGAAAATAATCACCACCCAATTATAACCAATAATTACTTGTTGGTTATTATAAAGCTAACGACTAAAGATTTTGACGGGCTTACTCAAAAAGATTTTGATTTAGCAAAGCTAATTGATCAAATCAGCCTATAAAGAATTTACTTGAAGGTTTTTCCAGCGCATTTTAATACCGCCACCATCATGAATTTGAAGTGCAATGGATCCTTTCCCTTGTCCAATTTTTTCATCATTTAAAGAAATCATTTCAGTACCATTTAACCATGTTTCAATTTGGTTTCCAACAACACGAATGCGCATCTGATTCCACTCACCCATCTTAAGGGCTTTGTCTTTTTCTTTCGCTGGTTTAATTAACCATCCACGTCCATAAGATTCATAAACACCGCCAGAATTGCTTCCAGGAGGAGCAACTTCTACTTGCCAACCACTTACTTTAGTTCCCTCAACAGTAGAACGAATAAACACACCGCTATTTCCATTTGCCTCTTGTTTAAATTCAAGAGTCAATTCAAAATCATCATAATATTTTGTTGTAGATAAATAACCATAAGCTTTATCTGGACCACTTTCACAAACTAAAAGTCCTTGATCTACATACCATAATTCAGTCCCGTGGATATTCCAACCCTCAAGGTTTTTACCATTGAATAATGATTCCTGAGAAGCTACAGTCTGATAAGAAAAAACTATAATGAAAATTAAAAAAAATTTGTTCATTTTATTCTGTTTTGAAGGTTAAATATATATAAATTATAGTTAAATAGATACAATTGTTTATATACAATATTTTAAAATTTTGATATCTTCAGCAAAAATTGAATATGCTCTTTCGTCTATCACTAGCTACCTGTTGTCTTATGTATTCTATGATTTATAGTCAAATAAATCCTGATCTTATTGACATAGTAAGGGACGCATATGGGGTACCTCACATTTTTGCAGTTACCGATGCAGAAGTTTCATATGGTCTAGCATGGGCACATGCAGAAGATGATTTCATAACCATCCAACAAGGATATCTTGCTGGAAACAATATGCTCTCTAAAAATATTGGAAATACAGGGTTAGGTGCCGATTTTATTGCACAATTTATTGGCTCTGAAGAATTATTTAATGATCGATATGAAAATGAGATTAGTTCTGAATATAAAAAAGTAGTGAATGGATATGCAGCTGGGTTAAATAGTTATGCAACTTCTCACCCTGAAGAAGTTTTAGTCAATGCGCTTTTTCCTATCACTCCCAAAAAAATGATGCGCTATGCACAATTACAATTGTTTATTTCTTCAAAAGGTGATCAATGGGTTCAAAGAATCGTAAACAATCAATTAACCTATGATTTTAAAGTCGAAGAAACCCCGAAAGGATCAAATACCTTTGCCTTTAATAGTAATAAAACAAAAGATGGAAGCACCTATTTAGCAATTAATACGCACCAACCTTTAGACGGACCTGTTTCCTGGTATGAAGCACATTTATGTAGTGAGGAAGGAACTAATATTTTAGGTGCTCTTTTTGCTGGAACTCCTAGTATTCTTATAGGTGCTAATGAAAATTTAGCTTGGGCTCATACCGTAAATCAACCAGATAAAATTGATGTCTTCGCTTTAGAGATGCACCCAAAAGAAAAATTAAAATATAGAGTAGATGATAAATATTTAAATCTTGAACAAAAAAAAGCAACCCTTCAACTTCGAATTCTTGGTATTCCCTTTAAGATCTCAAAAAAGTTTTACAAGAGTATATATGGGCCAACTTTAAAAAATAAATCTGGTTATTATTCGGTAAGAACCCCCGCACTATACGAAATAAGAGGACTTGAACAATGGTGGCGTATGAACAAAGCTTCAAACTTTACCGAATTCTATAACGCATTAAAAATGAAAGCATTACCCGGATATAATATTGGATATGCAGATAAAAATGATACAATTTTTTATATCTCAAATGGTCTTATTCCTAAAAGAGCAAAAGGATACAATTGGGCTGATGTTGTACCCGGAAATACCTTGAAAACTCTCTGGAAAGAAACCTATGACATAGAAGATCTTCCGCAGGTATTACAGCCAATGTCAGGTTATATATATAATGCAAATCATACTCCCTTTAAATCAAGTGCTGAAGATGATAATCCTGACAAAACACAATTTGAAACAGCAATGGGCTTTGAGACATATGATAACAATCGCTCTACCCGTTTAAAAACATTAATAGATCAATATGAAAAAATAGATTATTCAGACTTTAAAACCATAAAATACGATACACAATACCCAAAGCCGTATGCCTTCAGCTGGATGGATATTAATTATTTAGAACGTTTAGAAGCAGAAAATTACCCTAACCTAAAAGTGTTGATTGAACGATTACAGCAATGGGATCGTAAAGCAATTGCAACTTCATTAGGTGCAGGAACTTTTGCAGTTTTTTATGATCAGTTACGCCCTTTTTATCAAGATTTGGAAGAACCTAAAATTTTTCCTCCTTCCATTCTTTTAAAAGCATTAAAAAAAACAAAAGCATATTTGCTTAAACATTTTGATAGCTTAGAGGTTTCTTTAGGAGATTATCAAAAATTAGTAAGAGGACCAAAAGAACTTCCCATTTTTGGATTACCAGATGTAATTACATCAATGGCCTCTCGTCCCTTCAAAGATGGAAAGGTTAAGGTTGTAAGTGGAGAGTCATACATTGAACTAGTTCGATTTAGTGATAAAGGAACCGAAATAGAGTCTGTTATTTCTTATGGCAGTTCTGATGACCCAGAATCCCCACATTATAATGACCAAATGGAGTTATATGCAGGCTTTAAAACTAAAAAAATGAGTTTGGATAAAAAGACTGTTTATGATTCAGCAAAAAAAATATACCATCCCAAATAATTAAAACTAGAAATGATGTGCAGCTATAGCCTCACTGTATACAGCTTCATATTGGCTAATTATAGCGTCAATATCAAACAAACTTGCTTGCTCTTTTGCTTGCTCTTTAAATTGTTTAAGTTTAATATCATCCTGCAATAAGTCTAAAGCATTTTTAGCCATCCCGTCAAGGTCACCTACATCAGACAAATAGCCTGAAAAACCATCTTTATTAACTTCAGGAATTCCACCAGCATTTGAGGAAATCACTGGCACTTTATTGGCCATAGCTTCAAGAGCAGACAAGCCAAAACTTTCTTTTTCTGAAGGCAATAAAAATAAGTCGGAATAACAAAGGATTTTATCAATTTCATTACTATTCCCTAGAAACGAAATAGAGTCGGTAAGACCTTTTTCCT
>Ga0308016_10001698_pt1 | contig 10865 bp, 9 predicted proteins | sample Neamet233_FD_203129 | JGI IMG/M metagenome (GOLD analysis project Ga0308016, IMG submission 203129) | Marine microbial communities from water near the shore, Antarctic Ocean - #233 | ecosystem: Environmental > Aquatic > Marine > Unclassified | place: Southern Ocean | collected 2014-07-28
AGAATAAATATGAAATTTAATGTGAGTAGATTTTTTAAAACTTTTGTCATTTTGATTTTAAATAGTTTGGTTATAAATATGAATATACATTCCATGGATTAATTGTCAAGTTTCCTTTACAGCCTCAAAAAGCCCTGAGATATATATAGATACTGGATATAAATAAAAAAGTACAAACTATTTACAATAAATCTTCTTAAGGGTATATTTCAAGGAAGTGTAAGCTTGTGATTAAGCGTATTTCTTTGGAATATGTTGTTAAATCAAGGCTCACTATAAATAATTAGACATTCAATAAAGGGGATTTATTATGTTAAACAAGAATATTTTACTATTAACGGGCTTTTTATCATTTGGTATTTTGTTTGCTGACAATCCAGGTGAAGACGTTTCTTCAACTGACACAGCGCAAACAACTACTGAAACGGCTGTTGCATCTACTACTGAAGAAGTTGTTACAGAAACTCAAGTCGCTAACAACAACTCTTCATCAGATGATGATGTTCAAGAGCTTGGTAGAGTTAGTGTTACAGGTTCTAGAATTAAAAGAACTGACATTGAAGGAGCAACTCCGTTAATAACTATTACTAGATCAGATATCGAATCTCAAGGTTTCCAAACTGTATATGATGCAGTGAGTAACTTGACTCAAAATACTGGTTCTATTAATGGTGAAAACTTTCAAGCTGGTTTTAACGGATCTCTTCAACCAATTAACTTAAGAGACTTTGGACCAGGCAGAACGCTTGTTCTTGTTAACGGTAAAAGAACAGCCGATTACCCGTTTCCTTATAACGGAGAATCTGCATCGTTTAACTGGGGAGCTATTCCTCTAGCAGCTGTTGATAGAATTGAAGTATTAACATCTGGAGCATCTTCTGTTTACGGCTCAGACGCTGTTGCTGGTGTTGTTAACGTTATTCTTGTTGACGGTTTAGAAAAAAATACAGTTAGAGTTGTTGCTGGTAGCGGTGTTGGACAAGGCACTGGTGGTGAATCTTTAAACTTTGAATTTTCAGGTGGTGGCTTTACTGATAAAGCTTCATATACATACGCTTTTGAATACACTGATGAACAATCAATCCCAATTAAAAGTAGAAGTGAGCATGACTCATATCTAGATGGCAGTTCAGCTGTACCTATCCCAAGTAGAGGTCTATTAATTAGAGACCAGTACTATTACGGCTTACATATTACTCCTGACCAGTTAATTGGTCCTGATGGAGCGGCTACTAACTTTACATGTGCTCAAGCTGATCCTGGTTACACTAAAGCTACAGATGCTCAATCTAATGCATATGCTGCTAGCTTCTTCGGTTCATATTGTGGAATGGATACAAGTTCTAATGGAACATTAACAAACGAAAGACAAAAAACTTCAGTATACCTATCTGGAACTTACGAGTTAACAGATAAGATTGAAGCCTATGCAAAAATTGTTCACCTTACAACATTTACTGCTGGTACTTTAGATAACCTATTTACTCCTTTTGTATGGGTAGCAGGTCCTCAGCCATATGGAACACAATATACTCAAACTTATGGAGTCCCAAGCAATCAGCCAGCTGCTGGTAGTCAAGCTTCAATGATGGATTTTAGAATCCAAAAAATATTCTCTAACGCAGTTAGAGGAACAGAGTATGACGAAGAAACTACAACAATGGATATTGGCCTAAGAGGTATTTTATCTAATGGATACGAATGGGATGTTTCATACACTGACAACACTTATGACGTAACGTCTACTGGAAGAAATTTCCTTGCTTCAAAGCTTTACGACAAAATTCATAATATTGGCGGAGTTGATGGATGGGGCAATGCTTGTGTTCTTGATTCTACTGATCTTATAGATGGCGATGCAAGTAATGGTGAAGCGGTTGATAATTACGGATGGTATGCTTATTCAGCTTCATACAACCAGCCTAACTGTTATAACTGGGACTGGTACTTAAATGCACAGTCTTCTGATGAAATCGAAAAATTAAGAGTTCCTAACGTAGAACCTGCTGATGCATTTTCTGAGTTATTTCAAGCAAGTATAACTGGTGAAATCATGCAGTTACCTTACGGACCTCTTCAATTTGCTGCTGTTATTGAGCATCAAACTAAAGGTTACGACGTTAAATTAAGCCAATTAAACAAAGACGGTAAGCTTTGGGGTATTGGTGGAGTTGATGGTGGTGGTGAGAGAGATAGACAAGCATTTGGCTTCGAGCTTTCAATACCAGTACTTGAAACATTATTAATTAGTCTTTCAGGAAGAGTTGACGAGTACGATGACTCTAAAGTTAATGTTGATAGAAAAACTTATGGTGCTACATTTGAGTGGAGACCATCAGATAACTTCTTAATGAGAGGATCTTGGTCTGAGTCATTTAAAGCTCCTGATCTTCCTTATTCATTCGTAGGTGAAAGAAGATTCTTTACAACTGCAACTGATTACGCTCAGTGTTATGCAGACGGAAACTTTGGTGAAACAGGTGCTAATTGTGGAGCTATTTATAGTATTTCAAATGTTGATGGAGTTACAACTGGTAACTTAAATCTTAAAGAAGAAGAGGGTGACTCTTTCTCTATAGGTTTTGTTTATGAGCCAATTGATAGACTTGCATTCACTTTTGATGCTTTCCATATTAAATTAAACGATATTGTTTCAACAAAATCTCTTACAGGTATTGTTAGAGATGAGGCTGTATGTAGAGCTAGAGAAGCAGGAGCAACGCTTTCAGCGTTTACTCTTTATCCAGGCTCATACTGTTCACAAGTTTATTCTTCAATAGTTAGGGGCGGAAAAGAGCTTGTTGCTCAGAGTCCTACTTCATTAGCAGCTGGTTCTATAACTAAGTTATACGAAACACCTGTTAACATTGCTGGTCAAGAATTCTTAGGAATAGATACATCTGTAAGCTATAGCTGGGTTACTGACGCAGCTGGTGACTTCTTCTTGTCACTTAATAATTCAAATCAAATCGATCTGAAATATGCTGAAGATGTTGGTGATTCACTTCAAAGTTACATGGGTAGCGTTTATACACCAAGATCAAGACAATCATTTAGATTTGGTTGGTCACGTGGTGACTGGAGTGCTAGTACATCTACATTGAGAGTTGGTCACATGGAAGGATATGACGGAACTAAGAGTCCTTACTTTGACACAAACCTTTCTATTAGTTATGACATAACTCAGGATTCATATATTGGATTTACTGTTACAAACATATTTGACTCTATACCAGATTCAGATAGTGCTTATGACAATGGAAGTTCTTTTTATCCTTACGGTTTCAACTCTTTCAGATACCCAAGATTTGGACCACAAGCTTACTTAGCCTATCAGCTAAGATTCTAAGCTAGAACTAAACATTAAAGAGGAGGCTTTTGCCTCCTTTTTTCTATAAAATTATTACTATTATGAAAAACACATATTTACCTTTAGTCATTATTTCAATCTTCTCCTCGGCGACTTTTGCCCAGGAAGCTATGGATGATAAAAATCAAATCAAAGATTCAATCTCTATATCTAAAAAAAGCATTGAGAAATCTGGCCTAACTCAAGAACAAATTATCAATCTTGATGAGCAAACAAGAATTCTGCTCGCGGATTTTCAATCTACATCGAAAGAATACGAATCATTAAAACTTTACAATGATCAAGTGCAAAAAATAATAAACTCTCAACTCAGTGAAATTGAAAATATTATTTTAAAGATTGGCGAGTTAGATCAGACGAATCAAAGAATTGTTCCTCTAATGCTTAAAATGATAGATGGCCTAGAAAATTTTATTTTACTAGATCTTCCATTTTTAATGACCGAAAGAGCTGAAAGAGTAATTAACCTTAAGACAACAATGGACAGAGGTGATATCTCAACTTCTGAAAAGTTCAGGCTAATAACGGAAGCTTATAAAACAGAGCTTGAGTATGGAAGAACTATCGAGGCCTACAGAGATAATATTATTATTGATGATGTCGAGACCAGTGCTGATTTTCTTAGGATAGGAAGGATAGCATTAACCTATTTAACTGTAGACGGTAGCAAGGGTGGTTATTGGGACACAAGCTCTTCATCTTGGGAAGAATCAACCTCTTCTATCAAGAGATCAACTGCTGATGCACTTAAGATAGCAACTAAACAAGCACCTCCAGCTTTAATTAAAATACCGGTTTACAGAGATGAAAATGAATAAAAAATTATATTTACTACCTTTTTTAATATTTAGTTTATCTGCGCAAGATACGGCTGAGCAACAATTAGTAGCTCCAGTTATTACTGATTTAGACCTTCTTGTAGAGTCTGTAAAAAATACAGCATCTATAAGAGCGAAGGAAGATAAGACTAGATTAACAAAGTTCCTATCAGATAAAAACAAACAACAATCTCTTCTTACAAAGATGAAAGCTGATTTGAAAGCACAGGAAGTGAGAAGCGTTAGGTTGACTGATCAATATGAGGCGAATGACGCGAAGCTGTCTGAATTAGAGGAGCAACTTACTTTAAAGCTTGGCTCATTTGGTGAGTTATTTGGGATTGTTAGGCAGACCGCAGGGGAGTCTAAAGGCCAGTTTATGTTATCACTAACAAATATAGAGTTTCCGGATAGGGTAGAGTTTTTAGGAGACTTAGCTGAACGTAAAAGTCTTGATCTTCCAACTACTTCAGAACTTGAAAGACTTTGGTATGAAATATTGAATGAACTTAACCAAAGTGGAAAAGTTAAATCTTACAACACAGATATTCTTTCTAAATCTGGTGAGCTAGTTAATAGGGATGTCCTAAGAATTGGAGTTTTTAATACTGTTTCAGATGGTAATTACCTTAACTTAGTCAGTGAGCAAAACTCTTTAGAGTATCTAGCAAAACAGCCTGATGGCTCAATTAGAAGAGCTGCTAAAAAACTTCAAAATTCCAAGCTTGATTACAGAGAGGTTTACATAGACCCTACTAGGGGATCATTGTTAACGATGCTCATAGATCGTGCTGGTTTCTTTGAGAGAATAAACCAGGGTGGTTTTGTTGGTTATGTAATTCTTATAATCCTTGCTTTGGGTATTGCTATGGGAGCCATTCAGTTCCAGTTCTTATATAAAGAATCAAAATCAATTGACGGAGAACTTCAATCTGGTAAGTTTTCAAACGATTCTATACTAGGTAAGCTAAATAATATTTACTCGGGCTATAAAGGAGATAATCCTGAAGAGCTAGAGGCTCAGCTTGAAGATGTTTTAGCAAAAGCCTCGCCGCCTTTAGAGAAGAATTTAAGTATTATCAAGTTACTCGCAGCTGTTGCTCCATTGCTTGGTCTTCTTGGTACTGTTATAGGAATGATTGAAACATTCCAGGCTATTACTTTATTCGGTACCGGTGATCCTAAACTGATGGCTGGTGGAATTTCCCAAGCTCTTGTTACTACAATGCTTGGATTAATAGCGGCGGTTCCTCTTCTGTTCATACATAACCTTCTAGATTCTAGAAGCAGAGCTATATCCCAGATATATGAAGAACAGGCAATAGGTTTTGTAGCTACATCATCAATCAATAAATAATGTTTTACTTTATCGCTCTTCCATTTAAATCTATCTTGGATTTCTTTGATAGGGGCGGTCCTGTAATTGTGGTTTTGTTTATTCTTGCCATAATAATGACATCTCTTCTTATAGAAAGAGTATTGTTTTATGCTTCTGATTTACAAAATCTCTCTAAGAATGCTGTTGACGATCTGACTAGCTTTAAGATTAAAAATAAATGGCTTTTTAACAAGATCAAATTAAAAAATATTTCGATTATCAATGTTAAGGCTAGTAAAAATATTCTTTTAATACAGGGTTTAATAGCTTTATGCCCTTTACTTGGTCTCCTTGGAACTGTTACAGGCATGATTGAGGTTTTTGATATCATGGCCATTACCGGAACGGGTAATGCTAGACTCATGGCTTCAGGGATAGCTAGAGCAACTTTACCAACTATGACTGGGTTATTTGTCTCTATTGTTGGATTATTTATGCTTACAGCGATTAAATCTTCAATAGACAAAGCTACTTTAAGTATTAAATATGAAATTGAGCAAGTGAAATCATGATTAGAAGAAGAAATAAAGAAAGAGACGAATCAACAATCGATATAACGCCTATGTTAGATATTGTTTTCATAATGTTAATATTTTTTATTGTTACCACCTCTTTTGTTAAAGAGACTGGTGTCGAAGTTAATAGGCCCAATGCAGCAACAGCCGTAAGAGATGAGAGAGGAAATATACTAATTGCCATTACTGCTAACGATGAGATATGGATCGATAAAAGAATGATTGATTTAAGATCGGTTAGGGCCAACGTCGAAAGGCTGAAGGCAGAAAATCCAGAAGGCTCTGTAATTATTCAGGCAGACAAAGCATCAAAGACAGGCTTTTTGGTAGAGACTATGGATCAAGTAAGACTTGCAGGAGTTCAAAATGTTTCAATCGCTGCTTCGCAAGATTGATCTAAAAAATAAAAAAACTATTTCCATTTTTGGAGGAGTTTTTAGTACTTTTTTTATTTTTTTAATTATCTACATAATAATCTTACCTAGTGGTGTTGGCTTTAACTCAGTTAAGGAATCTAGCGTGGTTGATTTTGTTAGGCTGAGAAAAAATGATTTTCTCAATGAGAGGCAAAGAGCTCTTCCCGATAAACCACCCCCACCTAAGAAACCACCACCACCAAAATTAGAAACCCCAGATATTGTTCAACCAACGACAGCAAATCTTGATATAAAATTTCCTGATATAAAAACACCAGTTGATCTAAAGGGAGCAATGCTTAAAGGATCTAATTCTGTTGCTTCGAATAGCGCATTAATTCCCCTTGTTAGAATAGCGCCTCGTTATCCCAGAGATGCTTTGATATCTGGTAAAACAGGCTTTGTGACCATTACACTAACAGTTGATGAGGATGGGAAGGTTATAGATGCTGTTATTAGCGAATCAAGGCCACCAAGAATTTTTGATAGAGCAGCTATTCAGGCTGTATTGAGATGGAAATTTAAACCACGTGTTATTAACGGCGTTGCGGTTCAGCAAGTTGGATCGACTACTATAGAATTTAACTTATGATTAAAAATTTATTTATTATTTTCATTTTTCTTTTTAGTACCTCGGTAAGTTCACAGGATGCTATTCAGCAGTGGGTTTATAATATGCTTGAAAGAGCTCAGATTAAGGTTGATAAGGGTGATCTTGTTGGTGCTGAGAAAACATATAAAGATTATGCAGATGACTCTTACTCAGATAGGTCTTATGATCATTTTGTAATTCTTAGAACTTATGCTTACTTTCTTCTTTCCCAGGATAGGAATGATGAGGCTCTGAAGTACCTTATTAAGGCTGATACAAAGAAGAGAATTCCAGATTATGACGTCTTTATGCTTAAGTTTGTTCTAGGGCAAGTTCTTTATGTTAACGGGCAAAGAGACGAAGCGAAGAAATCATTTGTGGAATGGGTTCGTATAGGCACAGAAAAGAATTTTGATTTAAGACCAGAGGGATACGCAACACTTGCAACAATTTATGCGCAAGACTCAGAATGGGACAATGCTTTGATCTACGTTACATTGGCCTTAGATAATTCTTCTATATTTGTAGAAAATTGGGCACAGCTTAAGTTTGCTATTCATACAGAAAAAAAACAGTACATGTTAGCTCTTGAGGTTGCTCAGAACTTGGTTAGGATTAAACCAAAAAATAAAGCTTATATAGAACAAATGGCAGCTGTTTATAACGTAATTAAATTTGAAGAGGAGTCTTTAGCCTCCCTAGAATTCAAGCTTCAACAAAATTTATTAATTAAACCTTCTGAATATATCAATTTAGCAAACTTTTACTTGTATAAGGGTCTCCCTGTGGATTCCTCAAAAGTCGTAGAGAAAGGCTTAAAGTTAAAAGTATTAGAGAATAACATCAAGCATAATGAGTTGCTTAGCAATGCGTATATTATTGCCAAGGACTTCAAAAATGCTATTAGAGCCTTGATAAACGTAACCAAACTATCAGATGATCCAAAGTATGATTATAGAATAGGTCAAATCTACCTTCAGAATTCTGAGTATGCTGATGCAATTAAATACTTAAAAATTGCTAGAGGTAAAGGCTGGAAGTCTAAGCCAGGTTCTTTGGAGTTGCTTATAGGAATATGCTTTATAGAGCTTGATGATTTTGATAATGCTAGAATAGAGCTAGCGAAAGCATCAGATTTAGGAAAAGAAAAAGATGTTTTACCATGGCTGAACTATATGGATTCAACTGAAAATTTAAGAGCCGCCGCTGCTAATTAGGGAACTTTCTTAATCTATCTGGGTCTATAAACAAGTAACATAAATGTACTTAAAACCTTACTCGTATATAATTTCTCTCAATGACTATTAGAACAACACAACTTAAACGATCATTTGCTGTTGGCTCAGAAACCGTTCATGCTTTAAAGGGCATAGACTTGGAAGTTGAGGCAGGAGAGTTTATTTCTATAATGGGTCCATCTGGTTCTGGAAAGACGACCCTTATGAATATTATTGGATGCCTAGATACGCCAACTAGTGGAGAATATTACCTCAATGAACAGCTGGTTAATGAGTTAGATGAGGACTCATTAGCTCGAATTAGAAATAAAGAAATTGGTTTTGTATTTCAGTCATTCCATTTACTTGCTAAAAATTCTGCACTAGACAATGTATTACTTCCTATGAAGTATGCAGGTGCCAACATGACGGATGCTGCCATTAGAGCTAAATTTGTTTTAGACCAAGTTGGTCTATCTGATCGTATTAATCATGGTCCATCTGAGCTGTCTGGAGGCCAACAACAGAGAGTTGCAATAGCTAGAGCTTTGGTAAATAAACCAAGTATATTATTTGCAGATGAGCCGACCGGTAATTTGGATTCCAAGACGGGCGAAGATGTAATGAATTTATTTAAAGAACTGAATGAAGAAGGGCAGACAATAATTTTAATTACCCATGAGCAAGATATTGCAAAGCAGTCGAAAAGAACCATAACAATAAGAGATGGATTAATAGAAACGGACAAACAAATATAACTATGAAAAATAATACTAGAAATTTATATAAAACACTTGGCATGATTATTATCACCACGGGTCTTATTTCTTGTGGGTCAGGATCTGATGCTTCCAAAGAAACACAGTTTTATAAAAAGAAAGAAGTTAACCCAGAGAAGTTAGAGGTAAATATAGAGGCGTCAGGAGTTATTGAGGCAATCTCATCAGTAGAGATAAAGTCAAAGGCATCTGGAGAGGTTCTATTTTTAGGAGCTGAAGTCGGGGATTATGTTAAAAAAGGATCTATGCTCGGCCAAATAGACCAAAGAACCCCTAAGAATATATTAGATCAGGCAAAGTCAGACTTAGAGGCATCTAAGGTTAGATTAAAAAATTCTGAATCTCAATCAGCGCGTGGGGAAGAGCTTCATGCAAAGGGAAGTATTTCAGATAAAGATTTTGAAGATATCCAAGAAAATTTTGCACAAGCTAAATCATCATTAGTAAGAACAGATGTAACTTACGAGAATGCAAAAATAGCATTAGATGACACCATTGTAAGATCGCCAATAGACGGAACTGTCATTTCAAGACCTGTAGAGGTTGGACAGGTAATTTCCTCGCCTACTTCAGCTGTTGGTGGTGGAACTATATTAATGACAATGGCAGATCTCTCTAAAGTAAGAGTTAGAGCCCTTGTTGATGAAATTGATGTTGGTAAAGTTGAAATTGGGCAATCTGTTTCTATCAAAGTTTCTGCTTATCGTAATAAAGAATTCTTTGGAACTGTCTCTAAAATAGAACCTAAAGCAAAAGTAGAACAAAACGTGACTACATTCCCTGTATTGATAGATATTGATAATGGAGACAACCTTCTTCTTCTTGGTATGAATACAGATGTAGTAATCCAAATTATGAATAAGGATGTCTCGCTTAGCGCTCCATCGATGTCTCTTAGAACAAGAAAAGATATATATTCAGCAGCCGCTCTTTTGGATATGGATAAAGCAGATGTTGATACTTTTTTAGTTGATAGGGTTAAAGGGGAAAGTTTTAATAAATTTATTGTAATAAAGGACTCTAAAAATGGTCCTATTCTTGCATGGGTGCAGATTGGGTTATCTGACTTAGCTAATGTTGAAATTATAGATGGTTTAAGTACAGGGGACGTTTTATATATTCTGCCCAGTATGAGTTTAGTCAATTATCAAAAACGCTTCAAAGAGCGTGTTAATGCATCCTTTAGTTTCGGAGCATAAGATAAGTCTATGTTAATCATGGAGTCTATATATTCTGCTATTTCTTCCATTAGGACGAATGCTGTTAGATCCTTTTTAACATCTTTAGCAATCATTATTGGCACTGCTGCTGTAATAGCAGTAATAGGATTAGGGTCTAGCGCAAATAAAGCTTTAGAAGAGGATATTGATGATCTTGGTGGCAGAACTCTTAGTGTTCAGCCTAGCCAAAGAAGAAGTGGGGCTGTGACAATGGGCATTAATCCTTTAGTAATAAAAGATGCTGAGGCCTTAACTAGAAATACTGAGCATGATTGGAAGATATCACCAACTATGTCTGGTTATAGACAGGTTAAATTTGGTAATTCAAACATGAGAGCTAGAGTCGGTGGATACCTTCCTATTCATTTTGAGGTAAGGGGCTATGATCTCGAACACGGAAGATTATTTAATGAGGATGATAACCTTGGAAGAAGAAAGGTAATTGTTATTGGCTCCAAAGTTCCAAAAGAACTTAAAACCTCAGTTAAAAATATCCTTAATAAAAATGTCACTCTTGGTGGCGTTACTTATGAGGTCGTGGGTATTTTGGAAGAGGAAGG
>Ga0308016_10001703_pt1 | contig 10844 bp, 8 predicted proteins | sample Neamet233_FD_203129 | JGI IMG/M metagenome (GOLD analysis project Ga0308016, IMG submission 203129) | Marine microbial communities from water near the shore, Antarctic Ocean - #233 | ecosystem: Environmental > Aquatic > Marine > Unclassified | place: Southern Ocean | collected 2014-07-28
TTCCCTTAAAATCTTTTATGATTTTTGCTGGATTTTCAATTCCAATTCTTCCATAAGTTAGGATAACTTGTTTTCCTTTAAGATTTACTTCCCAAAACTTATTACTAATAGCATCCGTATATTCAAAATACTTCTTCACTATAGTTACCCTACTCTCGCATTTTCATAAAGTCATCAGGTATTAGGCTATATTTTGTAGTCTTTTATGAATTTCTTCAACAGGAATTTTAGAATCTGTTAAATGACACCAAGAAATTCTAACAGCACCTCTTAATATATCTTTGTCATTATTCATGGCTTTAATAACATGGGAAGGTTCATAAGTTGATGAAGTACATGCAGACCCATTTGAAATAGATATTAAATCTTTTGTAGTTAGCATGAAAGCTTCAGCATCAACCCCAGGTATTGAAAAATTTATACAATTACCAAGTAAATATTTTGTATCTCCATTTAATTCACCTTTTAAATTTTTTATCAAATCTATAATTTTATCAAAAATTACTTTATTTTTTGTTTGTCTTTTTTTTAAATCTCTCTTTGCAACTTTAGCAGCAACACCTAAACCTGCTATTAAATGAACAGGTAGAGTTCCGGGTCTTAATTTAGATTCTTGGCCACCACCAAAGAATAAAGGCTGTAAAGGAGGTTTGTTATAGTTTCTAAGTCTTGTTCTAAGAGCGCCAATACCTTTTGGTCCATATATTTTATGACCACTAATACTTATTAAATCTATTCTTTTATTTTTTAATGTATCCAGTTCTTTACCAAAACCTTGCGCTCCATCTACATGAAAGAAACAATCATTATTTTCAATTACTTTACAAATCTCTTCAATAGGCTGAACAATTCCAGTTTCATTATTTACGTGCATGATAGAAACCAACAATGTTTCTTCCTTAAGTTTTTTTTTGATATCTTCAGGATTAACTCTTCCTGATTTATCTACAGGTAAGACATCAACCTCAAACCCTAATTTTTTTAACTCTTCAATAGGCTCTAATACAGCCTTATGTTCTATAGTAGATGTTATAATATGTTTTTTATTATTCTTAATTCCAAACTCTTTTAGTCCAAGGATCGCAATATTGTTACTTTCGGTTGCACCAGATGTGAAAATTATTTCATTTCTTGAGGCATCTACTAAGCTCACAATATTATCTCTTGCCTCTTGAACAGCTTTTTTTGCAGTAGATCCAAACTCATGTGTGTGTGATCCTTCATTACCAAAATCTATAGTTAAATATTGGGTAATCTTTTCTACAACCTCAGGTTCAATTGGAGTTGTTGCGTTGCAGTCTAGATAAATACCCATAAAAAGTATGTTGATTTTTGTTAAATGTATGTTAGAAAATTAACATACACAATATTAATAATCTATCAATTTATTAGTTCTTATGAGTTTAAATGTCCATAAATTTGCAGCCATTAAAGGAAGACAATCTGGTGATGATTATTTCACAGTTGTTTGTGAGATGGCAATAATTCCTAGATTATTTTTATTTAATGAAGCAACTATTCCAACAGAACTTAGAGCCCAAAGACACATTAATAAAACTCGTATTCCTGAGATGGCAAGATACATGGTGGATAACCCAAAAAACTATATTTTTTCAGCATTAACAGCCTCAATTGACGGTAACATAAGCTTTAAACCATTGAAGCTTAATGGAAAAGATAGCGAAATCGGGGAACTTGAGATTGCAGGTGATGCAAAATTAATGATCAATGATGGTCAACATAGAAGAGCGGCTATTGAAAAAGCATTAACTGAAAATCCAGATTTAGCTAGTGATACAATTTCAGTAGTATTTTTTAAAGACAAAGGTTTAAAGAAATCTCAACAGATGTTTTCTGACTTAAATAGGCACGCAATAAGACCCTCAACTTCAATTGCAAGACTATACGATCATAGAGACCCTATTGCAGAAATTATTAGAAGAGTTGTTTATGAAACAGAAGTATTTAAAGGTGTGGTAGAAATGGAAAGATCTAATATTGCAGAAAGATCATCAAAACTATTTCCATTTTCGGGAATTTATTCAGCTTCCAAATATTTAATAAATCTAGAAGATAAGAAAAAAATTGAAAGTATTGTTAATACAGTAAGTTCTTTTTGGGAGACAGTAGGGCAACAATTTGATCAATGGCGAGGAGTAAGAATCGGTAATCTTTCAGCCGCAGAAGTTAGAAGGGATTACATTCATACCCATGTTGTTATGTTGCAGGCCCTTGGTATAGCTGGAAAAGATTTGATTAAAGCAAATCCAACTAATTGGAAAGTTAAATTAAGGAATTTAAAGAAAATAGATTGGTTAAAGAGTAATCCTGTGTGGGATCGTAGGGTGTTAAATAATGGTAGAGTAGTTAAAAACTCAAATAGTATAATTTTAGGGTCAAATGTAATTAAAAAAATATTAGGTGTTACATTAAATGTAAATGAGAAAGCAGTAGAAAGTCAGTTTAAAAAAAATGGAAAATAAAAATAAAAATAAATCTTTTTTTAATGAAATTGGTTTTAAACCAACAATTAAAAAATTAGTTGATCATATTGCAAAATTATATCTAGAAGATGAAAATCCTTGGGTCATAGGTTACTCTGGGGGAAAAGACAGCTCTGCTTGTTTACAATTAATGTGGAGAGTATTAGAAAAAATTAAATCAGAAAATAAAAAGATTAAACCTTTATACGTGATTACAACGGACACATTGGTTGAAAATCCAATTGTAGCAACCTGGGTTAAGACATCATTAGATTTATTAAGAGATAAGGCTAAAGCAAATTCTTTACCAATATTTCCTTCATTATTAACACCCAATATAGAAGAAACTTTTTGGGTGAATTTAATTGGTAAAGGTTATCCTGCACCCAATACAAAGTTTAGATGGTGTACTGAAAGAATGAAAATTCGACCTAGCGATAGGTTTTTAAGAAAATTATCTACTGAAAGTGGAGAGGCAGTAATAGTGCTTGGAACGCGTAAAGCTGAAAGCTCTAATAGAGCACAATCAATTTCAAAATTTGAAAAAGAGGCAACCAGAGAAAATTTTCAGCCACATGTAAATTTATCCAATGTATCTTCATTTTTACCAATAAAAAATTGGACAAACGACGATGTTTGGCTTTATCTTTTACAAGACCAGTCTCCTTGGGGAATAAACAATAAAGACCTTTTATCAATGTATCAGGGCGCAACAGATGGTGGTGAGTGTCCATTAGTTGTTGATACATCAACACCCTCATGTGGAGATAGTCGGTTTGGCTGTTGGGTTTGTACGCTAGTTAAACAAGATAAGTCCATGTCAGCCATGGTTCAAAATGATGCTGAAAAATCATGGATGGAACCACTACTACAACTAAGAAATGATTTAACGGAAAAAGATTTTGAAAAAAGAGATTTTAGAAGATTGGCTGGGCATGTGCAGTTAATGCCTAACGATGATGATCGAACTGTACCAGGACCTTACACAAAAAAAACAAGAGAAAACTGGTTAGAACGATTATTGCAGGCGCAAAATAAAATTAGACAGAATAAAAAATTACCTGAGGAACTTAAAAAAATAGAACTAATATCCCAGGCGGAGTTAGACCAAATAAGAAAAATCTGGTTTTATGAAAAATTAGAAACAGATGATATCTTACCTTCAATTTGTGAAAAAGAAGCTAAAGGTGAATATCACTTTGAGGCTTTAGAGGATAGCCATGTATTTAATCATGAAATATTAAAACTTTTAAAAGATACATGTGGTGATGATGAAATGATTTTTGAAATTGCCAGAGGTTTATTAGAAGTAGAGAGAAAACATTTTAAGAGCAATAGGAGAACAGGTTTATTTGATGAATTTGAAAATATTTTCAAAAAATCTTTTTATAAAGATAAAACAGATGCAATTGAATATGCTAAGGAAAAAAGAAAAATTAAATCTCAAGGTGAAAAACAATTACCATTAATAGCTAACTAATGATTTTTGAAAATTTACTAATCAATAATTTTGGTGTTTATAGTGGTAAACAAAATTTTGATTTGACAACCAAAGAAAATAAGCCAGTTATTTTAATTGGTGCTTTAAATGGAAGTGGTAAAACAACTTTTCTGCAAGCGATCGATTTTGTTTTATATGGAAAATTTTCTAACTTTTTTAATTCACAAAAATTATCTTATGAAAATTTTTTAAAGAAAAATATTAATAAAAATAATTATGATGAAGGGGCACAAGTTGAATTAGTATTTTTTAGAAAATATAAAGGTAAAAATGAAAAATTTAAGATTTCAAGAAACTGGAAACCGAATGGTAAAAAAATAAAAGAAGAATTTTTTGTATTTATTAATGATGAATATGATCAAGATATTACTAAAGATTGGGATAATTTTGTTGATCAAATTCTACCGTCAAGAGTCGCCTCTCTATTTTTTTTTGATGGAGAGAAGATTGAACAGTTAGCCGATTTAGAACAATCCAAAGGAGTATTAAAAAAAGCAATCAATTCATTATTAGGTTTAGAAATTGTAGACCAATTAAATATTGATGTAGATGAGTTCCAAAAAAGATCAATTCTTCAATTAAAGACAGATAATGAAAAGAAGAATATTGATAAGCTTAAAAAAGAAGCTGAAGCATTTGAGGTAAGAGTTAAAGAATTGAGCGAAAGTATTGTTAAAGTTGAGGATGAGTTAGCTAAAAATGCTTATGATATAAGGGAATTGAACGTTTTACTGTCTCAAAAGGGAATTTCATATTATGAAAAAAAAAAGGAATATGAAAAAGAATTAGAGAATATAAATGAAAAAAGAGACGAAATAAGTAATGAATTAATTAAGATGGCCTCAGGTGATTTACCATTATTAGTGGTAAAAAAAGAATTAGCAGAAATAGTTGATCAAAGTAAATTGCTTTTAGATAATCAAAACAAATCAGATAGCCAAAAAAAGAATAATGAATTAATCGACAGTGTTAATACTTTTGTTCTAAAAAATTGTAGTGATGATAAATTTATTAAAAATTTTAAAACATTTATTACAGAAAAGAGAGTTAACGATAGTGAAATTAATAATAATGAAGCGTTACATCCTAATTTAAATTATCAAGATTTAAACTCATTATTAAATCATAATTTAGAAACTGCAGAAAAAGATACAAAGAACAAAATATTTTCTATTAGTAAGCTTGAAGAAGAATACGAAAAAATTTCACAATTAATAAATAAAATACCTACGGATGATGAAATCAAACCTTTGATTGAAAAATTAGCAAACTTTAAAAAAGAAGAGGCTAAATTAACAACTAAAACAAATATACTTGCAGAACAACGAGGACAAGCAAATGGTCCACTAATTAAAATTAATATTGAGTTAAAAAAAGAATACGAAAAGAAAACAACTCAGGATTTAGTAAATTTAGATAAAAAAAGATTTGTAGACTATTCGGTAAGAATAAAAGATGTCTTGAGTACTTTTCATGTTAAAGCATTAGACTTCCATATTAAGAAATTAGAAAAGTTAATATTAGAATGTTTCAAAAGCTTACACAGAAAGAAAAATTTTATAAAATCAATTAAGATTGATACAACAACTTTTAATTTACAAATCTTTGAAAATAAAAACATTGAAGTAGATACAGATGTTTTATCTGCTGGTGAACGACAATTACTTGCAGTTGCTATTTTATGGGGGCTGGCTAAAGCATCCAATAGTGCAGCACCAACAGTTATTGATACTCCGCTGGGTAGATTAGACTCAGAACACCGTTTAAACTTAGTTGAACAATATTTTCCAACAGCATCAAAACAAGTTATTCTTTTATCAACTGATGAAGAGATTAATCAAAAATATCACAAATATATGAAGCCCTATTTAGCAAGATCATATAAAATTGAATATGATGAAAAGATTAATGGTAGTAAATCAACTTTAGGATATTTTTTCTAATGGACTTTTATATAGATCAATTGAGAACCTCTACACATTTAAAGAATATATTAACTAGAGTAAAAACTAGAACTGGAATTCAAAACATGAATGTAATTTGTCGATGGGGCTTTTGTCTCTCACTAAAGCAATCCTCTCTGCCCAGGAATATTGATGAAAAATTAGATGGAGTTACAATAGACTATGATACTTTTGTTGGTAAAAACAAAATTCTTTATACACAACTGCTAGTGAACAATTTAGTAAAGCATGATGTTGAAATAAGTCGAAGAGTACTGGCAAAATACCTTAATTCTCACGTTAATAGAGGTATTAATATAATTTACACCAACAAGCTAAAAAGCATATCTGGCCTAATTAAATTAGCCAAGCCCTAAAATGAATGTAACGAAAGTCTTCCTTAAAAAGAGAATTTTAACATCATTTAATAATCCAATATTACGAAATAAATTATTATTAGACTTAAAAGATTTAGAACTATCCGTAAGGGCTTTGAATGCACTGTTAAATCAAAACCTAAATACAATAAAAGATTTAATAGAACAAACAGAAGGTGAGCTCAAGAGGTTCCCAAATATGGGACAAAAGTCAATTGATGAAATTAAACAAATGTTAGATCATTATTCATTATATCTTGGAATGGAAATACCAGATTTAAATGATGAAGCTAATATAGAAACTATAACTTCTACAGAAGTTAAAGAGGAAGATAAATTAATTGAAATATCAGAAGAAAAAATTATTGAATTAATAAAAGAATTTGATGAAACAACTTTATCCGTAAGGTCTAAAAATGTTTTATTAAATTTAAACTGTTTCAACATTGGAGATATTATTTTTTTATCAGGACAATCACTACTCAATAATAACAACTTGGGTAAAAAGTCAGTAAATGAAATTGAAGAATATATTAATAATTTAGGTTTTAATTTTGGAGATATTATTGAACCTTGGGATAAGGATACTGTAAAGCAGCTAAGAGAAAACTTAATTGGGAAGATAACAGATGAAGCAAGACAAGAGTTAATTGAGAAAAATAAATACCTTGAAGTCGAATTACAAAAAATTCTAGAAGAATGCATTAAAACATCTCAAAAGGATCAAAGTATAAAAGATAGGATTATAGATGTATTAATTAATAGATTTGGCCTAGATGGCTCACCTGCAAAAACACTAGAAATTATTGGGCAAAAATATAATGTTACAAGAGAGAGAATAAGACAAAATCAAGAAAATGGTTTAAGAAAATTAAAAACACTTAAGCCTTTTACACCCATATTAGATAAAATTTTTGAAGAACTAACTAAATCATTACCTGTAACAGAAATAGAATTTAATAGAATTTTAAAAGAAAAAAACCTTACTCAAATTGAATGGGATTTTAAGGGTCTTCAAGATTTCTATGAAAATATAGGAATAAAGACAAATTTTTATATTATAAAAATTAATGGTATTAAAATTATTACAGGTGTCACTAAAGAATCAGTTGCACAAAAAATATTAATGATACTTAATAAAAAGATTTCTAGTAATGGATTATTTTCAATATCGAAAACTATGGAATTAAAAGAAATATACCTTAATAATATTAATGAAGAGATTATTAGAAAAATTGTACAAACAAAAGCCAACTTTAATTGGCTTGATAACAGTCATGACTGGTTCACTTTTGGACTTCAGAGAAATAGGCTAACGAACTTAATATCTAAAGCAGCTACTGCCTCTAAAATTCTTAACATTGAAATTTTATATAATTCGATACGAAAAAACCCGAGGATAGAAATTGATTTATTCAATAATAAAAAAATTTTTACAAGTTTCTGTGAGGTAGCTTTTGATGTCTCTATTGATGATTCTAATCATATTACGTTTAATTCATTAAAATCTAAAATTTCAGATTTTAAAGGGATAAAAGGCCGAATGATTGCTCCTAATGAACAAAAAATGATTGATATATTTAATGATTATGGTCCAATTTTATATATTGATGATTTAAAAGAATTTGCAGACTTGTGGGAAATTAAATCAGATTCATTAACTATGATGTTGCAATATTCGCCAACTGTATACAGAATAGATTATGGATTTTATTCATTAACAGGAAAAAAAATGGAAAATAAAGAAGAGAAATTAATTTCAATTATTGAGTTAGAATCATCCACTTTTTTAAAAGATGAATGTACTCCTCAAAAAAATAGTAGCACATATGTAGAGGTTAATAAGAATGGATCACTACTTAAAACTTTACCTTATGAAAGACCATTAAGAATTTTACCAGATGGGAGTTATGGTGTTGTTTATAAAAAAAAGGTTTACCCAATTATAAAATCCTTAATTGAAGAAAATGGAAAAAGAATAGAAAAAGAAATTACTTAGTCTTTAATAAGCTTATTATATTTATCAAAAAAAATTGATACTTCATTAGGTTCCTTGTTGTCAAATTCTTTTAAAAGAGCACAATATCCACCAAGATAGTATTCATGTATTAAATTTACATATTCTTTTTTAATGTATATTTCATCATTAGTGTCCAATACTTCTTTTAATAAATTTTTAACTTTTGTTTTCTCATTTTTATCAATTTTTTTAGATTTCATGATTTTAGATAGCAATAATCCTGTAATTAAATCTTTAGTCTTGGAATATGAGTCTATATATTTAGAAGAAAATTCTTGCTGAAAATGAAAATCATCATAATTTTCTTTTTTATCTAGTTTTAATCCAAGAATTAGACAAAGCATAAAATTATCCATATCAAATCTAATTGGGCTTGAACTATCCTTTTCATATCTGATGTTTTTAAAAAAATCTTTACAACTTATAAATTTTTGATCTTCTTCTTTTTTTTTACTTTCAACCAGTTTAAAACTCATTAATTACCATCCTCTTCTTCAGTAAATTCTTTAAAAAATGGATATTGATAAACTACCTGTCCATTATGACTTGATTCTAATAAATTTTTAGGTTGATTTAAAATTAAATTATCAAATTCATCAGACCTTCTAAATGCAGTTATAAAATTACTTTCTCCATTTGTTAGTTTATGAAATTCATCTGTAAAATGTGGTTTATCTGAATCAATAACAAAGCATAAAAATTGACTTTTGAGATCAGAAATAAATTGAGCCGTTCTTCTCTTTGCAGCGTTGTCCATACCCTTAACTGGCGTATCAACAATCAATGGAAACTCAATTGATGATCTCTCTAAAATAGTTAACAAGAAAATTATTCCAATTCGTGCTTCTTGACCTGTACTACCTTCTAGTTGTCCATCCAAAACAATATTTTTTTCAATTGAACTAATATAAATAGGGTTTTTAACAAACATTTTATCAATTTTTTTGTTACATTCTTTTGTAATTTGAATAGATATTTCAAACATAGCCTTTTCCATCGCATTCTTAAGGGTATTGTTCAAAAATATTACTTGCTCTTCAGTTTCTCGAGTACCACTCAATGTTGCAAGCTGTTTTTCAACACGTAATTTTTGTTCATGAAGGGAAACTAAGCTATCAGTTTCCTCTGTATCTTTCGCTTTCCAACGTTCATTTATAATATTTTCTAAAAAATTTTTTTGTAGTGATCTTTTTTCTTCTAATTTCTTTATTTTTTGAGATAAATCAACATTGTCTTTTAGACTTTTCTTTTCTAATAATTCAATATTTTCTTCTAAACGACTAACTTCAGAATATTGTTTTTGTATATCTGTAGAAAACTTATCTAAATCATTTTTTTCAATACGTGTTGTATTGTCAAATGTACCTTTGATACGACCTATTATTCTAGATTCTTCATCAGATATAAAGCTTTCCATTGCTTCTTTAATAATTGATTTTTTATTATGGTCTAATTCTTCACCACAAATACATAATTTTTTTTCTAGTATTTTTTTAAAAAAAATTCTAACTTCTTCTTCTGGAAGTCCCATATCATCAAGTGCTTTAACAAAATCATTAATTTCATTTTTAAGAATACCATCATATGAACCTATATTTTTTATCGCTTCTAGGTTATTCTTTAAAAGATTATTATAATTTGATTTAGCTTCATCTCGTCTTAATTCTAAATCCTTTCTTTTTTTATTGGAAACAGTATTACTTTCAAGAATATCGTTTAATTGTTTTTTTCCTTCATTAAACTCATCTTCCGTTTCATTTAAATATTTTTTATAATCTAATTTTATTTTTTCTAATTTTTCAATTTTATTTACTATCTTACTGAATCTTGTTTCCTCAGTATCAATTTGTAGTGAAATATTTCCACTAGGGGCATTTTCTTTTCTTTTTTTTGTTTTAAAATCATCAAAATCCTTAATTAGTAAATCTATTAAATTAATTTTACAAAATTTTCGGATAGCCTCTTGTGCACCTGTCTGATGATTTCTAAACATCGGTTTTACATCAATTTCAAGGTCTACAAATAGTAGATCTATTAATTCTTGGTCAATAATATTTTCTAAACTTTCTGGAAGTTGAAAGCCTTTATGAAATCCACCTTTTTCTGACAAAGATGAAGTATAATAGAAATTATTTTTATCAAATTCAAAATTAATTTGTGTATAAAAAATATTTCCTTCAATTTTATATTTTGCTTGAAAAAAACCTTTATCTTTATATTCCTTCTTTAATTTAGCTTTATATTGATCAATTTCTGTTGATTTAAATTGATGATTATATAATGACCTTTTAAGGAGTCTTAGTGTGGTAGTTTTACCTGTACCATTTGGCATTTGAAGAAATGTGGCAGTAGCATTTCCACTTTTATCAATTTCAAAGTTGAAATCTGGACATCGCAACCCTTCGCATTTCCATCCAAGCAATTCAAATTTCATATTTTTATTTTTTTCAAAATAGATTCTAGAGTTGTGTTTTTTTCTTCAAGTGTCATGTTTTCTTTATCTTTTTTAGCCAATAAATT
>Ga0308016_10001704_pt1 | contig 10843 bp, 7 predicted proteins | sample Neamet233_FD_203129 | JGI IMG/M metagenome (GOLD analysis project Ga0308016, IMG submission 203129) | Marine microbial communities from water near the shore, Antarctic Ocean - #233 | ecosystem: Environmental > Aquatic > Marine > Unclassified | place: Southern Ocean | collected 2014-07-28
TTTTGAAACTGAAATAAATTTATTAAAAAAGATTCCTTAACTTTATTGGTGAGATACGGAAATCTGATAACTGTATTAATGTAATTTGAGTAGAATAAGAGAAAGACTGTATAATGGCCCCAAGAGTATTAGTGTCTGATAAATTAAGTGCAGCAGCTATAAAAATATTTAAAGAAAGAGGTATAGATGTAGATTTTGAGCCAGATCTTGGAAAAGATAGAAAAGCGCTTGCAGCACGTATTGGTGATTATGATGGATTGGCAATTAGGTCTGCAACAAAAGTAACTCCAAACATCTTAAAAATGGCCACTAAGCTAAAAGTAATTGGACGTGCTGGTATTGGTGTCGATAATATTGACAAGGTTGAAGCTTCAAAAAAAGGCATAATTGTAATGAATACTCCGTTTGGAAATATGATTACTACTGCCGAACATGCTATTGCTATGATGTTCTCCGTCGCTCGTCAGATCCCAGAGGCTAATACTTCGACTCAAGCAGGAAAATGGGAAAAATCAAAGTTTATGGGGGTTGAGTTAACTAATAAAACAGTAGGTGTTATTGGGGCTGGAAATATAGGTGGGGTATTTTGTGATAGGGCTCGCGCATTGAAAATGAAAGTTATAGCCTATGATCCATTTTTAAGTGAAGACAAAGCAAAAAACTTAAGTGTAGAGAAAGTTGAGTTGGATCAGTTATTTGAACGAGCTGATTTTATTACATTGCATGTGCCCTTAACCGATCAAACAAGAAATATTTTGAGTAAAGAAAATATTAAGAAATTAAAACCTGGTGTACGTATTATTAACTGTGCAAGGGGAGGGCTTGTTGATGAAGAAGCACTGGCCATTGCCATAAAGGAAGGGCGGGTCGCAGGAGCCGCTTTTGATGTATTTGCTGAGGAGCCTGCTGTTAATAGTCCATTATTTAATTTGCCCAATGTTATCTGTACGCCACATTTGGGAGCAGCAACTACTGAAGCACAAGAGAATGTAGCAGTCCAAGTAGCTGAACAAATAAGTGATTACCTTTTAACTGGAGCAGTATCCAATGCCCTTAATATGCCTTCTATTACAGCCGAGGAAGCAAAAATAATGAATCCTTGGTTGCTTTTAGCAAGCCATCTAGGAAAGTTTATTGGACAACTTACAGCAGAACCTATTAAGGCAATAAATATTCTGTATGATGGAGCTGTTTCATCTATGAATTTAGAAGCATTAAATTGTTCTGTGATTTCGGGAATCATGAGTATATCACATCCGGACGTTAATATGGTTTCTGCTCCTCTTGTAGCAAAAGACAGGGGAATAAAAATATCTACAACAACACAAGATAAAAGTGGTGTTTTTGAAGCTTATATTAAAGTAACAGTCGTAACTGAAGTTAGAGAAAGATCAGTTGCTGGTACGGTGTTTAGCGATAATAAACCCAGGTTTATTCAAATCAAAGGCATAAATATTGACGCGGAAGTAGGGCGACATATGCTTTATACCACTAATATAGACACCCCAGGTATTATTGGTATTTTGGGACAAATGCTGGCTGAGAATGATGTTAATATAGCAAATTTTACGCTGGGCCGTTCTGAAATTGGTGGTGAGGCTATTGCTTTGTTATACTTGGACGCGCCACTTATTGATGAAGTAAAAGGAAAACTATTAAAAACAGGCGTATTCAATCAAGTGAATGTGTTGGAATTCGACGTTTTTTCATAAACATCAATTGTATTAGTAATTTAAGCAACTAATTTTTCAGCTTTCTGTAGGTCGACTGAAACTAATTGACTTACACCCGGTTCGGCCATGGTCACACCAAAAAGCCGGTCCATACGGGCCATTGTGACAGCATGATGCGTTATTATTAGAAACCTAGTATCTGTTCTTTTGGTCATCTCATCTAATAGATCACAAAAACGCGTCACATTTGCATCGTCTAATGGAGCATCAACTTCATCTAGGACGCAAATGGGCGAAGGGTTTGCTAAGAAAACTGCGAATATTAAAGATAATGCGGTTAATGTTTGCTCTCCACCTGACAGTAAAGATAATGTACTTAGTTTTTTGCCGGGAGGTTGACACATAATTTCGAGCCCAGCATCAAGTGGATCCTCGCTTTCGACCAAAACCAAACTTGCTTCACCACCTCCAAAAAGATGTTTAAACAATACACCAAAATTTTTATTAACTTGGTCAAATGCAGATACCAATCGCTCCCGTCCTTCGGAGTTTAAATTAGAAATCCCGCTTCTTAGTTTGCTAATCGCTTCTTTGAGATCAGAACTTTCACTATCTAGAGCATCAAATTCAGCCTTTACTTCATTTGCATCCTCTTCAGCTCTCAGATTTACTGCACCTAAAGCATCTCTTTGTCTTTTTAATCGCTGCACATCGATATCAACTTTTTCCACTTCTGGTAAATTTGTTGGGTCGATATCTAATTTCTCTAATAAATCTTGTGGGGATAGTTCTTGTTCTTCTCTTATTCTGTCACGTGCTAAGTTTAAGGTTGATTGCGCTCCTTCAGCAATTGCATCCGCGCGCGCGCGCGATTCTCTTGCTTCTGACGCGAAACGTTCAGCTTTCCTTTCAATTATTTCTATCTCACGTAGTTCATTTTCACTATTAGCTAAAATATTTAGAGCTTCTTTACATCTTTTGTTAGCAGCTTCCATTTCTTGAGAAAGCAGTTCACTTTTTTGTAAAATTTTTGCTGGCGAATCTTTTGCTATTATTAATTCTTCTTCAGATTCTTTTTTTCTAATAATTAATTCGCTAATTCTTTGTTCTGCTTTAATTAATCTTTGCCGCCAGTTGTTAAGTTCTTGAGTTATTTCAATTACTCTTTTATTTCTATTTTCCCCCTCACGACGTATCTCGTCATGAGTTGATCGCTTAGTTAACATTGTTAATCTAGCGGTTTCGACTGATATTCTTAAATCTTCTATCTCAGATCTAGCTACTTCTAAGTTGTCTAATTTTGTTATTGAGTTATTTGCTTCTTTTATTTCATTTTTGCTATTTAAAGCAGCCTCTTCAAAGCGTGATAATGCTAGTTTCCAATTTTCCAATTGCCCTAACGCAATATCTCGATCTGATTCACTTCTAGATAACATTCTGTTATTCTCAGTTAATTCGTTATCAGCTTGCCTTCTATCGTTTCGCGCATTTTTATCAGCTTCGGTTGCTAGATTTAATTCTTTATTAAGCAACTCATGTGCTCTCTTTGTGCCTTCTGCGAGTGCATTTGATTCTTCTAAATCTTGCTTTAAGAATACTAATCTATTAATTTGTTTTAATTTCAATGCTGCTGATCCTGGTGCGTCTTCTGACCGGGCGGCGTAACCATCCCAACGCCATAAATCGCCTTCAATTGAAACCAACCTTTGCCCAGGTTCCAGAAATGGTTGTAATTTATGTCCATCAGCCCGATCAACCAAACCAATCTGTGACATTCTTCTGAATAAGACATCTGGTGCTTTAACAAATTCGTTTAAGGATTTAACTCCTTTGGGTAATGTTTTACCTGATTTGTAAGCTGGCAAGGAGAACCAACCGCTTAGGCCAAATTCTTTAACTTCAGGCAAGCTTAGGTCATCTGATAGAGCAGCTCCTAATGCAGTTTCATAGCCGTCGTGTACACGAATTTTATCTAGAAGTCGCCCTTGTTCATCAGTTTCTCTTTTAAGCATCTTCTCAAGTGTTGTAACCTCAGCACGTAATGTGCTGACAGAACCTTCAGCCTCTGCCATTTCAGCTCTTGCAGTAGCTTCACGCTTTAGAATTGCAGCTCTGTTTGACTCAGCGCTAATTAGATTTTCTTCAGCATTTTCTGCTTTTTTAATTATGATAGTTTGATTTTTGTGACTTTGATTAAAGTCATAAATTGCTTGATTTAAAGTTTTGTCAGATAAAACTACCAATTCGTATGCTTTTACTGTTTCTTCTTCATTTCGCCTGAGTGTTTTTTCAGCGTCCTGAATGAGCCTTTGTACAGATTGGTACCTTGCAGATAACCGTGCTGTGTCTTCATTTTTTTCGTCGAATTTAGCTTCTGCATTTTTGAGGATGTCTGCTGCATTACGGGCATTTTTTTCTGCTTCTAATAGTCTTTCGTCAAATCCATTAAATTCAGTATTCAACTTTGCTTGCTCATCCTCTAACTTCCTTAATGTATCTTCAGCATCTTGATTTAAAGAATCTTCTCGACTTATGTCGTGTCCCAATTGAATTGTTTTTGTTTCAAGTGTTTGTATATTTTGCTTAGCCCTTTCACTTTCGTTTTTCAAAGAATCGTTTTGGATTCTTAAACGTTGCAAAAGCGCTGCTGAAATTGCCTCTTCTTCTCGTAAGGGTGGAATTTTATTTTCAGAAATTGTTCTTTCTTTTGTTGCTTGAATCACTTTTAATTGGGTATCTGCAGCCAATTTAACGCAATTAGTTAATTCTTTGCTGGCGTGGGCTGAGGCTTCATTAGCTTCTTTCCAACGACCATATAATAAAATTCCCTCTGAGACTCTAAGTTGTTCACTAATTTCTCGATATCTTATTGCTTGTTTGGCTTGACGAGCTAGTGTGTTTATTTGATTTTTTAATTGTTCCAAAACATCTTCAACTCGCGCAAGATTTTGCTCCGCCGCATTTAACTTTAATTCTGCTTCGTGACGTCTTTGATATAATCCAGAGATTCCCGCTGCTTCTTCAAGTATCCTTCTGCGTGATTTTGGTTTTGCATTAATTAATTCGGCAATCTGTCCTTGCCTTACTAATGATGGAGAATGTGATCCTGTAGAAGCATCAGCAAATAGCATTTGAATATCTCGAGCACGAACATCTTTCCCATTAGCTTTGTAAGCTGATCCTGCGTCTCTTGTTATGCGTCTTACTATTTCTAGGGTATCTTGATTATTGAATGTGGATGGAGCAAGCCGGTTTGTGTTGTCTATATGAATAGACACTTCAGCAAAATTACGGGTTGGCCTTGTCGCAGCTCCAGCAAATATTACATCTTCCATTCCACTTCCACGCATGGATTTTGGTCGATTTTCGCCCATTACCCATCTCAAAGCTTCCAGTAAATTTGATTTTCCACATCCGTTTGGTCCAACCACTCCAGTTAGGCCGTCCGTAATCAGTAGATCTATCGGATCTACAAAGCTTTTAAAGCCATTTAATCTTAATCGCGAAAATCGCAAAACCCACCTGCCATTTTTTTTATGATCCTAGTTTATTCATCTTAAAATATTTATAATCTAAATTACACGATATCGCGAATTATTAATATCAGTATACAACATCTAGTTATATTGTCTAATAACTTTATTCAAATTTAAAAGCTGTATAAATATAAACTTGTGTCGTAAATTAGCTTGACGTTTATCGCATTAAGAGTGCAGAAAGGATTTGCAAAGGTTCCCCAGACAATAGCAAAGCTTATGGGGATTGAATGGGAATGTGGTGAAGGTCAACCGTTAATCGGGACCTAAAGCCTCAACCGCCCCCGCGACTGTATGCGGAGAGTGCCCCCAAAAACCACTGGCGAAAGCTGGGAAGGTTGGGAGGTGCCTTGAAACGCAAGTCAGGAGACCAGCCAGAGCGAGAAATTATCAAATCGTCGGGTGTGACGATATAGGAGAAATTGAAATGATAACAGTTATAAAAAACAATGTTGCACTTAAGTCGACTTACTTAAGTATGATTAGTGCAGCCCTCATAGGGTTAGCTATTGTTACAATCTCAGGTCATGTGCAGGTTAACGCCCTTCATACGGCTGCGCATGATGTTCGTCATACAACTGGATTTCCGTGCCATTAAGGCATCTAAATTTGCGAATTTAATTTAATCACGAATGTTAAGCATTCCTGAATGTATTTTTATTGGGTTTATTATATATTCAAGCAATAGTGATTTAATGATATTGAGATAATTTATGTTTACTAAGATTATAACAACAGCCATATTTGCAGGGTTTATAACAGGTGTTGTTTCAGCAATTATACAATTAATTTTCTTACAACCAATACTTTTGCATGCCGAATTGTATGAGGTAGGAAGTTTAGTGCATTTTGGGAATAATAACTCTGCCGCAGATCATGGCAAAATGCCGTTTGATTTGCAGCGCAACGGGCTAAGCATTTTGTTTAGTGCACTCGTTTATACGGGTTATGCCTTTATTCTGGTAGCATTAATAGCATATGTGTCCTCGCTTGATCTGGAGATAAACAATGCGAGAGCTATATTATTTGGGGTTTGCGGCTTTTTTACGGTGCATTTGGCCCCATCATTTGGATTGCCACCCGAACTACCTGGGGCCGCAGCAGCTGATGTTGTGCCAAGACAAGTTTGGTGGGTTTTTTGTGTGTTGGCTACTGGTGTAGGTATTTGGGTTATTTCCTTTGGGGGTAATTTTATGTACGTTTTCATTGGTATTATTTTAATTTTGATCCCACATTTAATTGGAGCCCCTGAGCCAGAATTTTTCTCTGGACCCACACCCCCAGAATTGGCAAGCCACTTTGCATCTAGAGCCTTAGCAATTGGTGGAGTGGCCTGGATTTTTCTTGGATATTTGTGTGGTTATTTTTGGAGAAAAGAAAATTTTTAGTAGAGATACTTTTTTATTTTTAATTTTTGGATTTTTTACTTTTGGTGCTGGCTATATTATGGCTCTTCAATTAGGTGAATCTTTTTCGTCACATGAGCATAGCTCAGGGCATAACGAAGTTAATGATATTCAAGTAAACCATAATTATTCATCATTAGAAATCACAGATAATATTGAATTTGATTTTGAGTTAATCCAAGAAAATAGTAATAACTGGAATATTGTTTTGGATATTAAAGGGTTAAAGTTCAGTCCTGAAAATGTTGGAAAACAACATGTAAATGGGCAAGGCCATGCTCACGTATTTGTTGATGGTAGAAAGCATGGAAGAATGTATAGTAATTGGTACTACTTGGGTCCCTTAGACCTAGGCAGTCGAATTACCGTCACATTGAACAGTAATAATCATAAGGTGTTCTTTAGAAATGGTAAGCCAATCGAAATCAGTCGTCGATTAACAAAATAATAGGAAAATAAAAAATGTTAAATAAAATACCAACCACAGTCATAACAGGTTTCTTGGGTGCGGGGAAAACAACCCTAATCAGGCATTTAATAAATAATGCAGGTGGTAGGAAAATAGCTCTTATTATTAATGAATTTGGAGACCTTGGTGTTGATGGAGAAATTTTAAAAGGCTGCAATGATGAGGCATGCAAGGAAGAAGACATTGTTGAATTATCAAATGGCTGTATTTGTTGTACTGTTGCTGATGACTTTATTCCTACAATGCAAAAACTCTTAGAGCGAAATACACAACTTGACCATATTCTGATTGAGACTAGTGGATTAGCATTACCCCAGCCACTATTGCGAGCCTTTAAATGGCCAGAAATTCAAACAAAAGTTACAGTGGATGGTGTTATAACAGTTGTGGATGGAAAAGCTGTTACAGAAGGTCGCTTTGCCCACTCGATAGAAGCCGTTGATAGACAGAGAAAACTTGATGAAAATTTGGATCATGAAACGCCATTATCAGAACTCTTTGAGGATCAAATTGCATGTGCTGATATGATTGTTATTAATAAATCTGACCTACTAACAGCTTCTCAAGGAGACGATCTTTTGAGTCAACTTAAACAAGATAGTAGAGATGGAGTACAGGTCCTGAAGTCTGAAATGGGAGTGCTGCCGGTAGATATTTTACTGGGTCAAAAAGCGATGGCTGAAGACGACTTGGAAGATCGTCATGAATTACATCACCATCATCATGATCGTGATCATGATGATGATCACGATCATGATGATTTTGAAAGCTTTATAATATCGACGGGTGAAATTGATAATCCAGAGGAATTTTCAAAATTAATCTTAGACGTTATCAGAGACCATGATATCTTAAGGCTTAAAGGGTTTGTTGCGGTAAATGGTAAACCTTTGAGATTGACCATACAGGCTGTTGGCCCAAGGATTGAAACATATTTTGATAGAGTGTTCAAAAGCTCAGAAAAGCGAGAAACAAAGTTAGTGGTAATAGGTGAAAAGGGTATGGACCAAGTGTCCATTCAAAAAGCATTACAAGTATGATTGATAATGTAGTAGTTTCCTTAGGTGATCCAAAACACCATGAGGTCATCTTATTATTAAAAGAGAGCCAAAACTTACTAATAAAACTTTTCCCTCTTGAGGATAATTATGCATTCTCTATTGACGAATTGTGTGCAGAAAATGTTAAATTCTTTGTTGCAAGTTTTAATAAAAAAATAATTGGCTGTGGAGCAATATCGATTAAACCAGATTATGGAGAAATAAAGTCGATGTTTGTAGATAAAAGTATGCGCGGCCATGGTGTTGCGCAGAAAATTTTGGATCAAATCAACTTAGAAGCAAAGAAAGAAAAACTTAAAGTTTTAAGATTAGAGACTGGTCTTAAGTTAGAAGCAGCAGTTAGAATATATATACGAAATGGCTTCAGTTTCTGTAATTGCTTTGGTGAGTATGTAGAAAATAAAACAAGTATCTTTATGGAGAAAAGTATATAGATGCATCTTCTTGCTGCTCAACCTGGAGCCATTGACGATGGCCAAGAGCCTGTAGACCCAGGTCAAACCCCAGCTGAGATAATATTCATTTCTGCCGCTGATACTGAGTTAGTGTGCCTATCAGAGGCTCGATCAGCTCTTCAAGAAAATGCTCCAGATATTAGGTTAATTAATATGATGCATTTAAAGCATCCGATGTCTGTTGATTTGCATTTAGATCAATGTGCAACAAAATCAAAACTTGTTGTTGCTCGTATTCTTGGTGGAACTGGATATTGGAAATATGGTGCAGAACAATATTCAGCCATGCTTTCAGAATATGGTATTCCTTTTGTTGCGTTGCCGGGGGATGACAAGCCAGACGATGAGCTTTGGCGACTTTCAACTGTTAGTCGGAGCGACTGGGAGGCTTTACTTGCTTATTTTGTAGAAGGTGGCACGCAAAATATTTGTAACGCTTTACTTTATTCAAAAGCAATAATTCATAAAACAGAAAAACCAGAAGTGGCTAAACCACTTTTGAGGGCTGGGACTTATTGGCCGGGAATAGGTATTTGTGAGATATTAGATTTACAAAAAAATTGGATACCAAATGCTCCAATTGCACCAATTATTTTTTATCGTGCCTTATTACAAGGTGGCGGTTTAAATCCAATAAATAGATTAGTGAAAACTATGTTAAGGTATGGATTAAATCCTATGCCTATTTTTGTCACGTCTCTAAAAGATCCTATTTCAGCAGCAACTCTTAAATATTTATTTGCAAAAAATAAACCTGAGATAATTTTAAATTGCACCAGTTTTTCGATTAACACCCCTAATCAACTTGGTAGCTCTCAAAATGAGATTAATCCCTTAACAATGTCAGAAACTCAAAATGCAATGGTTTTTCAACTGGTGCTGTCAAGTTCGTCTGAGGAAATTTGGCGCACTGGTACGAATGGTTTGTCAGGACGAGATATAGCAATGAACGTTGCTTTACCTGAGGTTGATGGAAGAATTTTAGGACGTGCAATTTCTTTTAAGGGTGAAGCGTTCTTTGATGAAGCAACTCAGTGCTCTTTAGCTACTTATCAAGCTAATGGAGATAGAATTGATTTCATTGGGAGATTAATTTCTGCATGGGTTAAGTTAAGAAAAAAGAACTCATTAGAGAAGAAAGTTGGTATTATACTAGCTAACTATCCAAATAAGGATGGTCGCTTAGCTAACGGAGTTGGGCTAGACACTCCTGCCGCAACAATTTATTTAATGAAGTTTCTATCAGAAAATGGCTACTCAGTAAAAGATAGTCCTGAAACCGCATCAAGATTAATGGAGCAGATTCTATCTGGGCCTACAAATTGGTTAACTGACAGAAATATTAGAAACGGTGGTGTGAGGCTTTCATTAAAAAAATATAATGAGTTGTTTAAAGAATTACCCTTTGATGTGAAGCAATCAATTGAAGATAAATGGGGTAAGCCTGAACAAGACCCATTCGTAGGAAATGATGGGTTTGCCTTATCAATATTAGAATATGGAAATATTACTATCGGTATTCAACCTGCTAGAGGTTATAATATAGATCCAAAAGAGACTTATCATTCACCTGACTTGGTGCCGCCACATAATTATTTTGCATTTTATTTTTGGCTTAGATATCAATTTAAATGTGATGCGTTAATTCACATGGGAAAGCATGGTAATTTAGAATGGTTACCTGGAAAAGCACTAGCTTTATCTGAGAATTGTTTTCCAGAAGTTGCGTTGGGGCCCACGCCAAATATCTACCCTTTTATTGTGAATGATCCAGGTGAGGGTACGCAAGCCAAAAGACGCTCAAGTGCGGTTATCATAGATCATTTAACACCACCATTAACCCGAGCTGAGACTTATGGTCCTCTAAAGGAGTTAGAAGCTTTAGTTGACGAGTATTATGAAGCTGCAGGCATTGATCCAAACCGCATAAACTATCTTCGTAAAGAAATTATTTCTTTAACTTCAGCGTCAGGCTTAGATATTGACGCTGGAATGGCGGGTGACGATAGTGATGCTGATTTGGCTAAGTTAGACGCTTATTTGTGTGATTTGAAGGAGGCTCAAATTCGAGATGGTCTACATATTTTTGGGCAATCCCCAGAGGGGCGTCTTGAACGTGATTTATTACAGGCTTTGGTTCGAATTCCAAGAGATAAAGGAATAGGTGAAGATGCTTCATTGATAAGGGCTCTTGCAATAGATTTTGGATTAAATTTTGATCCTTTAAATTGCAACATGTCTAA
>Ga0308016_10001706_pt1 | contig 10836 bp, 11 predicted proteins | sample Neamet233_FD_203129 | JGI IMG/M metagenome (GOLD analysis project Ga0308016, IMG submission 203129) | Marine microbial communities from water near the shore, Antarctic Ocean - #233 | ecosystem: Environmental > Aquatic > Marine > Unclassified | place: Southern Ocean | collected 2014-07-28
GCCGAACCAAAGAGAATTGAGAAGGAGGAGGGCGACAGGCCACAAAATCATGTTGATTTTTTTGCGCTCCATGGCATTACATCCCCCGTTTACTTTTATCAGTGTGTTTTTATTTCTTAATGAAATTCCCAAACCCTAATTCTGAGACGATTCGTTCCATCCACTCGAGTTTTTTGAGTTTCGTGTCGGCGACTGTGATACCTGACCATCGTCCTACTCGATTGGTTGAGAACCCTACGAGTTCAATTTTTTGAGATTCACAGCCCATCGAAAGTACGAAGCAAAGGGCTCGATCACCGTCGGTAAATCCGCCGAAATTATGCATCCCTGGAATAGCTTGGTTCACTTGATGTGACAGAATGAGTGCTGGGGTGGAGGCGTATTGCTCCCATGAAGTAAGTATTTTTTGCCATTCCTGCGTATTATCGCCGTGTGCATGGACGACAATGGTTTGCCCTTGCTTGGCTGCTGCATCCAAATAATCTCCTCCATCAAGATCAGAAACGATACAAGCCAACTGAGAATACCCGTGAAGTGCGCCTACTGCGCCATCGGCTGCAACAAAAACATCACCGGGTTGGTTGTATGATTCGAGTTCATTTTCCTCAACGCCGGCACCAATAATGACAATACGTTGAGCATTCAAAAGTTGTGTTTTGACTCGCTTCAGAGCTTTTTCTCTGTGAAGGGGAGCCCAACGGTCATGCTGTTGGAGAAAGTGCTGAAGTTGTAATGCGCTCTGAGCATCATCGGCCTCGGACCATCCAAAGGCTTGCCGAACCTCATTTTGAATGAGCAGTGCATCCAGTGTTGGAGCCTCATGCATGCTTTGGGGGTTGGACTCGTGCACATGAACCATCCGTTGTTTCGTTGAAGTTCTTATGCAGTTGGCGCGCATGGCCATGTCATGCCCGTCCCAAGTTCCCTCCCGGTTCTTGACGACGAAGTGACATTTGCTCGCTATCCTTTTCTGCCGCAAGCAGGAGAGTGGATTCGAAGTATGGCGGTCGAACACAACATCGACCTCGATGAGTTGTTGGACGGCTCTTGGATGGAAAAAGCGCGCTCTCGGGCACGGATTCGACTGATCGATTCGATACAGTCGAAGGAAGGGGTAGAGGTTGTTGGAGGCGACTTATTCACTGAGGAAGGCCGAATCATCGAGGCGTTTTCGTTTTACTATGCACGCCTCGTCGTTTGCGCCTCTGAGGATGAACGCCTTATCGCTCGTTGGGCTCAAGCTGAAGCGGCACGTGCAGAGCAAGTCCTCATCAAAGACCATAAAAATCTCGACATTATTGCCAGAACCTATATCGGAAAAATCGAACAAGTTGAACATCGGAATGCACCACTGACCTCGGATATCTCGGCCAATTATGGTGGTGCGCTTCAACAACGCCGCCGTTCACAATCGGGGCCTTTGTGGAGAATTGGGCTCAACGACTTTATCGAAATCTGTCCAAAGATTACCGGGTCCCGATGGAGATTGCCAAATTGTGACGTCCGTGAAGGTTGGGTGACGTTGTTTGAAGAACCGCAATACGGTTCATCGGCAAAGTTGTCTCGGTTGCTTCGAGAACGGATAAAGGCAGGCGTTGAGGCGGAAGCTTTGGAAAAGATGGGGGAGATTACCATGGAACTGGCGGTTCGACTCGCAGAACCGGTCGGCATGGTTCGCAACCTCATGGCCACCAAGGCGTCTGAGGCAATTTCATTGGTTGGTGCTGATGAAAATGATTGGCCTCCTTGTATGAGAAAAGCGGTGGCGGAATTGTCAAATGGCGTCAACCTGAACCACTTTGGAAGGTTGTTCCTTGCCTCAATGGCTGCAACATTGGCTTTGCCGAAAGAAGCATGTGTCGGCTTTTTCCGAGGCGCACCGGATTTCAGTGAAAGTACAACATCCTACCAAGTGGACCATGTATACCAACATGGATACACGCCTTCAGGATGTGGCAAACTCAAAGTAAATCACAACTGCCCTGTACTCCCTGGTGATGACCGATTGTGCGACCAGCCGTGGCTGGATCACCCTCTCAAATATATCCGCGCCACTCAACGTTGGAAAGCAAAGAATCAACGAGCAGCGGCAGAGGCGTTGGCTTTAGTTGCAACTCCAACCGAGGGCGAAGTAAAACAACCCGATTCCACGGAATAGCGGGTTTTCGCGCGAAGACTTTGAAACTGAGGGGCGTCTAGGTTCCTCCAACCACAGGTGAATCTCAATGACTCGAACACTCGTTTTGACAGTTGACCGAGATAATGACCTTGGTGTTAAAACCGGTATTAGAGGCCCGGTTGTTGGGCGCCGTCAAGTCATGGCTGCAGCCCTTAAACTCGGTATTGCAGACCCTGAAGAAAGCGATACAAACGCCATTCTCGGAGCACTTTCTCAACACGATGCTTTGGCCGAAGCTAATGCCGAGGAAGATGAAGTTGAGATTGCAATTTTAACAGGTGATGAGAAAGTCGGTATTCGGTCAGATAGAGCGGTTGCTGCTCAATTAGAGGAAGTCGTTGCTGCTTTCCAACCCGATACTGCAATTCTGGTTACAGATGGGGCAGAAGATGAATCTGTCCTCCCTATTCTCCAATCGCAAGTGCGAATCGACCATGTCGAGAAAATTATTGTAAAGCAATCAAAAGGTATCGAAGGAACCTACTATTACATTGTCAAGGCCCTTGAAGATCCAAAATGGCGCTCGAAAATTATGATTCCTGTTGGCCTCGTGTTAGCACTTTTCGGACTTGGAATTATGTTGCCAAACGAAATTGGCGGCGTAGTTATCGGCGTATTGCCGTTAGTTACTGGATTGTATTTGCTCAGTAAAGGTGCAGGAATTGAAGCGACTGTCAACAAAGTGATTCAAGAAATGCGCGACAATGCTGATGCTGCAATGTTCTCTTCCCTCTTGTGGACTGCTACGGTTTTTAGTGCGATATTTGCCGTTGCGGAAGGATATCGAGAATACAATCTCCATGCGGCAACAGTAAATTCATCCGTTCTGTGGTTAGAAGTCGTGCATTCCGCTCTTGCGTGGATTGTTATTGCCTTTTTGACTTCAACTGCTGGCTTCATGTTGTTGCGACTTAAACGTGGGTCTTTCTCTGGTCGATTGTTAATTCTCGGTATTTTTGCTATGGTGGTGTATTCTTTCGTCGATACTGCATTGGTAATCGCTACCCGTGTTTTGCGCGGTGAGGCGTATGAATTCAGTGTTCGAGATATTATCGGAGACCTACGATACCCAATGACATGGGTCGTTGTGTTGTGGATGGCTATGACCATTGTCCGTTCATTGAGAACCCGTCAAGCGCAAACCGAGCGTTACTGGGGAATCTAGTTCAAAGAATGAACTTCGGCATCTTTCGAGCCATCGTATTGTGGCCAACAACGCCAATCAATGCGCCATTACGGTCGACTACACCGACCTGGTTCAAGTCATGAGCCAGCATCAAAGCACCGGCTTTGAGAAGAGGTGTTGATTCTGTTACAGTAATCGGTGGTTGGTTGACTAATTGTTGAGCTGGAATGCCGTGCATCCATGCAATTTCGCGATTGACTGTTTTTCGAGCGATGATTTTCAAAACGTCGACGGCGTGAATTCGCCCTTGTGGAGCTCCTTCGTTGTTGATGACAAAAATATGATCCCAATTGTTTTCAGTCAAATGTTCAATGACTTCGACCATGGAACTGTCGTCCCAAATCCAATGAGCTTGTGTCATCGTTTCTCCGCATGTGAGCGAACGCGCTGTAGCAGAGCGTTCTGTTGCTGACATCCGCGACAAATCTTCTCGGGTATATTTTCTCGGCTTGGATTGGCCCATTTCAGTAACTCCTTCATTCCGCCGGCGAACGCGCACTCCTTTCAAGGGTTTCGACGGCATGCCGTCTTCCACATCCAAGTCTTTGCTTTCCGGCATCCGGCGAAACCAGTCGACTCAATATAAGTGAACACTCAAAACACAGAAGTTCATGAGAAGAACATGGCAGGCGTTCCGGAACATGAACTCTCAGTATTACGGGCTCTTTCTGGTTATGAACAAATGCTTGAAATGGACCGGGTAATCAAGCAATACAATGTCACAGAAGCGGACCTTCTTGCAGCCCTTCAACCGCCTACTCAGAATCAACAGCAAGCCGCTCCAGCAATACCAGGTGGGTACGATCCAAACACTGCTCCTTTTGTCCCCGGCTTGAAAGAAGCCCCCAGCATCCCATCGACTGCTACAATGTTGGATAAATCGAATTTGAGGTTTGCGTATGACCCTTCGAAAGAGGCTGCTGAACGGCGAACTGCTGTCGCTCAAGCAATACTTTGCCCGAGTTGTGGGGTCGCTCTTGGGATACCTGATATTCGGCCGATCAAAGTCACTTGTCCGGAATGTCTTCAGGAAACCGTGTTCGATGCTTGAGCGTTGAATTGATGAAGCAGAGGAGAGGAGGCGCGGTCATGGAGAGCAGCACACCTCGCCTTTGGCCCTACACGCCATCCAACTCGCCCATCGCTTTGCCGAAACAATCCATTTTCTTCTGCTCGAGTGAAATCATTCCCCTACAGTTCCCTCCTCAAACCAGCAGTGAAGTTCTTTCAGGACCATCGCTGCAAGCGTATTGTTCAACGTTTTCCAGTGAATCCGGGACAGTTGACGAACTGCTTGCAGCGCACGATGCCCCACCAATGCAGGAACGTAGACCCTTTCTATTGTTGGGGGAATTAGCAAACCCTTACCGTTTACAGGATATTGGAATTGGGCCTTTGCCCATCTATACTGTGCGACTTTCTGGATTATGCCGAACCTATGTAGACGGTCTTGACAACCGAGAAGTGAAACCTGGAGTCATCCATATTACGTTGGCTCGGACGGCTGGTTGGTGGGAGAAGTCACATCTTGCACTCGCAACAATTGATCAAATGAAACAAATGGTATTTTGGCTTGACGGGGGCCGAAAAGGTACTTGGAAAGGTGTAAAGCCTGCTGAAGGAATGTTACATTTTGAAACTCAACAACTCATGCCACCGACAATAGAGGACCTCACATGGGATGGGCATGTCGAATCTGTCGGCGTTCAAGCCCCAGAGTTCAATGGCTCGCAAATTGATTTGAAACAGGTCATGGTGCCCATACATGCTAACTACGGTTGCTATGATAATCGCGGGCGTTTGGCGCGATGTGTACACATTGGTCAACGGGAATTTCATGAGGATATGTTTCGCCGAGGCTCCTCAAAAAAATGGTCTGACATCCTCGATATTTGTTGATTGAGTGGAGTCAAAGGTGGGCCCCCATGGCTGTCCCTCGCCGAATTGTTATACTTGTTCAAACATAATTAATGTCGATAACAATGAAAGGAAACGGCGTTCAGAAACAGGCTCGATTAAATCGTTTGAAAAATGAGATCATAGAATATGTGTCATCTCAACCACGATGTTCAGCAGCAGATATTGTTGACCATTTATCCAATGAAAGAAAAATGCGGAATCACGGCCTTACTACACGTAAGGTTGGATTTTTCATTCCACGCTACCTCCCAGAGAGGATCGGTTTCACACTCGATAACTCTACGGGAAAGCGACTTTACCACCTCGCAGCTTAATTTGAGCATTAAGTTCATGCAAGAGAGTTCGCTGCATCACCCATGGAATGGCCGGAATCGCTCCCATCGGCATCGGAACTTTTCCCATCATTGTATTCGACTGCAGCATCAGATGGATTCTGTCCAACCTTGCCTGACACGAATGCAGTCTTTACTTTCTTACAACCAAAGAGTCCTGATGGACTCAAAGCCCAACTCCTTTCTGTGCTCGAAAGCTTTCAATCATCACCACAAAATCCCGTTGATTCCGGCGCTACCGTTGATGAATCACAGGGCAAAGTCATTGTCGAAGCATCTGCTCGAATTGAAGTCGGCGCTCATTTAATTGGACCATGCTATGTTGGCCCGGAAGCGGAAATTCGTCATGGAGCGTATGTCCGCTCATATTCTTGGATTTGTGCTGAAGCGGTCGTCGGTCATGCCAGTGAAACAAAACATGCTGTTCTTCTCCCTGGGGCAAAGGCTCCACATTTCAACTATGTCGGAGATTCGGTGCTTGGAAAAGGCGTCAATCTGGGGGCGGGGACTAAAATCAGTAATCTTCGAAACGATGGTGGCGAAGTTCAACTGCGAGTCGGTGGAGAACGTATTGGCAGCGGGCTAAGGAAATTCGGAGCACTTCTTGGAGAAGGATGTCAACTGGGATGCAACAGTGTCACAAACCCTGGTGTAATCCTTGGTTGTAACAGTGTCGTTTGGCCAAACATTACTGTAACAGGCGTTCATGCCGCAGAATCCAAACACAGGTGATTCGATGGTGCAACGTTTGTTCGGTACCGACGGAATTCGCGGGAAAATTGTCAGTGCAAATCCTGATGAAAAGGCTGCGTTGAAGTCATTACATGAAGCAAGAAATGTTTGTCCCACCCTCATGCGTTTGGTTGGAGAGGCGCTTGGACACCTGATCGATACACTCCCTGGCGAAGGGGAACTGGTCGTCATTGGTTGGGATGAGCGGGCAGGAAACCAAGCATTGGTTGATGGCATCACCCTCGGCCTACGTCTTGCAGGTTGTTCGGTGATGCACGTTGGAATCTGTGCGACTCCAGCACTCCATTATGCAGTATTAGTACAGAAGGCGCGACTTGGTTGTATGATGACTGCAAGCCATAATCCAGCATCTGATTCAGGCATTAAGGTGTTCGATGCTGAAGGTTACAAAACCTCACCTGAACTTGAAGACCGGATTTCTGAACTTGTCTATGCCTTATGTGAAGAGGAGCGGGAGATCGATGAGATCGACTTTGCTGAACTCTCCCAGCCAAATGAACACACCTCCCTTGATTGGGGGAGAGTCAATCACCCTTTGTGGCTCTCTCAACGATTTACGCACTTCAAACACCTGTTTGGAGTATCGGCATTCTCAACGGGTTTCATTCAGCAACCTTTACTTTTGGATTGTTCGAAGGGTTCTGCAAGTTCTTGGTTTGCTCAATGGCTCATGCAGAATGGAATTGAGGTTCAAGAAATCAGTCGTGAGGCGACGGAATTAAACAAATCATGCGGAGCTGGAGAGTTCTCACCTACGGCGGCATGGACGTTTGAAGAAGCGGCAGCATCGGAACATATACTCTTGAAAAACCTCAAGCAGGCACCTCAAGGAACCATTGTTGGCGCTGCACTCGATGGTGATGGAGACCGATGTTTAGTGATTGAATCAACCGAATCCGGATTCCGAGTGATTGATGGTGATGCGATGGCAGACGCCTTTATCGTCGCTGGAACTCAACAGCAAAGACCGTGGCTTATTGCCGCAAGTATCGAATCCGATTTGGCTTTACTTTCTTCCCTCAATCGGTTGCCTGTAAAGGTCACAGCGGTTGAAACCGCTGTAGGGGACCGTTGGCTCTCTCACGCTTTACGCGCTTCACTTGCTTTGGATTCGCACATGCCACGGATGGTTGGCGTCGAAGATTCTGGACATGCAGTCTTACCTTCACCTCACCCCCATCAAGAACAGCATTGGAGTTTGGTTGGCGATGGTTCGGCTACACTCATTGCATACCTCTTGGCTCGAAGTGGTGCTGAAAAGAAACTATTGATGACTCGGGGTTGGAAACAAAGAATCTCAGTACAACACGTTGATCGGGAATTATGGGATGGGATAAATGATCTTTCAAATGAAATTGAAAATATTGCCCGCTCTCACTTTGAAATGTGCGGTAAAGTAACACAATGGAATCGGCACGGACTTGAAGGTGAAGAAAATCTCATGCTCATTGAGGCATTGCTCAACGGCGAACCGCTCTCTTTAGGGATTCGAAACAGTGGGACTCAAGCCAAAATCAGTATTTCACTGCGTTTGTCTTCAGCCCTCGAACATGAGGCGCTTGCTTTGGTGATGCCAGACCTTGCCAGCCATTTGGCTGAAGCGATGTGTTGAATGGTACTCTCAGCCTTGGCGGCCTTCGATTGCTGAACTCAACAGGGCAACAGCAGCAACGACTCGGCGGTCCAACGGATGGCCTGGTGGAATCATTATATCGGTTCGCTTGATAAACGGATTAAATCGTTGTTGCATCAAAATTGGTTGATGCCCAGCAACTTCAAAGTGGTACTTTGCCGGTATAAGTGGTATGAACCGACGTAGAATCGCAATGCTGTCTTCAATGAACTGCGCGTAAGGGTTGCCAGCTGGATCATTAATGGTCCAAGAGTCTTTCAAGATCGATTTCATAAAATTACGCTTTGCAGTTCCAAGACTAGCCCCGGTTTGGGCGTCGGTAATGTCGTAGGTTGTGGCAAGGTCCATTATTGAACGCGCTTTGATTTGTACCAAGGCTTCAGTGCAACTTTCATCGGAGTAAAGGATTATGTCTTCTTTCAATTTAAAACGCTTCTGTTTTGAATAAGCAACAACATTTCCGGCGAGGTCTTCAAAGTAAAACGCTCCTCCGAAAATCCTCCAAAATTTCGTTCGTAGCAGATATCGGTCCATCTCAAACAACTGTGACATAAACTCCCCATATGCGGCTCAGTATATACAATTTGTTCCGTCAGGATGTCGTTTGTAAGGGGAGGGAACCTTTCAAATAGGGTCGAGGCGTATAAGTGATGGAGAGATAAAAATGGAAAATACCGCATTGAGGCCTGTCACAGAAGAAGAAATACCTGTACTCAGGGAATTTGAAGAAGGGCATGAAAACAATGGAATTAGGGTGCTTGCTGATGGCCGCAAAGCCACATGTTTTGTTGCTAGCCCGGGATGGAGGAGTCAAAAAATTGTTATCCTTTATGATGATGAAGAAGATCCCATGATGGCTTTTACAACCAAGTATTACCTGTTCAAAGAACCGGGGAAAATGTCATGGGGGCATCAAAATGCCGTTCTTGAAATGTATCATCTTGAGTGATCATTCGTTTGCCATTTCACCTTCATGGGTCTGTGTAAGATAGGTTACCAGGCCGAGTAAGACTGCGGATGCAATGAGTATACCGAGTAAAACTTCGACTGCTGCTCCTTGAATTATGACCACTCCGGCAATAATCCAGCTGAGAACAAGGTCAAGTGCACCAACAACTCTCCACGCTTTGCGAAGTGTGAGAACTCCGGTCACCCAAGATACGGCCGATGCAAGGAGAATGAAGAAGACTGAGAACATCAGATGCCCATGTCCGAAACTTGAGCCGATAAGGAGAAGATGCATGGCCCATAGACCTGCAGGTAGCCAAAGTCCTTGCCGGGCTTGGACTGTCCAAGCAACAAAAACCACAGAAAGAACACCAAGTGATGTAGCGATTATTCCCATTCCGGGAAGAGGTAATGCCAAAATATCAGTTAGCCAAATCGCCGCAGATTGGTAAACAAACGGAATCATGAGCCATGCCATCAGGACAACGGCTGGTTGAGCCCACCAGACACCTCTGCGCGCTGACAAAGCCAGTACGACAATGCCTGCTGGTCCAAACGAGAGCATGGCAATCATCACCATCCAAACCGTTCGACCTCCAGCACCTCGATGGTCGGGCAATTGATGTTGGATTCGCTTACTTTCGACCCAGTCAAAGGCGAGAACGGCGAAGGCGGCAAGAATTTCAATACCGACCAGTGGTACTGTCCAGGTGAGGAATGTGCCTTCGAAAGGATTTGTTGCAAATGGAATCGGTACTTCGCCACCTACGAGGATGCAGATGATTCGATCGATAACTGCAAGATAAATCACGCCTTCAATCGCGTTTGGGATTCGCATTCCAAGGTCGTTTCGACCGAGAAGCCCAAGCCCTGCAAGCATGGTGAGCCCGCCGATAAAGACGAGTAAATGTGAAGCATCTCCTAATTCGACAACCGAGTTTGATGCCCTACCTGCTACGTGGACCAGGACCAAACCAATCATGCCAACGGCGATAGGCGCTTCAATACCGAGAATATCTGGCAACCTCAGTCCAATTTGGTTTGCCCGGATACGCGAAAGTCCGACGAAAAGCATAGAGATCAAAACGCTAAACGAAAGCGCCAAAAATGTAGCGCCTGTGGTAAATGAAAAGAAAGTGGTTCCGAGAATAGTTGTTCCAAGGAATAACAAAACAATCGTCGGTTGGTGGTGTATGTCTCCGATGTGTAGGTCATGTTGCCCGGTTGAACCTGCGCGCTTTTGTCGTTTCCTTTGCTTTTCAACAAGTGTCAATAATTCAGTATCGATAAGGCGGAGGGTTGAACGGGGGGAGGTTTCAGTTTCATCGCCTTCCAGAACTTCAGTCACGCCACTGGTATCGGACGTTTCCATTCCACTCGATTCGATGAATGCTTGAATTCTCTCTTGTTTCTCGCTGAGGCGCTGTAAACGGTTTTCTTTTTTGGTAAGCGCACGGATACCGGCACGGAATTCACCCTGTATTGCAAGATAAGCGCCTGAGCCAACAAAGGCGATAACTGCGGCCAAAACAACCAACTCGACATCGATTGACTGACCTGCTAAGGCCATAGCAACAATGAGTCCAACTGCACTTACCGCTGGAGGGAGTAATTTCTCAAGCGTTGCAGCACGTAGCAGATACAGTACCAAAGCAACCAGACCGATCATCATCAAAAACAACAAATTGCTTTCTTTGTCAAGCATATGTTCTGTACCAGTCAATGGAATTGTAGTGAGGGGGTTGAGTGCGATCATCACAAAGAAGGCGGTCATGAAGCCCATCATCATGGTCAAAAGTTGCCCGGGGAGTGCTTCGAGACGTTCCAATTCGCTTTCGGTTGCCCCTCCAGCGCGTCTTCGGTCTGATGCTTTCAACAGGATCCC
>Ga0308016_10001708_pt1 | contig 10832 bp, 15 predicted proteins | sample Neamet233_FD_203129 | JGI IMG/M metagenome (GOLD analysis project Ga0308016, IMG submission 203129) | Marine microbial communities from water near the shore, Antarctic Ocean - #233 | ecosystem: Environmental > Aquatic > Marine > Unclassified | place: Southern Ocean | collected 2014-07-28
CTCTAAGTTCAAGATATGGAGTCAGGAAATAGGTATTATGTCTAAAGAAATTATGAAAATGCCAGCAGTTAGAGAACATTTTGAGAAAGATAAAAAACTAAAAGCAGTCCGGGTTGGTAAAACTAATAAATATCGTATCAAATTTATAGATCATGAAGATGACTCAGATGTTCAAGTTAATTCATCAGCAAACTTCTTCCCAGACCTTTAGATACTAATACCTATAATAAGAACTATAAATATAATAAGTAATATCCTATGAATATTAAAATATAGTTGTTCTTCTTCAATACTTTTATCTAAAAAAGTAACTAAACGGTGTTCTATATTAGTATTTGCAGGTTTCTGTACTATTACGGTCATTTACTTATTACTTAGGTTTTTTAAATATTCTTCTGCCTTAAAATATCCACACTGTAAATATTTTTTTCTTGTTGTAGTATCATTATTTATTTGTAAACAATCACCTGGTATATCAATTTGAATATATTTCATATTTTTTGGTATTCTAAAACTATAAGAAGACGCTAAATAAAAAATATGTAATATATATTCTTTAAAATTATGTAGAGTATCTTGGATATTATCAGTTGTTTCAGGACAGTATCTATTTCTTGTTCCAATTGATAATCCAAGGGTTTCGTTTTTTTCTGTTCTAAATTTTTCAATTGGAAAACTTTTTATAACTCCTCCATCAACATAAGTGAAGTTACCTATTTTTACTGGTTGATAGATAAAAGGAATCGCTGTACTTGCACGGATACAATCTGTAACAAGATAATCAGGATAACTTTTATAATCAAAATAAATAGGTTTCATGGTTTCTAAACATACTGCTACAATAATATAGTGTTTTTTTGTTATATTATACAACTCTTTAAGAGTAATGTCCTTCTTAAAATTTTTTTTAGTTAAAAACATCTCAATTACACTCTGCATTTTTTCACCAGTATCAAATCCAAGATTATTAAAGAATGATAATGCATCATCAGCACCTATATTAATAAAATCTTTAAAATCTATTTTCATTGCTAGTTCTATACATTCATTCATAGTATATCCTGTAATAAAAAGTAATGATAGAAGAGAACCTATGGATACACCACAATAACATTCTATATCTTTTAAATTTAAATATTTAGAATCTACAAGTTTTTTTAATGCTCCTATAAAACTAAGACCACCAACGCCACCCGAAGATAATACAAGATTTTTAATCATTTATTAATATTATATTATTCTATTTATATAGATTAAACAATGAAAAGATATTATGAAGTGGATTTTATGAAAGGTTTGGCAGTTATATCTATGGTTATATTTCACTATTTTTATTTAGGAACACACATGGGAAAATTAAACTACAACACTCAAGAAGGTATCTATCATTTTATGGCAAAATTTGCACATTTAACATTTATCTTTATGGTTGGTGTTAATTTGGTTATAACAAGACTTAATTATAAGAGTAAAACAGATGATGAATACAGAAAGGGACAGGTTAAAAGATTACAATTTATTGGTATCCTGGCAATTATTGTATCTATAGCGACCTATTATACATTTCCAGATAAATGGGTCAAATTTGGTATCCTACACTTTATACCAGTAGGTATATTACTCCTATTACCGTTTGTTAGTAAACCAAATGTATCCTTGGGTATATCTGTCTTAATATTCTTTATTTATTTACTCAATGAAATGGGATTATTAACTGGATTATATCAATATATTCATGAAATACCTGCATTTATATTAGGATTATTTAATACAAGATATAATTCTCTTGATCATTTTGCCATATTAAAATATTTACCGGTTATGGCATTAGGAATATTTGTAGGTCATCAGATCTATAAATCAGGAGGAAGAAAAATTGAATCACTAAATATACTGGATAAGATACTTACAAAAGATAATGTCATCGTAAATATCGGTAAACACTCTCTTGAGATTTATATCTCCCATTTTGTATTACTATATATTTATTTTAAAAACATTTAAAATAATATCTTTATAAGATAATATTATGGACCAATATTGCAAAAAAATCAGAGACTTTTTAAAAGAATTTGATGAAATGAATTTTTTTATTAATTTTTACTTAAATAATGTTGGACACGAACCAGAAAAAGCACTTGTTAGAGCAATGGATGAATGTCTAGAAAATTTGGGAACTGAATTAATGTACAACTATTCTGAAACACTTGATTGTAGATATACGAGATTATCTCAATCTCAAGAAAGTGTTATTGATTATTTAAAAACAGAACCTGAAAATTTATACACACCCGACAGTAAAAAGGAAGAAAAAAAAATGATACAAACTTCAGAACCAATACCAATAAAACACGAAGACAATACTATTCACTGGCAAAATCATATTAGTTGTTCTCCTTAAGTTTGCTTTCTATTTAATTTTTTAATATATGCAGATTTACTAATATTAGGATCACAATAATGTAAATCTTTTAGTGTAAAATTTCTATTACCCTCGAGAGAATTTATCATTTCTGGAAAGAATATTTGTTCTTTTTTAAGATATGCCGTAGGATTTCTGGTTAATATTTTAATCTTACCACCTTTTTTTCTAATATTTCTAAAAAGAATTCTTAAAGCGTTCCTTCTTATATCAGTGCCAAAATAAGTAATTAAATTTTTCTTAAATTTATCTTTACATCTATATTTATAGTATTCTTGTATATCTATAGAATCTTGTCTGCTTAATGTTAAATCCCAATCAAAATAGACAGTATCTACTTTTTTAAGTTTTTTTACTCCTTCTGTGTATTTTCTTATATTTACTGTTTTCATTCCTTTTTCACCATCAATTTTAATAAAAATAATATTATGTTTGGAATTTATATCTGGATTTGAGTTAGACATATCATCATCAAATAATAACTTCATATAATTTAATAATTTATTTTATTTATTAAAATTGAATTAAAGAAATAGTATTATTTATTAAAATTGAATTAAAGAAATAATACTATTACAGAGTAAATGCAGATTAAAGTTAAAGCAAGTGAATTGGCAAAATTAATAAAATATAATACATATGCCGACCCTAAAGAAGTTTTAAAGGAATTTTTAGCATACAATAGAATTACCGATGACTACATACCAAAGTCAAATATAGAGAAGAAACTCTTAACGCTGGATAAAGACAAACTTCTAAATATAAAGAAAGAACTTAAACTTAAGAGCAGTGCTACACTTGGGGATATTGAGTCAAGTATTAAAAAAATAACTAACACTAGTCTAACAAATAAAACAGAAGATGGAAGTAAAAAAGAACTTGATAAAAGTCTACAGAGTAAACCCACACTTAAAAATATTCTTAAGGTATCTATTGAGCAAGACACACGAATGAAGCGTGGAAATATAAAAGAAAATAATGCCCTTAATGTAACTGAAAAAAAACTCAATATCAATATTACAGATAGGAACAGTCAAATGTATCGTTCCGAATTATTTAAAACCGAAAAGTATGAAGTTATTTTGATTGGAAAAGTGGATGGTATGTCTGATGGTAAGATAGTAGAAACTAAAAATAGAAGAAGTAGATTCTTTGATAAAATACCTGACTATGAAAAAGTCCAAATGGAGTGTTATATGTTTTTAACAGATAAAAAGAGTTGTATTCACATAGAGAACTTAGATTCAAAACAGAATATTAGAGAATATTCACATAACGAAGATTTTTGGAGTAAAGTCCTAGAAAAAACTAAAAATTTTATGGATGAAAATGTTTCTACTTATTTATAAAATTGCTATAGATATATATGATAGATAATACTATTTTTATTTTTGGAATAGGATTTGTTGGTCTATATACATGTGGTATTTGTTATTTGATAAGAAAAAAACCTAAAATATCAGATATTAATAACCTCGACGAAATAGCGACCAATCTTAACAAATGTATAGTTCAAATAAATCCCCTGGTAGACCCCGATATATGCTGTATATGTCTGGATGAGTTTTCTATAACCGATCAAAATATTGTTAAACTTCCGTGTGGGCACATATATCATAGACCTTGTATTTTTCGTTGGTTTCTAAAAAAAGACCATTGTCCTCTGTGTAAGACAGTTTTTTAAACTATTTTTATTAAAGTTGAAATAAAAATATTGTTTTAACTTAGAACATCTAAAAATGCCCACTCTGATTACTGTCCCCGATTTCGATCAACAGATTATCTCTGATATTGTGACAGGGATAGTCGAAAAAGTAGTTTCTATCGCTGAAGATACCTCCGTCATTGAATCCGTTACTAACTTTGTATTTAACTTTGATGATAATGGTTCAATATTTTCACAACACTATAACAACCAAGAGGAACGTGATTGGGATGAAACAGGTGCTCTTGAATTCCAAGAAACCAATGAAGCACATGTCAGTCGTAATCTTATGAATGAGTTTATGTCTATCAGAATCCCTGCTTCGAGAAATAGTTTGAGACAGCAAACGACCACACCACTGAGTAACACAGAAATTAATTTGTCATTTTCCGAACAGACTCCTATTAATATTTCTGATAATCCATCAGCATCAGCATCAGCATCTGCTCCTGCTGCTCCCCCTCCACCATCCATATTTGATATTGATTCTGAAGAGACACAGGAAGAAAAAGACATTGCTGAATCTCTCCGTGAGGTAATGGCAATTGTATTCGAACACAAAGACACTATGGGTTCGGGTGACTTCTTGGACGCTACTAATCTTCTGAAGAAAGTGTATGAAGCAAAGGACCCGAGAAAGTTGAAGGATGAAATTAAGGAGTTCAAGAAAAGTTATGATGAACTATATGATGAATATCGCGTGCAATTGCGTGAAGCAGCAACTACTGAAAAGTATTATTCCCGTCGTGTTAGTGATCTTTCACTGAGTCAAATCAAACTTAAAAAGGAAAACAAACAGCAAAGTAAGATTATTGTTACTGGAAAGGACAAGCAACTGATGCTCCAAGAAGAAGTCGACCATCTTGAGGCACTTGAGCAAGATTACATTAAAGTTAACAATGACTTGTGGAAGACCAAATTTCACTACCAGAAAAAACTCCTAAAATTGGCAGAAGAGCATCCGGAAGTCCTGTCTAAACAGGAAAAAAAAGAGATTACAACTATCAAAAAGAGAAAGACAATGGAAGACCCAACTGCTGTTCTTGATACTCTTTCTCCTGTTAAAGTCAATCTAACAATGAAGAATGGTAAGTGTCTAATGGGAATAGACATCCAGGAACCAGATGATCAACTTGAATTTCTATTCGGTGAAGAAACCGAAGAAGGTGAAGTTAAGATAGTCAAAATCTTGGATCCTATTATTGTTGTTGAAAATATTCCCATTATTAACAAAGAAATGTGTAAGCAACTGTGTAACTATATTACCAATAAACGGACTTCTTTGCGTCTATGGGGAGCAAGACCCAGTGAAATTAATATTTGTCTAGATAGTTATACTGGTAAAACAACTGGGAAGGCATACATCACTTTTAATACTCCTAAAGAAGCGTCTATCGCAGTAAGAAAGTCAAATGGTCAAAATTTTGATAAGGTGCACAATCTTAAAACCTATATTAAAATCTAATCTAATTCGGCATCAGAGTCAGGTGAGTTATAAATATCAAAAACAACACGACTAATTATAAAGAAATTTACAAGAATTACTATTTTTTGTGATAATGAACAGATGGTCATATTATATAAATGTTAAGATATTTAAAGTTGAATTCTATATTCACTTAAAGATTAAAGAAGATATATATTAAAATGACTACGCTACAATTCCACAACGCTACTTGCAATATTAACAACGTATGGTTCGACTCTCACAAGAGTCTAATTATTTCGGTTTGTCAAGAACTCGACCATCTTGACAAAGCAAAAGATCTTATTGATAAACTCCTTGATAAACCAGTTGCTCTTAAGAAACTAAAAGATTCGGGTAAACCTAAGAGATCAAAATCCGGATGGATTTATTACACAACTGAACACCGACCGAAGGTAATGAAAAAACACCCTAAGAAGGGCATGGGTGAAGTAAGTAAAGTTCTTGGTGAAATGTGGCAGAAGACTTCTGAGAAACAACGTGAACCTTTCCAGAAACTTGCAGAACAGGATAAAGAACGCTACAATCATGAAATGGAAGAATACAATGAGAATATGCTTCAGTTTACTTAAATAAAATTGAATTTTAAATTATCTATTTTTTTTAAATAAAATGGGTAAAAACTTTGATAAGATGATTAAAAAAAAATCTAAAATTATGACGCCACAAGAGGCATGTGATCTTTGGGTAAAAGAAAGTTATTCTTATGACTATAAATATTTTGCTAATCCGTATCCACATAAGTGTCAACGACATCTGCATAGGTGTTTTAGAAATATTAAATTGACACCAACAGAATCGGCATTTCTCAACGAACTGCGAAACTAATTAAAAAAATAATGATAATTATTATAAATGTTAGGAATGTGTATTTTTTTATTAACAATTGAATATTTATATGGTGAAGACGAACTAGATGAATTTCAGGCAACAAGAGAGGAATTATTTGATGATATTTATGATAAGAATACTATTATACAGAATATTTTAAAAGAATCTGAAAAAAAAGAAATAAGTTATGAAGAGATTAATGAAATTATTAATCCTAACTTTGCTGTACTTTAGGTTCAAGGAGGTCTTTTTTAACTGCTCGCATACATATAGCAAATGAAGCCCCACTGTGCCCGTCATTTGCTACTGCCCGTGATATAATATCAATATTAGGATGACATGAAAACATAAATCCTTTGTCTTTATCTGGTTCGAAGTTCTTTAACCAATCACCAAGGTCATTTTCCTTAACTACCAGAGTCATACGATCTATACACTTGCTAAAGTGATCTTCCATTATTATAATATAATCTTATTTAGTTATTTATTTCAATTTTAACAGTGTAAATGTGGTTCAATATATACATAATAGTAGAGGGTACCTATACTAACAATTCCACTTGTATAAAAAAATATGCCCATTAATAGTTGGGCGCAATTTTTTTGTTTCTCTGTTAAACAAGGTTTTTCCCTTACAGGAAGCGGTGACTGAGGTAGATAAGTATATCTCCCGTTTAATGTGTCAATTATAGGTGTTGACATTAAAATTGAATATAATTATAATTAGATAATTATATAAATAAATATGAACTTCAAAATACCCGACACAATTTTTGAATGGGTTATGAGAAAATTATTTAATTATAATTCAAGAAATAGTCACGAAATGTATCCAGCGTCTAGTTATACCTCATTTGTTGAAGAATGTGTTTAATTTCTCTTCTTTTTACCAGTTTTCTTCCCCTTAGTTTTCTTTCCCCCAGTTTTCTTCCCCTTAGTTTTCTTCCCCTTAGTTTTCTTCCCCTTAGTTTTCTTCCCCTTAGTTTTCTTCCCCTTAGTTTTCTTTCTATCTTTTTTCTTTCTATCTTTTTTCTTTCTCCCAGTTTTCTTTCTCCCTTTTTTCTTACTTCCAGTTCTTGTTGGAGATTTTGCAGATAATAATGTATATTCTTTATCTTTTGAAGAGGTTTTCTTTACTTCTCTACCAAATATTTTATTATATCTACCAACTAATATATCAATAGATGGTTTATCAAGACAAATCTGACCTTTATGTTTAATATAACATATACATTGTCTTATCATATTTGTATTTTGACACCTTTGTGCAGTTTCTTCATCAATAGCTTGTTGTTGGAATCCTGTATCATCTATTTTCCATTGTTGATCAGTAATTTGAGATAATTTTCTTGTATTTCTGGTATTTTGTCCATAAAATTTTTTATAGAATGACCAGTCTACTCTATTTTGAATCTTTTTTTCCCCTGGTCCGCCACTTCCTGGGATATCTATTTCTATAAAATCACAACAATTTCCGTCTTCGTCAATAATACAGTCACATTTCATTTTATTTTCTTTTGTACCGTGTGGTGCTTGGAATTTATCACATGATTCGTCATATTTACCTGTTTTCATTAATTCATGGGAGCAAGGTATAACAACAAAAGGTTTTCTATCAATATCAACACCAATACCGTATAAAACTCCTAATAATGTCTGTCTTGTTCTTTTTAAATCAGAGCAGAATAAGTTTGCATTATTTAAATTAATTTCGGGCATCGTCGGACCAGTTAAAAATACTCCTGCTTGTATTGCTTGTTTAATTCCTGTGGGTGTTAATGCAGAATCTCTATATTTAGTTTGTGTTGTCCTTTTAAGTTTTCCAATAACACCTTGTGCATCTTTAGGATTATGTTGCGCTTCACCATGTCTAATAATATAAAAAATAAATGTATCATCTTTATCAATGGACGAGTAATTAACACCAGGTATTTGTTGGATTTCAAGTCCATTACTGGGTCTATTAAAAATATTACCCATTGGATCTAATTTTGAAGTTTCAAATAAATTATCTAAAACTTTTGCATCTTCAATTTCCCAGTCTTCTGATTTTGTAATTGAATTACGCGGACCTTCAAAAGATATTTGTCTATCCATGTAATCTTCCATATCTGCCGGTGGTGGACTACTACCTAGAAGTGAATTAGGAGGGGAGGGATCTACTCGAGATATTTGTCTATCCATGAAATCTTCCATATCTGCCGGTGGTGGACTACCTTCAGATGATTCAAATTTTCTTGATTTATCATTTGTAGTTAAAAATTTCGTATTACGTGGGTCCACAAGATTCCCTTTTTTATCAAATCCATTGAATAGCACATCAAGATCTAAATTATCTGAAGTTATTACTAATTTAAGAACACAGCAATTACCAAATTTTTTTTCTATAGGTATAAATTTTCTAAAAAAACATTCCATTCTATGCGAATGCGTCGCTAAAAAAGATTCATAAGTCGGCATTTATATATATATATATAAAAAAAAAACAATATGATAATATAAATGGCAGAACATTATGAAAATGGTGGTAGATTAACCAGATATAATTATGCTCCTAATCCAGAGGATTTTGAACGCGGACAGATGGTTGATCCAGAATTATTAAGAAAACTTAATTACGACTCAAGTTCGGATTCTGATGAAACAGATGACGAATATGAATATACTCTTAAAAAAGAAAAGTTTTATACTCAGTTATTTAGCAAACCATTAAAAAAGATAAGATTTGCAATAAGTAGTAGTGATCGTGATGTAAGCAGTTTTCCAAATGTTGAAGACTGTAAGATACTTTTAAATGGTTCTAATAATATAAATGAATTTGATAAAGTTGTTGGATTTAATATACTGGGCGCCAGCATACCAGTTAGTTACTATAACATAAATACAGCAAATAAAGCACGCGCATCACATTCAGATATAACAGGTGCTTCAAACGGATATTATACCAGCAGCGATCTAACAAGTTTAGCAGTATTATCCAGTCACGATTCTAAAACTGGTAAATTTACGTTTGGTTCAACGGTAACAACGTCCGGAATTACACCATCAGATAAAAGTATAGCAAAAGTATTAGGACTAGGAATACATACAAACGGAACGCAATATACATCTGCAACGGCAGTTATGTCCGATATTAGAGGCACAGGTTTTTTTGATATAGAAATAAGTAATATACCATCTATTGCGTGTATTCATTCAAACCACAGTAAAAATATAGTTGCCAGAGTTCCTGTAAATGCTGGTAGAGGCGAGATAGTAGAATACAAAGCACAAGATCCAGATATGTCACGCAATCATTTTTTTCCCATTAAGTTGACCCATTTAGATATTAAAGTATTAGATGAGTTTGGAAATAATTTGGGGATGAATGGAGTAGATTACAATTTAATATGTGAAGCAATCATATTAGGAGACTTACCTGAAAATCTCTGATTTACATTGCTGAATATCTCTGATTTACATTGCTGAATATCTCTAAAATCTCTAAATTAAAATTGAATAAAATACTATCCAAATAGTATTCACCCAATATGCCCATTAAACAAGCAGAGGTAGACCGATTTATGTCTGAGGTTATACAGTGCTACCATTGTAAACAATGTGCTACACTCCGTCAAGAGAAAATAAGCACATATTGTCAGGGGTGTAATCAATTTTTCTGCTGCTACATTGGAGGGCGTTGTACAGAGTGTAACGGTGCTTATTGCCGTTCATGTGTTCTGAATACTAACTATATTATCGATAAAAAACTAAATTATACTCTTAAATGTTCCGACTGCTAATAAAGTTGAAAGTTATATTTTTTTTATGTTAGTATACAAATATCACACCACACAATAATGATTAAGTTCTCCGACAAGGTTGACACGAAAATATTTGATATTTCTCCGGAAGAGAAACAGGAGAAAAAAGGCACTTACTTGGACATCAAGGCAAATTACAATCACAATATCTCTATGCGAGCAAATGAAAAAGCAAGGGATATTTCTATGTGGGAGGTCTATCATGTGGGCAAACCCAAACCCAAACCACCTCCCCCTCTAACTAAGAAAATGCGTCCTAATATCCATTTTGACTTGGTCATGGCGGATCCTGTTTTGATTGTTGATGCCGAACCGGTACCTGTTCGTACACTATTGCGGGACGCACTTCCTCCAATTTATCACTGTGAAACCTATTGTCAACCTCAGTTGGGTCGCTCTGAGAATGACTATCTCCCCGTTCTGGACCCCAAGACCATGACGAGACGGGAGATAATTGACTACATTTTCAAAGAAGGATACCCCGAGTTCATTGCAGGGAATTACCCCAACTTCACCAAAGAAGACGGAACTTACAAAAGCAAGGAATATCTAATGAAACACACTACAATTAAGGAGTTGTATATG
>Ga0308016_10001725_pt1 | contig 10779 bp, 10 predicted proteins | sample Neamet233_FD_203129 | JGI IMG/M metagenome (GOLD analysis project Ga0308016, IMG submission 203129) | Marine microbial communities from water near the shore, Antarctic Ocean - #233 | ecosystem: Environmental > Aquatic > Marine > Unclassified | place: Southern Ocean | collected 2014-07-28
AATGTTAGCGAAAGATTAATGGACTCTGGAGACTTAGAAAAAGAACGTGGAATTACTATTCTTGCAAAACCAACTTCTATTGCATGGGAAAATATAAGAATTAATATAATTGATACGCCAGGTCATGCAGACTTTGGCGGTGAAGTTGAAAGAGTTTTAGGAATGACAGATGGTGTAATTCTATTAATAGATGCAGCAGAAGGTCCGATGCCACAAACAAAATTTGTTTTAGGAAAAGCTCTTGCTCAAGGTTTAAACCCTATTGTTATTATTAATAAAGCAGATAGGCAGGATGGAAGGCCAGATGAAGTTTTAGAAGAGATTTTTGATTTATTTATTGCATTAGATGCAAATGAGGCACAATTAGATTTTCCAATCTTGTATGCCTCAGGTAGAGACGGTTGGTGTGTTGAAGATTTAAAAGATCCTCATGAAAACCTTAACCCATTAATGAATCTTATTATTAAGCACGTAAAGCCTCCTAAAACAGATAAAGATCTACCATTTGCTATGTTAGTTACTTTATTAGCATCTGACCCATATTTAGGAAGATGCTTAATAGGAAGAGTAGAACAAGGGTCTGCAAAAGTTAATGATACCGTAAAATCTATAAATCTAAAAGGTGAACAAATTGAGAGTGGTAGATTAACTAAATTACTTAAGTTTGAAGGTATAGAAAAAATTGCAGTAGACCAAGTAAACCCTGGAGATATTATTTGTGTAGCAGGATTAGCTAAAACTTCTGTTGCTGATACAATATGTGAAACTTCAGTAGATACTCCAATGAAATCTACTCCAATAGATCCACCAACTATGGCAGTTACCATTACAGTTAACGATTCACCTTTTGCTGGAACAGAAGGAAAAAAAGTTACCTCAACTGCAATTAGATCGCGGCTATTAGCTGAAGATGAAACAAATGTAGCGATAACTTTTGCTGAAAGCGAAACTAAAGACGCATTTGAAATAGGCGGAAGAGGTGAATTACAATTAGGTGTATTAATAGAAACTATGAGAAGAGAGGGTTTTGAGTTAACAGTTTCACGACCTAAAGTACTTCTAAAGCTAGATGAAAATAATAAAACTATTGAGCCCATTGAAGAAGTGATAATTGATGTAGATGAAGAGTATGTAAGTACTGTTGTAGATTCTATGAATAAAAGAAAAGCTGAAATGCAAGATATGCGAGCTTCAGGTGCAGGTAAGACGCGCTTAACATTTTACGCACCTTCAAGAGGGCTGATAGGATATCAAAGTAAGTTTCTGACTGATACAAGAGGTACAGGCGTTCTTAATAGATTATTTCATTCTTATGCTCTTTATAAGGGAGATATTACTGGAAGAAGATATGGAGCCTTAATTTCTACAGATACAGGTAAAGCTGTAGCATTTGCTATATGGAAACTTCAAGAACGTGGAACAATGTTTGTTAGCCATAATACAACAGTTTATAAAGGCATGATTGTGGGAGAACATTCACGTGATAATGACTTAGATATAAATGTTCTAAAAGGCAAACAACTAACAAATATGAGAGCATCTGGAACTGATGAGGCTGTTGTATTAGTTCCACCAAGAATAATGTCTTTAGAAGAAATGATGGCTTATATTAATGAAGATGAACTACTAGAGGTTACTCCATTAAGCTTAAGACTAAGAAAAAGGTTTTTAGATGCTAAAGATAGAAAAAAAAGTACTAAGTAATTTATTTCTGCTACCTTAGATGTAAAATAAATAGTATTTTTTGGAGATAAATAATGGAAAATAAAAACACTAATTTTTTACAACCAGTAATAAATTTTATTGAAATAATAGCTGGTAATTTTGGTTCATTACTCGTTAAAACATTTCATTATTTTGCATTATTTTTAATTGGTGCAGCTATAGTATGGGCTGCTTCTGTAGAGTTTTTAGGTATGATGGGCAAAGGATCTGCCTCTATTGAAGATATATTATTATTATTTATATACTTAGAGTTAGGTGCAGTAGTAGGAATATACTTCCAAACTAATCATATGCCCGTTAGATTTTTGATATATGTCGCTATAACAGCTTTGACTCGTTTATTATTAGAACTAGTCTTTGACTGGCACAATATTGCATATGTAAATATTATTATAGTTTGTGGCGGTATATTATTATTATCTGCAAGCATATTAGTTCTAAGGTATGCGTCACATCATTATCCATCAAAATAGATTAATTTAAAACTAAATCAGTTTCCGGATCTATAAAATAAAATTTTAAACTATTAAAATACAAATTTATTACCTTGCCATTTTGTATAGTATGATCAGGTAAAACTTTACCGCATACTTGAGAATTATTTATAGAAAAATAAACCATAGTTTCCATGCCTAAAGGTTCGACTATATTAAGTTTTGCTTCAACTTTTAGAGAATGTTCTTGCTTATTTTCAGAAATATGCTCGGGTCTAATTCCTAAAATAATATCTTTATTAATATAGTTAGAAAGTGATATATTTTTTGCTTCTGGTATAGATAAAACAGTACCTTTAGTAATATTTATATAAAGTCCTTCTGAACCTTTTTCTAATTTACATGAAATAAAATTCATCGCAGGCGCTCCTATAAAACCAGCTACAAAACCTGTAGTTGGATTATTATATATCTCATCTGGTGTTCCTATCTGCTCAATTTTACCATTTTTCATTACAACAACTCTGTCCGCTAAAGTCATAGCTTCCACTTGATCATGTGTTACATATACTGTTGTAGTATTTAAATGCTGATGAACTCTTTTAATTTCAATTCTCATTTGTCCACGCATTTTTGCATCTAAATTACTAAGGGGCTCATCAAATAAAAATACTTTAGGGTTTCTTACGATAGCTCTTCCCATAGCAACTCTTTGTCTTTGTCCACCCGATAACTGTTTAGGCCGCCTATCTAGTAATTCAGATATACCTAAAACTTGAGCGGCTTCATCTACTTTAACTTTAATATCTTCTTTACTAAATTTTCTTAACCTTAAACCAAAAGACATGTTTTCAAAAACTGTCATATGTGGATATAAAGCATAACTTTGAAATACCATTGCTATATCTCTATCTTTAGGAGGAATATCATTTACTTTGTTATTTTCTATAAAAATTTCTCCTTTCGTAATATCTTCTAAGCCCGCAATCATTCTTAATACTGTACTTTTCCCACAGCCCGATGGGCCAACTAGTATTACAAATTCTTTATCATTAATTGATAAGTTAATTCCACTAACCACTTCTGTTCTGTCAAAAACTTTATGTAAATTTTTTATTAATACTTCCGCCATAATATTATCCTTTTGTTGCACCTGAAGTTAGACCTGCAATATAATAATCCATTAAGAAAGCATATATTATAACAGGAGGAGCTGCAGCTAGTAATGCTCCTGACATTAGTGACCCCCAATTAAAAACATCTCCTTTAATTAAAGTGGTTACAGTACCGACTGTTAATACCATTTCACTTTCACTATATATAAATGCTAATGGATATAAAAAACCGGCCCAAGAAACAGTAAAAGCAAAAATGGTTGCTGCAATTAATCCTGGCATTGCTACAGGAATAAATACTTTCCATAACATTTGCATATGATTTGCTCCATCAATGAGAGCCGCTTCATCAATCTCTTTTGGTATAGAAGAAAAGTAACCAATCATAAGCCAAGTACAAAAAGGTACACTTAAAGTAGGATATACTAATACTAAAACCCAATAACTATTTAAGAGCCCTAACCATCCAACAATTTTAAAAAGAGGTATAAACAATAATGTTTCTGGAACTAAATAGGTCAGGAATATTCCCGTCGCTAAAACACCTGATCCCCAAAACTTTAATCTAGATAAAGAATAGGCTGCCAATACACTGATAACCATAGTTATAATTACTACACATACGGTCACAATAATTGTGTTTTTAAAAAAAGTAAGGAATGGAGTTTCAGTAAATAAATATACATAATGTTTTAATGTGATTCCCTGTTCTATGATCCAAGGATTAGATGCCATTTCCGCTATTTCCTTATTAGTCTTTAAGGAGGTTATAAGCATATAATAAGGAGGGAATAAAAAAAATATTACAAAAATAATTAAGCTGCTATATGCCGCTATTAAAGCCCATCTCCTATTAGAATGAATACTATTCTTAATATTTAAAATATTGTTTTTCATTTTAAACTTCCATTGCTCTTTTTCTTACACTTCTTAATATTATAAATGCAAGAGTTCCTAATATAGGAAACATGAAAAGAGATACTGCAGCACCTAGGGGTATATCACCCGATTCTATTCCTACCCTAAAAGCATATGTAGCAAATAAATGTGTTGTATCTATTGGCCCACCTCTAGTTAAAACTCTAACAATATCAAAATTTGCAAAAGTAACGATTATTGAAAATAATATTGTAATAGAAATAATATTTTTCATCATCGGCAGAGTTATATAATATAATTTTTGTCTATAATTTGCTCCATCAATGGATGCCGCTTCATACAAATCTGCAGGAATAGACTTTAATGCTGCTAAATACATAATGAGAAAAAATGGTGCTCCTACCCAAACATTTACTAATATAATTGAAAACCTTGCCCAAAAAGTTTCACTAAGCCAAGGTATGGCTGGAAGAGATATCTTCACTAAAAACCAGTTAATAGCACTATAAGTAGGTTCAAATAACCACCACCAACCAAGAGTTGAAAGTGCTGGCGGAATAACCCAAGGAATTAATAACATTCCCCTCCATTTTCTTTGTCCTTTACTTGGTATAGCATTAATAGAATGAGCAGCAATAAAGCCTATAAGCGCTTTAAAAAAAACAGCTACTAATGCAAAAAATATTGATTGCTGTACAACTAACCAAAAAGTTTCTCTCTTAAATAAAAATAAATAATTTCCGATACCTACAAATTTTGTCTCTGCTTTATTGAGCATCGATAAGAATATAGAATATATAAAAGGATAAATTATAAGACATACAACCATTAATATAAGAGGCAAGCACATAAAAAAAGCTATACGAGGCTTTTGTCTCAGCCAAAGATATAAAGAGCTACATTTCATTATCTACGCATAACACCTTCCAACTCATTTTCAGCCCAACTTATTGCTTTTTTAAATGAATGCCCTTTAGCCGTTACTCGGGCAGTTAAATTTGCTATTACATATTGTGTAGTAATTTGAGATGCTATTTCTGGTGGTGCAGGATATCCTACTGCTACAGGTATTTCATCCCCCTTCATAGGATAGTTATATAATACTCCATCTGGGGGACTAGCTTCTTCCCATGTTTTATTTTTATTAAAATGAGATATTATTAAAGGTATATCATACCCTTGAGAAGCTTTAATGCATGCATCTATAACATTAGGCTCAGCCATATACCTTAATAGATCTTTAGCAGCAGACTTATTTTCAGCAAAATCCCATAACCCCCAAAATTGAGAATTGTCGGGACGATATCTTCCCTTAGGCCCCCTAGGTACATCATGATGCCATAACTTATTAGCTATCTCAGGGTTATCACGCTTTGCAACGGCCCATGCACTAGCTGGATTAAATATAGCAGATCCTTGTCCAGATATTATCCAGCGATTATTAGAGGAATCATCCCAAGCATAAATACTTTTTGGCATAAATTCTGTTAATTTACTCATATACTCTAGAACTTGTCTCACCTCATCTGAATCTACTGTGATTTCTCCATTCTTATTTACAAGTTCTGCTCCATAGGAAGTAAATAAAGCACTAAGCCAGCGACTATCTGGAGTAGCACCAATTGTAGCGCCGAAAGGCTTTCCCGCTTTGTATAATTTTTCAGAAGCCAATAAAAAAGTATCCCAATTCCAATTATTAATAAGATTAGCATCTCTATTTTCATTAGCAGGAAACAATGTTTGAAGATCTATTCCTGCATGTTCTTTAAATAAATCAAAACGTGAAACCATGGAGTCAAAAAAGGAACCAGTTGGAGCTGGAGAACCTCTCCAATGCCCGTCTAAATGAGCATAAAATTTTGCAGAATCCAATAAAGGTCCGTGCTTACTAATAATATCTTCTACAACATCATCTAAAGGCTCCAATCTATGCCTGAACATTGAACAATACCAAGTTGGTTGGGAGAATATATCATGACCAGTTTTTGCACGAGATTCTGCTTGAGCTGTTAAAAGTAACTTGTTTCCAATAGATGTAATAAAATCTACTTTAATTTCAACTCCATTTTTTTCACCCCAAGCAACAATAATATTTTCAAGAACATCATTAGCGCCAGGAATCCAATGATCCCATAGCCCTAATAAAAGCCTTCCAGCAGAATGTGATGTTTTTACATAAGGAGCAGCAATTACATACCCACTCGTAGCACTTAGTCCTTTAATAAATTTTCTTCTGTGTAAATTGTTTTTTTTCAAATTTAACCTCCCCTATATTTAGATTAATTTGATGTACTTTATTACTAAGTTATTTATCTTAATAGTAATTAAGTACAATAGACAAATAATATTTAAAATAGGAGCAAAATAATAATGAACAAAATTGAAGGAGAATGTCTATGTGGAAAAATAAAATACTATAGCAAATCAGATCCATTATTTACTACCGTATGTCATTGTTCACATTGTCAAAAACAATCTGGAACAGCTTTCTCTATAATAATTGGGGTAGATAGAAAATCTTTACATATTAGTGGTGATTTAAAATGTTATGAAGATATTGGAAATAGTGGAAAACCCGTATATAGAAAATTTTGTGGGAATTGTGGCTCTCCTATTATAAGTGATGTAAGTGCCGCTCCTGATTTACTATTTATAAAAGCTGGTACAATAAACAATATAAAATCTCTAAGACCGATAAAAGAAATATGGACTGATCATAAACTAGATTGCATAACCATTAATGGAATTATAGAAAAACATAAAACAGATGGGAAATAGCATGATTTTCTTAAAATATAAATATTGTCTAATCATTATATTTTTTTTATTCTCTACTATACAGGCAGCAAATGCGGAAAAAAAAATCACTTCGCTTAAAGAACTATTAAGAAATGAAAACTTAAAATCAGAGATTGGAAAACTACATTATTTAGCAAATTTTTCATTGCGCTGTGGTAGTTTGTTTGAAGCAATAAATGAAGTTAGCCCTAACATTAATATTTTGAATGCTGCTATTAACTTACAAAGAGGCGCATCAATTACAGGCATTATGATTAAAAAAAATAATCCTGACCAAATAGATCAAGAAATTCAAAATAATATTATTCAAGTAACAAATACGTATAGAAATTTAATTAAAATCAATAAAGATACTAATGGAGAGTATATTGAAGGTTCTGATTTATTAGTTGGAGACCAGGAAATTTGTAAAAAATTTGTACCAAGGGCTTATAGATTTTTAGGTAATAATGGCTTTAAATTGAAAAAATAAATATTTTTAAATAATGATTTCAATTAAAAAAGGGCCATCTTTTTTTATCCCAACATCTAGTGCTTTTAAGAGGTTTTCACAGTTATTAACTTTTAAGCCTTCTACCCCCATACCTTTTGCTACATTTACCCAGTCTATATAAGGCCTATCTAAAGTTAACATATCTATGGCTCTCGGACCTGGGTTTTGTATACCGACATTTATCAGTTCTCCTTTTAAGATTTCATATGTACGATTAGCAAATATTAAAATAGTAATATCTAAATTCTCTCTCGCCATAGTCCATAAAGACTGCACAGTATACATTCCACTACCATCACCTTCAAGCAAAACTACTTTTCTATCTGGACATGCTATTGCCGCACCTATTGATACTGGCATACCATATCCTATTGCCCCTCCTCTATTATTCAACCAATCATGAGGTGGAGCACCAGCAGTAGCTGGAAAAAAATCTCTTCCTGTTGTAACAGATTCATCTACAACTATAGCATTCTCTGGAAGAGTAGCTCCTATTGCCATGGCTAATTTTTCTTTATTTATGCTTCCACTTGGACGTTCTGGTCTTTTTGATATAGCAATATAATTAGGTACTTCATTTAGCGCTCCTAGTTCATTTGCCAAGTCTGTTAAAGCGGCAACTATATCTTCCTCTACTTCCACTAAACTTAATATAGGAACATTTTTTTTATATAATAAACTTGGTTTATTAGGATACCCAAAAAATGCAACAGGGGGTTTCGATGCAACTAATACTAATTGTCCAGCTTTTTCTAACATAGATAATGCCCTGTCTACTACTCCAGCCCCAGGAATTCTAAGCATATCTAATCGACCTGCACCTCTTGATAATCTAGCATTTGCAGCTTCTGTAATAATCCCACATCCTGTCTTAGTTGAAATTTTTCCCGCAAGTAAAGTAGCTGCTTCTGTTAAAGCTCCTCCTCCTAAAATAAGAGTGGAATGCTTACCATTAGTTAAGAGTTTTGCTACTTTTTTTATAATAACTTCATCAACTTTATGCCTAATATCTGGGCATTTTGCTGTGATAATATCTCCCCCTTCGCCCCATGCAGTGTCAGCTGGTAAAATAAGAGAAGCTATTTTTCCAGGAGCTTTTTTTGCATACTCTATAGCCTCAGCCCCATCTTTAGATAAATCCATTGATTTCGTAGACGTCTTAACCCAATGAGACATAGGGTGTGCTATTGCCTCAATATCTGATGTTAAAGGAGACTCAACTTTAAGATGTTGTAAAGTATGTTGCCCTATTATATTAACCATTCCTGAGTGTGCTTTCTTAGCATTATGAATACTAGCCAAAGCATTAGCTAAACCTGGACCTAAATGTAGCAAGGTAGAAGCTGGCTTTCCACTCATTCTATAATATCCGTCGGCTGCACCTGTAAGCACACCTTCAAATAATCCTAAGACACATCGTATTCCAGGAACTTTATCAAGCGCTCCGACAAAATGCATTTCAGATGTTCCCGGATTTGCAAAACAAACATCTACATTATTATGCACTAATGTTCTTACGAGGCTTTCTGCACCATTCATTTTAGATTCAGACTTCATATTAATTACTCATTCGCCTTTAATTTTTTTTTAGAAAGATTAGTGCATTTTTTAGAACAATATTTTACAGATTCCCAATTTAATCTCCATTTCTTTCTCCATGTAAATGGCCTATTACAAATAATACATATTTTTTCAGGTAACTCTTGTTTCTTCATATATTGTCTTAAATATTATTAATTAAAAAATTATTATTTTGCATCAGCAATTTCTCTTTTTGATGCTTGAGTTAAAAGAGCTGCATCTGCTGATATAGTTCCAAGATCATACCCCATATCAAATCTTTCTTTAACAGTTTTTCCATCAGGACAATGAATACCTGTTTTAATATTTTTGCTCTTACAAGTTTCAACAATATAAATTAAACAGTCTTCAACTTCTTTTTGATAAGCACCTGGAGTATACCCCATAGTAACTGCCAAGTCGCTTGGTCCTATATAGACTGCATCTAATTCATCTACAGATAATATTTTATCTAAATTATCAACAGCTTCTGAAGTTTCAATCATTGCAAAATTTAATAAGGTCTCATTTGCATGATGAAAATAATCGTCACCTCCATACATTCTAGCCCTTATTGGGCCAAAACTTCTATTGCCTTTAGGTGGGTATCTACAGGAAGTAACAAACTTTTCACACTCCTCTTTTGTGTTCACCATAGGACATATTATTCCATAAGCACCTGCATCCAAACATCTCATAACCATACTAGGGTCGTTCCAAGGAACTCTAACCATAGGAGTTATATTATAACCTGAAATAGCTTGAAGCATTTCAACAACTTTTTGGTAACCAACTAGGCCATGTTGCATGTCTATAGTAATACTATCAAACCCTGAAGCAGCCATAATTTCCGCATTAAATGTATTAGCTATTGAAGACCATCCGTTGATTATAGTTTGGCCATTATTCCAAGCTTCTTTTATACCATTTTTTTTCATTATTACCTCACCCCTAAGTTAATGTAAAACATACGATAACATAAGTAAATCATGTACCACAAAACGTTTGCGCTACTATTTCATTTTCTTTAGGTGGTTTTTTATATTCTTCATATTGTTTTTGATCACTAAAAGGAGCATCAATAATATCATTTAGTCTATTAAAAAAAGAAAAATCTCCCTCCAAAGCCCTGTTTATCATTTCTTCTATTCTGTGATTTCTAGGAATATATGCAGGATTAGTGTTGTTAATAAAACTAAATATATTCTCCTTATTTATTTCTTCACAAGATAAACGTGATTGCCAATTATCTAACCAATCATTAATTTCTTTAGAGTTTGAAAAATAGTTTTTAAATTTTTGAAAATTATTTTCATTATCATCCATAACTAATGAACATAAACCTCTAAAAGTTACAGTGAAATCTGTTTTATGTTTTTCCATTTGTATTAATAATGAATTAATAAGCTTTTCATCATTATCTTTTTTATTTTGCAGACCTAGTTTATTTCTAAATAGTTTCAACCATTCTTCTTTATATAAATCAGGAAATTCATCTACCGCATTCTGCGCTAAGATTATTGCTGTTTTTTCATCATCATGAATTAATGGAAGTAAAGATGAAGCAAGACAAGCTAAATTCCAACGAATAATTTCAGGTTGGTTTTTATAGGCATATCTTCCAGTTTGGTCTATAGAACTAAATACTTTATTTGGATAATACTCATCTAGAAATGCACACGGCCCATAATCTATAGTTTCTCCATAAATTGAAGTATTGTCTGTATTCATTACTCCGTGGATAAAGCCTACAGACATCCATTTAGATATTAAA
>Ga0308016_10001731_pt1 | contig 10759 bp, 9 predicted proteins | sample Neamet233_FD_203129 | JGI IMG/M metagenome (GOLD analysis project Ga0308016, IMG submission 203129) | Marine microbial communities from water near the shore, Antarctic Ocean - #233 | ecosystem: Environmental > Aquatic > Marine > Unclassified | place: Southern Ocean | collected 2014-07-28
TCTAATTATAAGTTAGAAAATTGAGAAATAATCATGAGATAAGAAAGAGTGCTTTTTTGATAATTTATAATAGTTTTTTTAATATTTTTAAAATAAACAAGTTGTAATTTTAGATTACAAATTAAAGTAATTATTATGGAACCTAACGAACTAAAAGCAATAATAGAAAAAGGCATTCCGGATGCTAAAGTTGAAGTAGTTGATACTACAGGAACAAAAGATCATTTTAGTGCAGTTGTAATTAGTGAATCATTTGAAAAATTATCTCTAGTAGAACAACATCAATCTGTTTATAAAGCAGTAGGAGCATTTATGACAAAAGAAGTTCATGCACTACAATTAAAAACATACTCGCCTAATAAGTGGGCAGAACAAAATTCATAGGAAAATATTATGGAATTATCTGAACAAATTAAAGCCGACATTTCTCAAAACTCTATTATTCTATACATGAAAGGGACTAAAGAAATGCCTATGTGTGGATTTTCAAATCAAGTGGTTCAAACATTATCCCATTATGGTGTTGAGTTTAAAGATATTAATATTTTAGAAGATCCTGAAATTCGAATAAAATTATCAGAAGAGTCCGGTTGGCCAACAATTCCTCAACTTTTTGTTAAAGGGAAATTAATTGGTGGTGCTGATATAGTCATGGAATTACATCAAAAAGGTGAACTCTTAGATATTTTAGATATATCTTAAAACAATTAGATTTGATTTGGTGATTTTCATATAGAAACATAACTTTTCCATTGATTATTTAATAAATAAAATAATTTTTGGCCCGTTCGTCTAGTGGTTAGGACTCATGGTTTTCATCCATGCAACAGGAGTTCGATTCTCCTACGGGCTACTTATAAAACCCTGCTAAAAGCAGGGTTTTATGTTTTAATTTTATATTATGAACTTTCCATATCATCCCATTTTAGTCCATTTTCCAATTGCTTTTTTATTAGGTGCTTTCTTTTTACAAGGAGTACACCTTTTTAAGCCTAATTGGATTTGCAGAGTTGTAGGAATGTGGCTTTTAGGCCTTGCTGCTTTTTTTTCTATGTTTGCCGCAATAACTGGGCAATGGGAATTAACAAAAGCTGGAGAAATAGGTTATGATATGAAAATTCTAGAAATTATTAGTTTACATGAAACTATGGGGAATATTGTAACATGGGGTTCAACATTAGTTTTTTTAGTTTGGGTAAATCTTTTTTTAAAAAATATGGAAGATAAACGTATAGATATATTAGCATTCGCTTTTTTATTTATGCTTACATGCTGTGTATTTTTTACTGCTTATCTTGGGGGACAACTTGTCTGGGTTTATGGTGTAGGTACACCTTAGATAATTTATTTTATCATCTTTTTTATAACAGAGCCCACACTGCGATTACTTTTAAATTCATAACCTAGTAAATGACTTATCGTTGAACTTAGTTGATTGGTACTAACAGTATCTACATTACTTAATTCTCCAATTGATGGTGTATCAGGACCAATTATAGCTGACCATACAAATTCAGCACCTTTAACCTCTTGCCCATGATCACCCCATCTATCATTAAGATAGCCACCTCTTCCATGATCAGTTGTAATAATTAAAGTTGTATTATTCCTATATATATCTTGTGATTGAGTCCATGCCCATATTGAGGCAATATACTTATCTAAACGATTAATAATTGAAAGGTATTCCCCATACTTTTTTTGATGAGCATATTCATCTGATTCATCGTAAGCGATATAAAGTAATCTTGGCTTATTTAATTTTAAATATTCAAAAGCATACTCATGAGTTAAGGCATCCCATCTAACTCCAGTCCCATAACCTTCATAAGGTAAATCTGATATAAAATCATTCATCCATCTTTGTTTTTTTGTCAAAAGACTATCCATTAATGGAAAAGCACCAGAATTTATCGTAAAGTCATTTCTTTCTTTATTTATTATCCAATCAAACACATCCCAAGAGGCAAATGCAGCTACCCGACCTTTGAAACCTTCTTTAGAATTCATAAATTCTAAGATATTTAGATTAGGGTTATAAATTTTAGAATTACTCTTTACGCTATCATCATTAAAACCTACAAGTAACTCATTGTACCCAGGATAAGAAAAGAAATATGGGTTAGTCACCCTCATCACACTCCCCTTAGTTTTATTTCCATAAAGTTGCCCTTTTGATGCAATTGTATTCCAAATAAAAGGCATAAGAAGATTTCTTCTTTGTATTTCATTCTCAACCCAAAAAGATTTTAATGTCGACTCTTTTTTGATATCATCTTTAATATTATTAATAATTCTTTTATCTGCTCCTTGGAAAACTTCTTGCCATCGTACGCCATCAAGAGTAATAAGAATCACGTTTTGTGTTTTTAGCTCATTTTCATTGATAGTCGGATTTTTCTCACATCCTATGATAAATAATAGTAATAAAGTGATTTTCTTCATTAATCTTCCTCTTTGATTCTTGATATAAATGATATGAGGAAGATAGCATTTTTAGATAAGGAATCTAAAAAAAAAGTTGTTAGTCTTTTGAGTAGTCTTTACCTCTTTTTAAATAAACATAAAACGATTCAGAAACATCAGAAGAGAACAATCCATACCCTCCTTCGATATTTGATCCAGGTAAAGTGAATATATTCTGAGAGAAAGGATCACCTTCAAAATATTTATCAAAATTATTATCTGTTGCCTGAACAGTAATCTTCTGAAGGCCATAATAGTTAAAAAAGAGCCAACTCATGTTAATAGGGCTTTGTTCTGATGACCAAACATATGGGTTTTCTCTAAATGGATTATTATTAATATCTCTTTGATATGCACCTTTCCAAATACCACTAGCGAATGTGGTATCATAGATTACATTTATAAATGTACTATCTTGCTTATTATTTCTATTATAATCAAAAAAGTCGTCAGGTGTACCTGGTTCAAGCCCAATTTCCTCGCTATCTAATCCATAAGTTAATGTTCTAACTAATTTAGAATCATCGTCTGATTTAAAATCAATCATAAACATTGGATATGAAGCAAAACTTCCGGTGAAACATTGACCATAATTATAAAAAATAGTATCTACTTTTTCAGCTATTGGATCACCATTTTCATATATATTATCTGTATTTATCTGAGAAATTGGTAAGGAAAGACCATCTCTACATATATAATCTTTTGTTTCGTTACTTGATGCAATATCTAATGATTTCGGAACAGTAGTTTTTGCGGTTAATATTTGGCCACCGACTTCAACAGTTAAAGTATAGGTTGTACCCGGATAATAAATAAATGTGGTATCAGTTTGGTATCGCCCCGGTCTTGCTTTTACTGGATATGCCGTTGCAAATAAATCTTTTTCTCCACCAGCTATTGTTATTTTCGCATCACTTACCCATAATTCCTCAGCATCAATAGATTCATCTAATGAGGCTGTTCTAGAAACAAAAACTGTATCATCAATCATGGGTTTATTAGCAGAAATATTAGCAAAAATCACATATTGTTCTATATACGGGGAATCAGGATCATTGAATCCTTCGCAGGCAAAAACTAGTAAAGTAAGTATTAATAGATTTATTTTATTCATTAAAAGTTCCAAGTTATTCCAATTGTAGGTATTAATGGAAAAAGGCTTAAGGCTTTTCTTTGTATTCGAGCTTCATCACCTTCATCTATATTTGGTTCACCTCTATCAGGTTTTAAATTGCCATTACTATCATGCTTTTTTACATCCCAATCACCATCATCATCAATTCCATTATATGTATTACCTAAGGGATAGGTATATCTAAATACATTCTCTCTATTATAAAGATTAATTACTTGGAAAAATATATCATATTTTTTTCGATGCCATACAGCACCAACATCTAAACGGTGATATGAAGGATATCTTCCATTATTTCTAACACTTGGAATAGTACGGTAACTTTGCTGAGAGCTCCCTGGTAAATTTTCTAAAAAATAACCATTGATCGGAGTAAAAGCCTGGCCGGACTGTAAAGTGAATTTTAAATTAAATTCCCACGCAGCACTCATTTGATAATTAGTTAAAATATTAAAGACATGAGAACGGTCCCAATTTGTAAAGTATTCTATTCCATTCATTTTTTTACGACTAACAGACCAAGAATACCCTATCCATCCACTTAGTTTCCCCACTGATTGTTGTGCAAAAAACTCTAGACCATATGCATATCCATCAGCAGAAGTAAGTAAATCAATTAAACTTTCATTTTCCAACTGACTATCTGCAGTACTTCTTGATTCTTCGTAAGTTAGCATATCTGTGATATTTTTGTAAAAACCTTCAATTTGAACTTTTAATCCACGACCTATAAATTGTTCATAACCTAAAACAAATTGTGTTGCTCTTGAAGGTTCTCCTTTTTCATCTACTGCAAACCAATTATCTAATATCGGCGCATTGAAATCATCTTGTAATGTTGAAATAAATTGATGGTAATTCCCTACAGCAAAATTTATAAATCTATCTTCATCAATAATAAATTTTGCACTTAAACGAAGATCTGGATAAAGTCCACTACTATGACTAGAAAAAGTACTTATCCTTAAACCTGGTTCAATAATAAATTTTTGATTGGGCTTCCATTTCAACTTAGCATATACTGCTAGCTGATTAGGCTCAGTCTTGGAATAAAATATAGGTTTTTCATCATCACCAAATCGTGATTCATATTTAATACTTAATTTTTTAAACTCAGCTCCAAAAAATAAATTGAAATCTTGGCTCTTAAAATATGAGATATCTCCAGCAAAGGTAATATCACGGAGTGGATTATATTCATTGATTCCTGAATCTCCACCCAAACCAAAGCGGGTATAAAAACGGCTATTTGCAGCTAAAAAATTTCCTATCATTTTTTCATTGAAAACATGACGATATGCCAAACTCATAGTCTCATTTCCCCAATCTGAATTGAGATCTAGATCTGTATACTTTAGATCATCAACACCACGATAAAAACTTAAAGATAATCTATCTTTTTCATTAAGATCTGTAAAAACATGGCCTTGTAAATCATAAAAATAATATGGAAGGTTAAAATCTGAAACCAAAGGTAAAACTTTATCGAAGTAGGTTCTTCGACCCGCTAACAACCAAGCTCCATTTAAAAAAGGACCTTCAAGCGTAGTTTGAGCAGATAAAACAGAAATACTACTACTTCCTTCGAATTTATTTCTATTACCTTCCCTACTTCTAATGTCTAAAACTGCAGAAAGTCTTCCACCATATTCTGCATTATACCCACCTTTTATTAATTCAGCTTCTTTAACTGCATCAACTATAAAATTTGAAAAAAGACCTCCAAGATGTGATGGGTTGTAAACTGTAATACCATCTAATAAAATTAAATTTTGATCAGTGTTTCCACCACGAATAACTAAACCAGTACTAAACTCGGAAGTAGTTAAAACACCCGGAAGAGACTGTATTGTTCTGAAGATATCTGGTTCGGCTAAGGATGGTTGTGCTTTTAAAACACGTGGAGAGAGGGTTATTCTACTTGGCTCTATTTTATTTAATCTTTCAATCTCTTCTGCTGAAACATCTACTTGCAATAACTCAAAGACATCTGGTATTAAGGCAATAAGTAAATTTTTAGAAGAAGTATCTTTAAAATTTATCTTTCTTTTAAATTGTTCATAGCCAATATAAGAAACAATTAAAGTAGCCTCCTCAAGTTGAATATCTGATAATACATAATAGCCATTATTATCAGTTGCCATACCCAGACCTGTTTCTCGAATGAAAACATTGGCTCCAATTAAACCTTCTCCTGAAGTACTATCAGTAATAAATCCGTAGACCTGATTATCAGAATCTTGGGCAATAATAAAAGTAAATAATAATAAAAATATTAAACTATTTTTTTGGAAATAAGTCATCTAAAATTTTCTCCGCATGAGTATTAACATTTATTTTATTATAAATTTTCTCAATTTCGCCATTTTTATCAATTACAAATGTCACTCTTCTTGGCCAACCTGTTCCTGCAGCACCATATTTAACAGCTACTTCTTTTTTTGCATCTGATAAAAAATTGAATGGAAGTGCATATTTATTTTTAAACTTTTTTAAAGATTTTGAAGAATCATAACTAATACCAAAAACTATTATACCTGCTCTTTTGTATTCGCTATATATGTCGCGGAACCCGCAAGCTTCTTTTGTTCATCCAGGAGTATCGGCTTTAGGAAAATAATAAATGATTAATCTTTGGCCTTTATAATCCGACAGTTTATGAAGTTTATTATCTTGGTCGTATAAGGCGAATTCAGGAGCTTTATCACCTACTTTTAATTCAACGGATTGATTCTTTCCACTAAGAAAAGCCGTTGCAATAAATATACTAATCAGAGTTACTAAAAGAGCAATTTTCATAAGATAAGCTTATTTATTTAAATAACTGAGAGTTTCAGTATTAAAGGGTGTTGGCTCAACTTTAAACAAAGCAAAGACTTCTTCTGAATCACAAACATTCCCTTCAACAAGCATAGTCAGCTGGTCTTTTGTGATTGGAAACCAAGAGAATCTTCCTAGAAGACCAGCAATAATCTGTACAACTATAGTAGGTGCAGGAATAGTCCATTTCTTTTTTCCATATGCTTTAGCAATTGTTTGAATAATATCTTTCCAATAATAAGCAACACCACCTAAATGATAAGTTTTTTTATAAGAAGCTTCCAGATCAATTGACTTTACAAAAAAAGAGGATACATCTTTAACATGAATTGGTGACATTGCAAACTTTCCAGCATCTAAAGGATTTAAACCTTTATGAAAATTTGGTGCAGGAATAGGTAGATCTAACATATCTTTTTTTAATTGTGTACAAAACTCAGGGCGATTATTACCTCTTGGGTCACCAAAAATTAGTGACGGTCGAAAAATTGTCCAATTTAGTTCAGTATATTTAAGATATTGTTCAGCTAAATGTTTAGTTTTTTGATATCCAGTACCATCAATTTTTACACCATTAGCACTCATAAGAATAAAACGATTAACACCTAATTTTATCGCTGAATCCATACATTTTTTAGCACCTTGAAAATGAAGGTTATCGTAAGTTATACCTTTACTTGGAAATTCTCGTATGATACCTATACAATAAATAACCGCATCTACACTTTTAATTGTCTTATTAATCGCGTCAATATCATCAATGTCACCTTTAATCACCTTACATTTCGATCCTTGCGAAATCTTTTCATCAGAATTCTCACGAACCAAAATAACTGGTTTATGACCTTCCTTAAGAAGCTCATCAATTATATAAGAACCGACAAAACCTGTGGCGCCAAATAATGCTACTTTCATAACTAGACGAGACCCTTTAAAATTTCTTTACTTAAACAGATTCTTCTTCTAAAAGAACATTCTCAATAACAGTTTTACGATGCGAAAATATTTTTTTTAGATCATTTTTAATATAAATAGCGTGTATTAATCTACCTAGAATACCCATTGGAATTGCATATTTAACCTTATCTATAATTTCTACACCTCCATCTACTTCTTTGAACGTATGCGTATGGTGCCAAAAAGCATATGGACCTTTGACTTGCTCATCTACAAACTCATATGGTGGATTATATTTTGATATGTATGTTCGCCAATGAATAGGAACCACTACTATTCTAATAGTATAATCAATTAATGTACCTTTTTCCATTTTTATTGGGGTAGGGGTTAAAATTTTAAAAGAAAGATTCTTTGGAGTTATACGTTCTAGATTCTCAGGTTTTGAAAAAAACTGAAAAACAGTTTCAAGAGGCTTTTTAATAAATTGAGTTGTGTTTATTTCATATGTTTTCATGGTTAAATCTTATAATAAAATTAGTTAATGGTCAAGCTTAATATGAGCGTTATGAGCTTTTGTTCTATTAGTTAAATTATCCAGTAAAAGGTAGGCTGAAGGAACAATAACTAAAGTGATTATTGTAGCAAATAAAACTCCAAAGGCAAGTGAAATTGCCATCGGAATTAAAAATTGAGCTTGTACACTTTTTTCCATTAATAATGGAAACAAACCAAAGAATGTAGTGAGCGATGTAAGAAGAATTGGCCTGAATCTTCTTGGCCCCGCTTCAAGCACAGCTTCAAAAACATTATGGCCTTCTCGTCTATATCGATTTATAAAGTCTACTAATACTAAGGAATCATTAACTACAACACCAGCCAACGCGACAATTCCAATTAATGAAAGTACAGTTAAGTTTTGCCCCATTATTATATGTCCAATAATCGCACCAGTTAATCCGAACGGAATTGCCCCCATCACAATGAGCGGTTGAGTATAAGATCTAAATGGAATTGCAAGTAAAGTATAAATAACAATCATTGCAAAAATAAAATTTTTAAATATTGAGCCTAAACTATCATTTTGTTCTCTTTGTTCGCCTTCTAGCGAGAACCTTACAGATGGATATTTTTCTAATATTTTTGGTAAGTTAATTTCAGTAATAGTAGCTAGAACTTCATTAGCTGTCACTTTTGAAATATCTACATTAGCAGTAATGCTAACTGACCTTTGTCTGTCAACTCGACTAATTGTTGAAAAGCCTTGAGTGAAATCCATATTCACTACCTGTTTAAGAGGTATTTCAACATTCAGGTCATTACGAATTTGTAAAGATTCTAAATTTTTTATGGTTTTTCTTTCCTGCTCAGGATAACGAATAAAGACTTTAATCTCATCACGACCTCGTTGAAAATTTTGCACTTCTATTCCATAAAAAGCTTGACGAACTTGATTAGAAACATCAACCATTGTGATCCCATAGTTTTTTGCCTCTGGCTTTAGTACTAATTTTATTTCTTCTTTACCTAAACTAAATGAATCTTTTATATCAATAACGCCCGGATAAGTTGATAGCTGTTTTTGTAAAAGCAAACTAACAGCATTTAGATCTTCAATGCTTTGACTTACCAATTGAATATTAATTGGATCACCTGCAGAAAATAATTCAGAAGTAAAACTAACTTCCTTGGCACCAATAATTGTTGGCGTTAATCCTCGCCATCGACGAGCGATTTCTGTCGCACTTACTGGTCGATTCTCCCCTGGAGAAAGTTCTATCGCATATTCTGCAAAATGAGAGCCTGTAGCTAGGCTTCCTCCTGCCCCTGGCCCCTGAGTGCTTTTATTCTTGACCGGTTGATCACCCGCTGTTGCTAATATATTTAAAAATATTTCTTCATCTGGAAATTCTAACTCTAACTCTTTTTTTAGTTTTTGAGCAGAAGATTCAATTATACTTAAACCCTCCATTGACATTTTAATTGGAGAGCCATCAGGATAGGATACGGTTCCGTTTACGAGATCAGCTTCTAATGGTGGGAAAAAAACAAACTTTATCCATCCTCCAGCTATCAAACCAATAGTTAAAATAAAAACTCCAAAGGATGTAGAAAGCGTAATACCTTTATTTTTTAATGTCCATGAAAGAAAAGGCTTATACTTATTGTTTATAAAATTATTTAGATGAGATTTAATTTTATTTTGGAATACTTTCCATTTTTGACCCAAAATATTTACTATAGCGAACCTACTTACCTTTTCATCATTAACATGGCCTAAATGAGCCGGAAGAATAGTTAAAGATTCAAAAAGTGAAAAAATAAGAACAATTATGGTAACTAATGGAATTATTCTCCAAATTTGACCAACATTACCAACAACAGATAACATTGGAGAAAAAGCAGCAATGGTAGTTAATATTGCAAAAAACACTGGTATTGCAACCTGAGAAGTTCCTTTAACAGCAGCCTCAACTCCATTTAATCCTCGTTCCCGCCATAAAAAAACATTTTCACCCACAATTATAGCATCGTCAACCACAATTCCTAATACCAAAATAAAAGTAAATAAAGATAACATATTAATTGAAACATCAAAAATTGGCATCAACCAAAAACCACCCATAAAAGAAATTGGTATACCTAATGACACCCAAAAAGCTAATTTTGGTTTTAAAAAAATTGCAAGTATTATAACAACTAGAAAAAGTCCTAAATAAGCATTTTTAGTTAAAAGATCAATTCTACCTTTTAAAATAATTGCTTCATCATCCCAAGTTTTAATTCCAACACCCAACGGCAAAGATGGTGAAATATTATCAACGTATTTTTTAACAGTATTTGATATATCCAATGCATTTTGATCTCCAACTCTAAACACTCGAATAAGAATAGCCGGACTTCCATTAAATTTTTGACTGAGATCAATTTTTGCAAATCCATCTTTGATTTCGGCAATATCTCCTAATAAAAGATTCGCGCCATCTTGTCGAGATATAATTGGAATATTAGCAAAACCTTGTCGATCATAGACTTGCCCCTTAGATCTGATTAATATTTCTCCCATATCCGTTTCAATAACGCCACCCGGTATATCCATAGAATTTAATCGAATTGACCTCGCGACTTGCTCAATAGATATTTGGTGCTTTTTAAGAGTAAGCTCAGAAATCTCGATTGAAATCTCTCTGGGCTTTTTACCTATAATTGTTGTTAATGATATTTCAGGAAGAGCATCTATTTCATCTTTAATTCCCTCTGAAATTGCGACCAAACTCTCTTCTTCAATATCACCATAGACTGCTACAGTAATAACATCTGAAGTTCTCGTCATATTTTGGATTATTGGCTTTTCCGCGTTATCAGGAAAAGTGTCGATTGCATCTATTTGCGTCTTAATTTTATCTTGAATTTCATTTACATCCTCACCAGGTAAAA
>Ga0308016_10001737_pt1 | contig 10739 bp, 10 predicted proteins | sample Neamet233_FD_203129 | JGI IMG/M metagenome (GOLD analysis project Ga0308016, IMG submission 203129) | Marine microbial communities from water near the shore, Antarctic Ocean - #233 | ecosystem: Environmental > Aquatic > Marine > Unclassified | place: Southern Ocean | collected 2014-07-28
TTCGACCTGGAGCGATTCCCTGGCAGGCGTCGATCTGCATCGACACCTGATAATGTCAGACAGGAAGGAGGTGGGTCGGTGGAGAAACCTGTTGTACCGCCACACCTGAAGGGACCAGAGTTTGTTGAATTTTCGTTACCCGTGGGTGAAATGAAAAAATGCATGGGCGATTTTCCAGTTAACGACAACAGGTTGGTCACAACGCTGGAGCAGGGGGAGTTTGAGGCAGTTAGCCATGCCGCGCTAGAGTTGGGAACTGCTGTTTTTGGAAGCGGGGGTGGATTCCTATCGAATGAGATTGCCTACAGGGCGATTCGGTATTTGCAAGAAAAAGGAAGCTCAGCGCCAGTAGGCCACATACATACCCCGGGAATGCAGGGTTACGATCAGGATCTTGTTCAGAAGATCAGTAAACAGTGCGCTAGTATGATTGAGTCGGCAATTCGAGCACTTGTCCGTTAGAAACCCGCGGCCGTCTTGATTGAGGCAATTTTTTTTCACCGCGGCCGGCGTCGTTGTGCGTGAGCTGAACCTTTCATTTGACGATAGTGCCAATAAAAACGCCCGAATAAATCGGGCGTTTTGGTAGAGACTGCTAAGCGGTTACTTAGGTTTCGCTAGGATAGGCGCACCTGTTCCTCCGGCAAACTCTGGTCCCGGTTCAATGCCGAGAAGTATTTTCCCAAGATCTTCATAAAGGGGATGAGCTACCCATCTGTGAGTTGCTGCACCATGAGAGTCCCTAAGTTTTCGTTCTAGCGGGCTATATGTTCTCATGCCGGTTGTGCCTGCAGTGTTGTGCAACAGGTCGACGACTTTCATACATTCGTTGGCTGCGTGGGTGCAGGCAAGTCGAGCATCCTGAGTAGTCTTAGCACCTGGGAGGTCGGAGTTTCCGGTGAGTTCATCTTCGACAGCGGTCATCGACTCCATTAGCCAAGCGCGAGATGCACGGTAAGTAGCTTCTGCGACGCCCATTCTGTATTGAGCAATGCCCCGATTAGCAAGAGACGCAGACGTTAGCATGGGAATTTTGTTCTTGGCGATGTCAGCAAAGACTTCCAGAGAACCTCTTGCTATGCCTATCGCAATTGCGGCCTTGTTATAGGCTAAACGAAGTGCCGTCGGCATCCGATAAACCGGGTTGGAATAATGTGCTGGCACTGTCCAGAGGTCTATGCCGGTATATTTCGCTGGAACGATACCGCCATCCACTTTCACATCGTCTGAGCCTGAGCCACGCATACCTGCGACATCCCAGGTTCGAACTATTTCGAATTGATCTTTGGGGATGAACCACATTTTGAAGATGGGTGTGCCGTTATCGTCGGTCTCCATCTCGTCACCTTTCATCAAGGGTGCGCCGATAAAACAGAAGTTTGCATTATGGCAGCCAGAGATGAACGTTGATTGACCCCAAACCTTAACGCTACCATCAGCTTGGCGTTCCGCACGAGGTGGGATACTGCCAGGGCCGCCGCCGCCGCACATGACGACACGAGGGTTGTCGAGATAAATTTCCTTAGCAAGCTCAGGATCCATGCCACCAACCGCCATCGCGTTGATTTCGGAGCCCAGCATGACATTCCACGCAACCGATGCGTCTATTGCAGCCATATGCTCAAGGATCTCTATTGTCTCCATAGAACTAGCATTGTCGCCGCCCATCTCCGTGGGTAGTGCAAAGCGGAAAAACCCTTCATCAACTAGCTTGTTGACGATCCAATCTGGGAGTTTCTTTAGTTCCTGTGCTTCTTCGCCGGCTTTTAGTATGTCTTCGCGGAGGTCTTCAATTTTTTGTAGTCTCGCGGTGTGGACTGCCCTTGCCTTCTTTGGCCCCGTCACTCTTGATTCACCCTGTTGCTCTTCTGGGTAGGTATCTACCTGCATGACTGACATCTTTATCTCCATTGTCTTTTGCTAGATGGGCATAGTTTAGGCAGAATCAGGGCAAAAAGAAAAGCCCATCAGCTTATTGATTGAGTTTGATAAATTAATGTAACCGGAGTGTATAGGAAATGTCCAAGCTGTCTGCTGCAGGCCGTTCTGTTGGGGATGAGGCGCTCAGGCGCACTATATTAGTGCATAGACCGCAGTTATGTGGTGGTCTTTGTGCATTTCGTAGATTGAAATGGCATTATTCGCCCTCGATTTAGTATGCGGATTTACTGCAGGAGAAAAACATGGATTTGAACGGCAAGACTATTGTCATCACAGGCGGCGGACAAGGGCTGGGACGTGCAATGGCCATTGTAATGGCTAAAGAAGGTGCCAATCTGGCGCTCATTGATCTGAACGACGAACCGTTGGCTGAAGCAGTGCAGTTGTGTAAGGACGCAGGCGGCGATGCAAAGCCATACAAGGCCAACGTTGCGAAAGAAGATGATGTGATCGGGGCCTTTGACGCTATTGAAGCTGATTTTGGTGAGGTTCATGGATTAATCAATAATGCCGGTATCTTGCGGGATGGCCTGATGATCAAGTTTAAGGATGGCAAGATTGAGAAACGGATGTCGCTCGCGGAATGGCAGGCAGTTATTGACGTAAACCTGACTGGCGTATTTCTGTGCGGGCGTGAGGCTGCCTCTAGGATGATTGAGAAAGGCGTCGCTGGCTGCATTATCAATATATCCAGCATCAGCAGGTCCGGAAATATGGGCCAGACTAACTACTCAGCGGCAAAGGCAGGCGTAGCCGCGATGGCGACAGTCTGGGCCAAGGAACTGGCTCGTTATGGGATTCGGGCGGCGGCTATCGCGCCCGGTTTTATTGCAACTGAAATGGTTGCTAGCATGAAACCGGAAGCGTTGGAGAAGATGGCTGCGGGTATTCCGCTCAAGCGCCTTGGCCAACCGGAAGAAGTCGCTCATACCGCTAAGTACATTTTCGAGAATGATTATGTGAGTGGTCGGGTTATTGAACTGGATGCTGGTTTACGTTTGTAGCGTGACCGGTTATCCCGATACACGTCGGTGGCGACTATGCGGAGAGTTATTACGTTTTCGCGAGCATGAGGTTTCATCGTTACTTGGCTACGTTACTTCAACCGAAATGACGGACCGGGAAGCTTTTGTGACCCATCCAGTCATTTCGACGGGAGCCGAAGGAGGATTGGATAAACCTCGATTTTTATACTTTGTCACACTTGCCTGCTTACTGTTTTTTTCAGGAACTTCCATTGCAGATCAGCCACCCGAAATAGCTGGACCCTTCCTGGATCAATCGGAGATCACCTGGAAGGTTAATGAGTTCAATGTTGCGCGCTGGAAGACTTTGGTGGGTGGTATTGAAGGTGGGCAGATCAATCGCGATGACATCCAGTTCGGCATATGGGAGTTGGCACCGAATGCAATTTACCATAGCCACAGGCACGAAGTTCCGGAAATTTATTTTGTGACACAAGGGAAGGCTGATTGGACTGTCGATGGAGTTACCCGAGAAGTGGGCCCCGGCATGACAATCTACTCGAAGTCAGGTGCTGCTCATAAGATGGTGAACAAATCTGACGACAATGTTAAGGCGGTCTGGGTTTGGTGGGCGCCTGATGGTGACAAGAATGTTTTTGCTAGTGACTATGAGTTCATCGAGCCGGCACCTGAAAAAAATGGTTCATTTGACAAAGGTGTGAATCAGCGGCTTTATTAGGGGCGGTTCATGGCCTTGGAATGAAATTTCCTCTATCGCCCTGCTGGCTTTGTCCATATAACAGTGGTGTTTGCTCTGGTGCTTTGCTTACGGCAGTGAGTTCGGCGACGCTGCTATGAATGTTCAGTCAGCAATCCGTCTATAAAATCCACCACGAACATTCCTGCCAGCATAGCCACGCCAAAGTAGAGAATATCGATATTCAGGTAAGCAAGCGATGCAATGGCGGGGCCGGGACATAGTCCAACAAGCCCCCAACCAATTCCGAACAATGCGGCGCCACTAATTAGCCGACCATCAATATCATTTTTCGTTGGTAGCCTAAATGAACTTGCAAAAAGTGGTGCCTTGATCTTCCCCAGACCAAACTGGAAGAATGGCAGGCTGACCAGTATTCCGCCGACCATCACAAATGCGAGCGCCGGGTTCCAGTCACCGAACAGGTCAAGAAAGCCAATGACATTTGCGATATCTGTCATGCCTGACAATGCGAGCCCAAACCCAAAAAGTATGCCGCATAAAAGTGCCATCAATAGCTTCATGAGATACCTCCATGCAGGCGGAGGTAGACCGTAATAAAGCCGAGTAGCATAAAAGTGCACGTTGCAGTGATGGACCGGGTTGATAGCCGGCCTATCCCGCAAATACCATGACCACTGGTGCAACCGCTTCCCAGTTTGGTGCCAACGCCAACAATGAACCCGCCGGCAAGTGTGAGTGGTATGGATACTTCAAATGCTGGAATCGGTTGACCCGCAGTAAAGTGAAAGAGGAAAGCGCCAAGAATGAGTCCGGCAATGAACAAGATCGCCCAGTAGTTTTCGGCAGGGTTTTTGGCGACGGAAAAGACAATGCCGCTGATCCCTCCGATCCTGCCAAGCGTGATCATCAGGAATACGGTCGCTAATCCGATGCAGATACCACCTGCCAGTGCCATGAGAAAAGCCTCAGGCATCTTTACTCTCCATATGCGCTTTTTTTGAAGCGGAGCATTTTACCGGACCCGGCGTGTCGATGCTCACCGTCCTGAAGACCGACCTTCCCATTGATGACGACGAGTGATATGCCTGCTGGCTCTGTTTTGGGCTCGTCGTAAGTAGCCAAGTCCTGAACGGTAGCTGCATCAAACAACACCAGGTCTGCGTAGAAACCTTCTTTCACCTGGCCGCGACTCTCTAAGCCAAACACTTTTGCCGAGAGTGAAGTCATTCGCCTTACTGCCTCAGGTAGCGACAATACCCTATCTTCACGCACGTACTTCGCCAGGATGCGCGGAAAGGTTCCAAATAACCTGGGATGCGGTTTACCTTTTAGGTCCGGAATACCATCGGACCCGACCATCATGTCCTTATGGGCGAGGTTGGTGGCGATATCCTGTTCATCAATAATGAACTGGATGCAGATTGTGCGGTCTCCCTTCGGCGCTGTGAGGATACTCAGAGTCAGGTCGCAGATATCTACCTGCTGCTGAGCTGCAATGTCTTTTAGCATTCTGCCTTCGTATTCACGGAAAGCCGGGCAACTGGCTATACGAATGACTTCTGCGAGATCGCGGCTAATGTTATCGAGGTTAAAGTACTCGATCATTCTTCCGCTACCAGCCGTATAGGGGTATACATCCAGGGTGACGGGTTGTCCTGCGGCTAGTGCTGCATCAATTTTTGCTAGTGAATCACCGACCTTGCCCCAGTTCGCCGGGCCCGCTGATTTGTGATGGGAGATATGCAGGTGAACATCAGATTCCCGGCCTATCCTAAGTGCTTCATCAACCGCTTCAAGTAAGTGGTCGCCTTCGTTCCGCATATGGGTGGTGTAGAGCGCACCAAATTCGTTGGCAGCACTTGCCAGAGCGATGACTTCCTCGGTATCGCTCCAGCGGCCGGGCCGATATATCAGTCCCGTAGAAAAACCGCATGCTCCTTGTTCAAGCGCTTTGCTGACATGGGATTTCATGTTGCTTAGCTCTCCCGCATTGGGTGCGCGCTTTTCCGCCCCCATCACCATCGTTCGGACGGTGTTATGCCCTACCAGCATCATGTTGTTGATGCCGGGATTTTTATCAAGCACCGCCTTGAAGTACCCCTCTAGGTCGGTGAATGAGCCTTCAAGACCGGCGAGTATCCCGCCACTCGCGCGGCTTGGGTCAACTGATGGGTCGATGGGCACGGCACTGAATCCGCAGTTACCGGCCACTACTGTGGTTACCCCCTGTGCCAGCTTAAACTCCATACCCGGATGGCGAAAGAAAGCGCCATCATCATGGGAGTGTGTGTCGATAAAACCGGGGGCTAGGTACTGGCCTTTCCCATCTACTTCTTCCTTGCCTGGTCCGGCGCTGCCAACTTCTGTAATCCGTCCATCTTGGATGCCGACGTCACCACCCCGGGCTTGCCCGCCAAGCCCATCAAGAATTTTAACGTTTCTGATCGTGATGTCATTCATAGGGTGTGCTCTGTATTGCTAGCGATAATGTTCAGGCTTTGTTCGTAGCCATTCGCCAATCATCTCGCCAATCATAATGCAGGTAAGATTGGTATTTGCTCTTGGGACAAAGGGCATGATGGAAGCATCAGCTACCACTAGGTTATCGAATCGATGCGCGCGGCCGTACTGGTCGACCACAGCCATTGGATCTTTCACATCTCCCATTTTCACTGTGCCGCACGGATGATATCCGCTTGCCGAGAATCGGCGGCAGAGTTTCGACAGTGTTTCATCGTCGTGACCCCGTGCAGGGTCGGGGAAGGTAATTGATTTGATCATGTCCTTAAGGGCACCTGTTTTTGTGAACATAAGAGCATCCCGCAGACAAGCTGCAAGCCTCCGGGTGTCGCGGGCGTCTTCACAGAATCGGTTGTCAACGATCGGTTTATCAAATGGATCGGCGGAGCGCAGCCTTAATTCTCCGCGGCCATACTGATATTCGAGCACTGCGGCGATGCTGAAGAGCGCCGGTCCGCCAGGTTGGCCTGCAAAACTTATTTGTTCTATCTGCAGGTCGTTTCGTTTGTCTGATCCCTCGGCGGTATAACGTAATATGGTCTGGATAATGGGCTGGTCGTGATTGATTATCGAAGGGTCATTCACTTCGCAGACGACACTAAGCGCAGGATGATCGCAAAGGTTCTGCCCAATTCCGGGCTCGTCGCCGACAACGTCAATATTAAACGACTCTAGTGATGTTCTTGGGCCGATTCCGGAATGCATTAGGATCTTAGGTGACATTAGTGCGCCAGCTGAAAGTACAACCATGCTCGCGTTAAGTGTTTCAGTCGAACCGTCGGCGTTTCGTACCTCAACCCCGGTTGCTTTGCTGCGATCAAACAGGATTCGGGTGACTGTGGTGTTTGCGCGGATGTCAAGGTTAGGGCGAATGCGAGCTGGTGCAAGGTAACCTACTGCCGTCGACACCCGAAGGCGACCTAGTTTGTTCATCGGGAGAGGCCCGGCGCCATTATCATCAGGATCGTTAGCGTCTGTGCAGTATTTGTGGCCAAGCCTATCAGCGCTATCCAGAAATGCTTGGTGTTGTGGTTCCAGCTCTTCTTTAGGATACCGACGAATCGAGATGGGCCCCGCATCGCCGTGGTAGGACTTGGCGCCATAATCTAGGTCGCGTTCTAGTCTGTTGAAGGCGGGTAACACTTTCTTCCATTGCCAGTCGGGGCAGCCGAGCTTGGCCCATTCGTCATAATCTTCCGGCATGCCCCTTAGTGCAATGGTTGTATTCACAGCGCTAGAGCCACCAATAACACGGCCGCGAGGAAAATTGATTTCGCGTCCCCGGGTGGGCTCGTAGTTGAGACCCCAGTCGTGTTCAGTATAGGAGTTATTGTGAGAGTTGATCAGGTCGAACGGCGTGTTGCTCAGGTCCGGATAATCTGGGCCGGCTTCAATTAACAAAACTGTTTGGTTTGGGTCCTCTGATACGCGGCTAGCGATAACAGCGCCCGCGCTGCCCGATCCAATGATAAGTACGTCATGCATGACACCATTGTGTCAGTAAACGGCTGGCAAAAAAAAGGGTAGCTTAGCGCTACCCTTAAATTCGGAAGAGAAGACTCCCTATCCGTGAACACTCATTAGAACCAAACCTAGAATTGACTCATCGTGTTGTCTTTGCCGCCAGCAAGGAGTGCGTTCTCACCAGCAAAGTATTCTTTGTGGTGGTCACCCATGGTCGTTCCAGCCATTTCCTGGTGCTTGACCACGTTCATCTGGCGACGGATTTCCGTCCGTTGTACACCTTTTACGTAGGCAAGCATAGCTTCGTCACCGAAGTAGCCCTCAGACAGCGTATCCACACCCAGTGCGGTCTCGTGGTAAGTCGGCAGTGTGATCAAATGATGGAAAATACCCGCGTCACGAGCCGCATCTGCCTGGAAAGACTGGATCAATTGATCCGCTTCTTGGGCTAGTTCAGTATCATCCAGGCTCTCAGCCATCAGGCCTTGGCCATCTGTTGGGTAAGCTGAAACGTCTTTACCCTTTGCTGTCCACTCTTCCAGAACCTGTTCCCGGAACTTCATGGTCCAATTAAAAGAAGGAGAGTTGTTGTAAACCAGCTTGGCGTCAGGAATCGCTTCACGAACCTTGTTCACCATTTCTGCGATTTGAGCCACGTTCGGCTTCTCAGTTTCAATCCAGAGAAGGTCAGCGCCATGACGCAGGCTAGTGATACAGTCGAGAACCACTCGATCAACACCAGTGCCTTCACGGAAAGCATACAGCCCGTTATCGAGTCTCACTGGTTTCACCAAGTTGCCGCCTTGGCGAATAGTGATGTCATTTTCCAGCAGTTCGCTGATGTCGTGAACAGGTTGTGTTTCAAGGAAGCTGTTGTACTGTGCAGCGAGGTCTCCTGGCTCTTTAGAGACAGGTACCATCTGGGTTAGACCTGCACCAAGGGAGTCAGTGCGGGCAACGATGATGCCGTTGTCGATACCGAGCTCCAGGAAGGCGTAACGAACAGCGTTGATCTTGGCCAGGAATACTTCGTGGGGAACCGTTACCTTGCCAGCCTGGTGGCCACATTGCTTCACTTCAGAGACTTGGTTTTCAATTTGGATGGCACAGGCGCCTGCTTCGATCATCTGCTTGGCAAGCAGGTAGGTGGCTTCTTCATTACCAAAACCGGCGTCGATATCCGCGATAATAGGCACGACGTGTGTTTCAAACTCATCAATCTGTTTCAGCAGTGCTGTTACATCAGCGCCATTTTTGCGGGCGTCATCCAGAGCCGCAAATACGCGTTCTAATTCTACCGCATCTGCCTGTTTCAGGAACGTGTAGATTTCTGAAATAAGGCTCGGTACTGCTGTTTTTTCGTGCATAGACTGGTCAGGAAGTGGACCGAACTTGGATCTCAGCGCAGCTACCATCCAGCCAGACAAGTAAACGTATTTCTTATCCAGCGTTCCGCGATGGCGTTTGATGGCAATCGCTTTCTGTTGAGCGACAAAACCATGCCAACAACCTAGGGACTGGGTGTACTTTGAAGAGTCTGCGTCGTATTCAGCCATGTCTTTGCGCATGATATCCGCTGTATGTTGTGCGATATCAAGGCCGGTCTTAAAGCGATTTTGCAACTTCATTCGCACTGCGGACTCGGGATTGATCCCGTTCCAGGCCTCACCCTGTGCCTCGCGCAGTTTTTCTACGGCTTTTATTTCCTTCAGGTAAGCAGACATGTCCTGTCCTCGTTGGGTTGTTTGAGCGGGCAATGTACCAGCAGCGAGCCAATCAAATAATGGAATAATTGGACAGTGTTACATTCCGTATTTTCATGAATTAAACTTGATCCGGGATCCGGCTCAAAAGTGCATACTAAGCCCTATAAACCAGTATGTTGGAGTGGCGCTGTGCGCATTGAACAAATTAATATTGGATCTCGTAGGCCGCTGATAGTTAACGGTAGGAAACGTGAGACGGGCATCTTTAAGGAACTGTCGGAGGGCCCGATTGCAGTGCATGAACTGGGCTTGCCCGGTGATGCGATCTGCAATAAAAAATACCATGGAGGCCCAGACCAGGCTATTTACCTTTACAGCGTCGAGGACTATACCTGGTGGTCAGAGGCGTTGGGGCAGGACATTCCTGCGGGAACATTTGGCGAAAACTTCACTACCTCCGAACAGGATCTGTGTGAGATATGTGTTGGCGATGTTCTGTTTTCCGAATCGTTGACGCTTCAAGTGAGTGCGCCGCGTATTCCTTGCAGTACACTTTCTTCGCGGATGAATGACAAGCAGTTCGCTAAAAAATTCATGAAGGCCGGCCGATCTGGTGCTTACTGTAGGGTCCTCGAGATGGGTGATGTGCAGGCGGGGGATGAATTTGCCCACGGGCCTTACGAGGGTGACCGAATTCCGTTACAGACTTTCTTCAAAGATGTGCACAGCAAACTGAGCGCGGATCTACTCAGGCGATATCTTGCGGTACCCATCGACGAGCGAACCCGCCGGGATTTCTCCAAGAAAATGTCGACTACTTCGTGAAGTTAACCCATGATTTGAAATGGTATTTAAGTAGTACCGCTTTTTACCTTGTGCCGGGGGGAATTCAAGCGGTACTTTTCCCCTGGTTGATCGCTGTTTATCTGCAGGAGTCACCGATTAAGGTGGGGATCGCGCAGATGGCAGGACCGTTGCCAATGCTATTCCTAGTCCTGTTTGGTGGCTGGCTGGGTGACCGGGTCGACCAGCGCAGGTTGTCAGTCTTATTGGTGTCATTGATGGCTGTACCGCCACTAATTGTCGCGGGTTTCTTCTATGCGAACATAGTGACCTACGAGCTCCTGCTGTGTTGGGTGGTTCTAGCAGGTTGCTTTGGCGCCTTCGCCCAGCCGGCGAGAGATGCAATGCTTAACAGGGTCGCCGGTGAAAACGTACAGCGGGTTGTTACCCTCGTTATTGGCGTACAGTTTGGCATTCAGATTCTTGGCTTTGCGATTGGTTCCAGCGCAGATGTGATGGGACCCATTGGGGTCCTCTGCTGTATGTCGTTCTTTATGATGTGTTCTGCCGTTACTACGCATCGGCTACCTGCCATGCCCGTTGAGCCTGCTAATACAGCACATGAGTCGCCCCTCGAGA
>Ga0308016_10001738_pt1 | contig 10730 bp, 8 predicted proteins | sample Neamet233_FD_203129 | JGI IMG/M metagenome (GOLD analysis project Ga0308016, IMG submission 203129) | Marine microbial communities from water near the shore, Antarctic Ocean - #233 | ecosystem: Environmental > Aquatic > Marine > Unclassified | place: Southern Ocean | collected 2014-07-28
AATATTGTCAACTCTGCCAACTTCAGTGAGGGCCATTTGGCTTTGATTGCCGATAACGCCGTGAGAGAAGGTTACAACGCTGGAACTCATTGGCTCAGGGTTTTCCATCCACCAACGCGCCCATTGCCCTGATGTAACAGCAACACGTACAATTCCCTCATGTTCTGACAAAGAGAATTGGTTGAGGATTGTTCCGTTCACTCGTCCTGAGCCGGTATAGGTTGTATCGCCTGCTTGGGAAATATCGAAGGTGTGGATATTGGTTGCTTCGTTCATGTTATCGTTGCCCCAGAACCACCACCAATCCCAGGCGTTTTCTGTAAGGATAAGGACGTCAGCAGAAGAATAGACCAGTGGATAGTTGCCAACGATGTGGTCTGCTTGAAATTCAAAATCCTCGGAGGACAAATCAAAGGTGAAGATGCTGTTGAAACCTCGATTGAAACCGTCTTCGGGAGCCACGAAATCTGCACACTGATCATCATTCATGGTATGGACGGTAACTTGCCCATTTACACGTTCGTAGACCTTTGGAAGGATGTCTTCAAGTGCAAGTGCATCGAGTGAGATTTGATTTTCAAGTATCGTTTGATAGGCAACTTTCTCTCGAACTTCTCGGCGGAGTGGGCTGTCATAATCCAAGTTCCAGTAGCCATTTGGTAGATCCAAATAACTCTGCACACCAGGAATATCAAGCCATGCATGGGTTACTGTTCGAACGGTTGCGTTGACTTCACGAGCGGTCATGTAATATCCTTCAAGATACAATTCTTTTCCATCAACAGGTGAAGAGCGATTGGAGATATCCATTACGGTGAATTTTGTAAGGCTTGAAGTGCGCCATGAGCCATATCCATCATCCCAGCCCATAACGGATGAAAGAACATCTGTCCGAGGTATATTCCAAGATGCGACTGTTGAAATGACGACAAGTCGGTCGCCGTCAAGCATCATTGCCTGCGGTGTGCCTTCAACAAGTGTTGTTGAAAGATGTGTGAGTTCACCAAATTCGGGGACTCCAAAGATTTCAAGGTTTTTTCCGTTCAAAAAGTAGATGAAGTAGCCGTCGGTTTTGACAAAGTCTGCTTCATCGACACCTTGTTCTTGGTTATTGGTTCCAGAAAAGTCAGTTCCTTCTTGGCGGCGGGTTGTCGGTGCAGAGGCACTCGTAGAGGCTCCATCCGCACTGTCTATTTCCATCATCATGCCATCTTCCATCCACATGCCGCCGCCATAGAAGTGTTCTTCTTTAACAGCCTGTAATAACTGGATTCGATACTCCTCGGCGATGGAGGTTTTGAGAGAAGTTTCTAATTCTTCACAGTCGGCATATTGAGAGAGGTGTGGGTTTGCAACACTGCGTTGGACAACGGTTGACCAATCGTCAGGGAGTTCGACATCTGGCATTTCAACACCCGAATCAACAGTGCCTAAGCAGCCTGATAACAAAAACAGAGAAACGAGAAAAACAGCCAGTGTTTTGTGTTCTTTCATATCTCTACCATCTACCCCCACATTATCAAAGAATTGGTAAGTTGATTTGACAAGAACCTTAATCATCAAAAAAAGAAAGCGGGAAGCAATGGAGGAATATCTTGAGATTGAACGTCGCTTTTTTGTCGGCGCTGGTTACGGCCAACCTTGGAGAGAATGTCTCCGGAAGTCAGAAATCTCTCAATTCTATCTCGATGCTGAGTTGTTCACAAATGTTGAGACTGATTTGAGGTATGATGGTACTTCGATGGCAGTCGTGATGAATGTCACTGAACAGCAATTGTTTGAATCGACTCGTTCATGGACGACCCGTATTCGGATCGCTGATGGTGATGCTATTCTGACGCTAAAGGGCAAAAGAACGCATGCTTCGGCAAGTGAACTCGAGTGGCCGATTTCCCGGGAGCTGGCGGATACGATTCTCGAGCGTAAAAATTACCCCTCAATCGTCAAAACTCGTTTTTATTGGAAAGGGGCAGATGGAATGGTTTGGGAAATCGATGAATTTGATGGCTTTCATTCCGGTTTGATTCTTGCCGAGGTTGAGTTGCCAAATGCACAACATGAAACTGAACTTCCTGAATGGTTAGGTGAGGAGATCACCGGTCAACATCAATGGTCGAATTCTGCTCTTTCACATCAAGCATTGGAATAATCAAGAATAACTTTGCAGCGCTGCTACGATGCGTTTTGCTTCTCCTTCTGTCAGTTCATGCATGACTGGGATGGCGACAAGTGAAGTTGCTGCCATTTCTGTGTGTTCGAGTCGCTGCGAATATTGTGAATGGAGTTTGTAGACGTGCTGCTGATGGCAGGGTGTTGTGTAATAACGCCGAGCATCAATTCCTAAAGATTCGAGATGGGCGACGAATGAAGTGGGGTCTTTCGTTCGAATGCAATACTGATGCCAAGCGTGGTTTGAATTTGGCCGCACCGCAGGCGCGTGAAGGGTTGGGTGGCCATCCAATGCCTGGGTAAACACTGCAGCGTTCTGTCTACGGCGTTCTACCCACGCATCAAGATTTGAAAGTTGGATGCGTCCTATTGCTGCAGAAACTTCAGACATTCTGAGGTTGCTCCCTAATTGTATCGCTTCAAGATTTGGTCTTCGGCCATGGTCGGTAATTCCTATAATTTTTTCTTGGTAATCGGGCCGGGTTGTGGTTAACATTCCCCCTTCACCACCGACAGCCATGTTCTTTGATGGGAAAAAGGAGAAGCAGCCAATATCACCCATTGCGCCTGCCATTCGATTCGCTCCGTCGGGAAATATTTGTTCTGCTGCGTGTGCTTGGGCTGCGTCTTCAATCAGAATCAGGTTGTTGTCTTGGCAAAAGGTGACAAGTTCTGAGTTGTAGGTTTGGCCAAACAAATGAACACCAATAACTGCTTTAGTTTTGGGTGAGAGTGCTGCTTTGACATTCTCGATATCGAGGCAATAGTAATCCGGTTCAATATCAACAAATACCGGAGTTGCACCAACCAAAAGAATGCACGTAGTCGATGAAATGAAGGTGAATGAAGGTACGATGACCTCGTCACCTGGCCCGACATCAGCGATCCGTAAGGCTGCCCAAAGAGCGGAAGAACCGTTCTGGCAAGGTGTGGCGCTGAGCGCCCCACAGTGTTCGGCGAATGCTTTGCCGAATGCTTTGCCTTGTACACCTTTGACCCATTGTTTAGAGTCGAGGGTTGATGCTGCCGCTAAGCGCATTTCCTCATCCCATGAAGGCCGGGCCATTGGAATTCGTTCCATGCCTCGGCGAGGTAGCAGACCTCCTTGAGTCTGCTTCTACGCCACTCCGGCCAGCGCGCTCTTCAAGACCTCCGACCGGCATGCCCCGCACATGGTGTCTGAAGGCGATGGTTTCGACGAAGCCACCGTTGCTCCGGACGAACCCAGTTTTGCCGATATGGTTGGAGAGATTCTTTCACCTGACCAACCCGTAGTTGAAGAGATTGCTTCTGCAGTTCAAGAGGCTGTTTCAACGCCTAAACCGAAGAAGAAATTCAAGCCGAAGGGCATGTTCCTTGGCACTCGAAGAGACACTGGAGAGCCAGTTGACGTCCAACCGATGGTGTTGGCTCGTCACGCTGCTATGTTGGGTTCGACCGGTTCAGGAAAAACTGTGATGGCTAAAGCCCTGATTGAAGAGGCTGCATTAGCAAAAATCCCATCACTCATCATTGACCCGCAAGGGGATTTGGCTCGTCTTGCGCTTGGCATCGATTTGGCGGAACTTGAAGAACAGGGCGGAGATATGGTACGGGCAAAGAAATTGCTTGATATGTGCGAAGTCCGAATATGGACGCCTTTACGCAGCAAAGGATTGCCCTTGTGTATCGATCCTTTTCGAGCGCCACCCGCGGGACTTGATGCTGAAGAAGCAATCACTGCATGGGATATGGTTGCTGCGGGCTTTACCAGCCTGGCTGGCTACGATGTCGAAAAAGCAATCGGTAAAGTCGTCAAACCGTTTCTCTATGAAATTTTAGTTGAAGGGACAAAGCACGGACTTGATGTCAGTGATTTCCAAGCATTAGCGCGTGTTGTCCGTGAACCGAATCTGGAATTTACTCGGAAATTATACCCGGGATGTTTCTACGAAGTTGAAGAAGGAGAAGACAAACCTGATGTGCCGCCATGGGAAGAGGTGATGGCTGAACATCGCCTGACTGACTTTGAAGAACGCTTGCCGAAAACAACTCGCAATGATTTGGCTCGTCGGCTTTCTGCCTATTCTTCCGGTGTCAATCAATTACTGTTCTCGAACGGTGTTCCAATTGATATCAATGCTTTCGTCGAACCTGCAATACCGGGGAAAATCCCCCTCAATATCGTTTACCTCAATACCATTCAAGACGAAGCTCAGAAACAATACTTCGTGCAAGAATTATCGCGTGAATTGTATGATTGGATGCTAACGCAACAACCAGCAGATGATGAAATAAAATTACTGTTCTTCATGGATGAGGTCTCGCCTTATCTTCCTCCACACCCGCGTAATCCACCTGCGAAAGACTTGATTAAATTGATTTTCAAACAAGCACGGAAATACGGTGTTGCGTGTGTCTTAGCGACGCAAAACGTCAGTGACGTTGATTACAAAATATTGGCCCAAGCCAACACCACATTTATTGGAAGATTCACCCAACCGCAAGATATCGAAAAGGTTCGGCACCTCCTCAAAGAAAGTGGTGGTGACCAAGATTTGATTGCCCAGTTACCGACCTTAGGCCCGGGCCAATTCCAAATGGTAGCGCCCGATGTCGACCCTGCTCCAGTTCCAATCCAATGCCGATGGCTCTACACCGACCACGGCGCACCACTCAACGAAGACCAAGTCGAAGACATCATGTCTGATGAAATTCGAGCATGGGCGAAAACTCGATCTTCTGGAAATAGCACAAACCGAGGTACGGGCGCTGCGCATGCTGCAAGTCGGGGCTCGTCTTGGAATACCAAGGGTGTTGATGAAGAATGGGCTATAGGTGATGCTGAAAGTATTGTTGACAATGCTCGACTCAAGGCTGCTGGTGGAATGACTGCTGCTGCACACGGCATTGTCGATGATTCTGCATTTGAAATTCGATTGATGGGTGGATTAGCTGTTCTCAAAGACGGGCGGGACCCGCTCTATACAATGCAAGCAACGGTGAACGTCGCTTCTGTTGTCACATTAGCTTGGACATTGGTCGCACTCATGTTCGCATGGCGCGATGGAGATTTGGATTGGTGGTGGTTACTCATTTCTGTTGGCCTATCTGGCATCACTGGGCTGGTCATCACCCTCGAACACCTGCTATCGCATGATGCAGAATTGTTACAACGTTTGACTCGATTTGCTCGAGCGTTTCAACTGATCCTTGTCGGTTGGTTGTGGGGATTGCTTGTCTGGTCGACTTGGGGGTCTCTGGATTTATTAGGCGCTGAACCGTTGCTTGAGATTGTCGTCGTTTGGATTACGCTGTTCACCGGCATTGAAATTCTGAACCGATTCAGACTTGGTCGTATTCGATGGAATGGTGGTTCTGCGCTGGATAAGCTCAGGGGAGTTTCTGCTGTTTTGACTGAAGTCGAAGTTACTGAAATGCAGTCAAATTCTACCGATATCATGTCGGGCTTACGTTGGGTTCTCCACGGGGTAACCATGGTTTGGCTCTGCGTTCTCCTGGTTCTTGGAAGTGGAGACTCAGGTGATTCGATCGACTTCTTGAAGCAATGGAGTCGTCCGACTTTATGGCTCGCCTCGATGTATGCATTGATGTTTGGAAGCGAGACGTGGTTGCGTCTTCGTGGAAGAATGCCGGCGTGAACTTCAAGCAACTGGCACGTCATACCAACGACCTTGGAATGAAGAATCAGAGTTATCAATCCGGACAAACAAATCGAGTGAAGACCAAACGAGGCTGTTGAAGCCACTCGACATTCCTGCCTGACCTCCGGCTTTTGCCGTCATGAAATCAAGCGTATCTGATGGCGAGTGCCACTCTTGCCAGAATGAGATTTCCCCACCCGGACTAAAGAAATTAAAGGTAGGATAGTCGGCAGAAAAGAAAGAACAGTGGTCGGAAGCACACGATTCTGCAATCTGCCAGTTAATTGGATTTGATTCAGTTGGCTGATAAGAAAGGTCGTCCTCAATGATTGTCCCGACCCAATCATGCATCAATTGCATATTGCTATCACTGGCTCCGGCAATACTAATTTGCCATTCGTATTTTGCTGCTGAAAATATTTCACCACCTGGGCCAATCAATGGCTCTGAAAGAGGGATGATCGGGTAATTAAGAGAGACCATATCGAAATTCATGTATGCTTTAACAGTCACGTTTTCAGGCAAGTGGTCAACATATGCTTGAGAACCAAGAAGGCCTTCTTCTTCACAGGACCAAAGGGCTGCGACAACAGTATGGTCAAATTCAGTCGAGGCGAGTGCTTGAGCCATTTCAAGTGAAACTGTCGAGCCAGAGGTGTCATCATTTGCCCCTTCAGTGGTGCCGCCACCCGGTGGGGTGAAGACATAAGCGACATCGAAATGTCCACCAATCACAATGTATTCATCGGGATTGACTCTTCCCCAATTATAGCCTACGACATTGAGTTGGTCTGGGTCATCATCATACCGTGTGACTTCAACAAAATCGAATCCCATTTCCCGCATCTCGTCAGCCATGGCCTCTGCAGCTGCCTCATAGGCCGAACCGCCTTCGTGAACCGAAGCGCTCCCACACCAGCGATTATTGTAGGAGGAAGTCAGCATGTCGATTGTTTCATAGGCGCGTCGACCGTCAACTAACATGTATTCTTCACTGTCTTGAAGAGAAAGTGTTGCATTCCAAAGTTGTTCACCAGCTGTGATGGAGATGTCGACTGAATCTCTTTCTGTATCGAGGATGAGGAGTTCCAAAGATTTCTGTTCCGAAGAGAACGTCACCTCCATTGAATCTCTTAGAACACCAAATTCATCAACATAAAAAAGTCCATCAGAACGGTTGAATGTCCAATCAACGTTCGAGTCAACTTCGAGTGTCATGTATTGCCCACGGGTGGCACTTGAGACATCACCTACGGTCAATTGTTCTTCAATTTCGACTGTGTTTTCTCCAAAACAACCGCCGAGTGGTGCGAGAAGCATGATAAGAGTGAGGAAGAGCCAGCGCATGAAATCACCTGTTCGATGCTTTACGACCGCCAGCATTCATCCTTAAACCGTCCGCTTTTATTGCATCCCTGCTCTTTGGCAATTGTAGGTGGAGGGCTTAGAGTCATGTCGCGGAATTGATATACGCGCGTTCTAACGCTTGGTTGAAGCAGGGGTTGCCAAGCTTGGTCAACGGCGCTGGGATGAGGTCCCAGTCTCTATGAGTTCGCAGGTTCGAATCCTGCCCTCTGCACTCTCAACAAAACTTATCACCGCCGAGGCAGGATGAGAACCAATCGTGAACTGAACATTTTTTAGCGAATCGGCCGTTCATGTGATGGTGAGAATCCTGCCCTGTACTCACTCTTCATAAAGTCTGAAATATTTCAATTGATAAAACTTCTAAATTAAGTTGAAGTAGTCAAATAGAATTAATACAATAATTGCTTTATGTGCGAAAGTAATTAAATTATAGCGAATGACAATTAATAATGAGCGAATCAAATCACCCTCCCCTTCCTATTTCAATCAGGGAATTATGGCAATTAGCAGCCAGTTTATTGGTGCTTGTAACTGTTACAATATTCAGCGTAATGCTGCTTTTCAGTATTAGTTCTTCGATCAGTTCAGCAGCAACAAATTCGGGTATTTGTGATTATAGTTCTGGTGAATATGATGCTTTTGGATGTGAAGATAAAGAAAAAGGATTTGGGTATGTTTCTTCGATATTCCAATTTTTAGGTGTACTCTTTGGAGCAATTGGAGCAGTTTCCATAATTTATAAGATTGGCGTCGATATTATCTCAATCGGAGTTTATCGTGGCACCAATGGCAGTGAAGCTTCCGACACAACTCTTGTGGAAGAAAGTTTACATTCAAAGCATATTTCAAAGCCGAGTAAAATAGACCATTCAGAGGGTGGTGGGAAGAGTCAAGCCTCTTGCCCAGAATGCGCTCGGAAAATACGTTGGCCTTCAGATTATGTGGGTGAAGTCGGTTGCCCGGGGTGCTCAATTCGATTTGATGTCACTTCCCTTGCTATTTCTAAGACTGAAGCAACTATTGAAGATGGAGAATGGGAAATGGAGAATGGGAAATGGAGATTCAAATGGAAAATGGTGAATGAAAATGCACACCAATTAGCCACCCCTCCAAACTCTTCCACTCAAGGGAATTTACCAGTTCGCATGGGTATGGATTGGTACAAAGATAGGGGCGGTCAAAAATGGCATAGGCCGAGTGGTTCTGCTATTGACTGGGAAAAGCAATAACGGCTGAAATAAAGGATGTATGGCACCGTAAATATCTCTGATACCCTGATTTTTATACACTAGTGGGGATTTTCTATATACCCCTCAATTATCGATTAAGCATGGCGAACCGTGTTAATACTCTATTTGTTGTTTTGTTGATGGTCCTCGGCGCATTTGTATCTGGATTGTATATTACACCACATTCAACACAGAATGAATTGAATGAAAAGGCAACTGTGCCGTTTTTCGGCGGCAATAATAGTAGTGTAAACGAATGGGTTCAGGCTTGGCCTGTGGGTTCTAATTTCACATCTGATTCTGTAATAAATGTAACTTGGTCAGCTGGCGATTTGGCGACCAACATAACTTACAATGTAACATTGGATATTTATGCACATAATGCTACATCCAATACTACCTATATTATTCACAATTATTTTACTGTATTCAATGCTACATCCAATGCGAGTGGCGGTAACTGGATTCTTCCGAATGCTACTCTTTCAGCAGGTTGTTATTATGGCTCTGTTCGTTTGAATGATTACAATGATAGCATGAACTTTGATGACGATGGATTTGATCTCGGTATTAATGCGAATTGTAGCGGGGGCTCTGAATCTTCCGTAAATGCTCACTCTGCTGCTGGAACTGACAATACCGGATTTGCTTGTCCGGACGGGCATCTCAAAGTTGCCGTCGAAGCAACAGACAATGTTACGGGAGCTGCGATTGAAATTTGGGACTGCATATTGCCCGGCGACGAAGACTTGCCCCCTGTTGACAGTCCTCCGCTGCTGCCTTCAATTGGAGTATTTGGAACATTGGTAGCATCTGTGTTTGCAGTTTTCATCGTAGCAATAAGACGTGATGAGGAATAAGGCGTGTCGATTTAGGTTCGAACCTAGATCATGATTGTCGCGAACGCTCTGTCAAGTAAATGGAACACGGGCTTGAAGAGTCAAACAGAAGAACAAAAGAACTGAAGCAAGACCAAACGATGAGGATGGGTGAGTAAGATGGGGACTGAATTAGGGCATCTCGTGTTATATGTTCGGGATTTGTCGAAGATGGTTGAATTTTATCGTGACATTGTCGGACTTTCGGTTGTAGGAACAATTTTCGAGGGGCGGGCTGCTGCTCTTACTGGAGGAAGGACTCATCATGAATTACTGCTCATCGAAGTTGGTGATGCACCTGGACCATTACGTGGGCATCGCATTGGATTATACCACACAGGATGGCATATCGGTGATGACGATGAACTCTTGCGAGAAACGAAACAGAAGTGCTTAGACAACGGTGTATCAATTGTAGGGCTCTCCGATCACGGCATCAGTCACAGCCTCTATGTGCTCGACCCTGACGGTAATGAAGTTGAATTGTACATCGATGTTCAATCATTCAATTGGAAAGATGACCCATCATGGATGGAGTATCCTGTTCGCCCATTGCATTTGTAAAATGAAGTATTCAATCATCATCTTCAAACGAAGTTTCACGCGCTCTGTCCATTGCACCATCTGTAGTAAACCAGAATGTTGGAGTTTTGCCCATATCTTTGTCCCAACGTTGAACTGCTCGTGCAAACATTTCTCCTTCTGTGTATTGTTCACACCATTTGAGATACCAATCTGCTTGTTTAGTGATTTCTTCGTCGTCAGGACTCGTTCGCTTGAGTATCTCAGCCTGTAGAGCAATCGACATTAACCAAGTTGGGTTAAGTGCGTATGTGGCATATGGATTACGTTCCAAGGCCACGCTCGACAATTCTGTCCATAAAGAGAAGACTTGATCGTAAAGAAAACCGATGAAAAGTACGCCGAACATCACAGTTAGGAAAATGACTGAAGACCCAACATAGGTGCTTGGTATACCAAAAATTGTTTCTGAAAAACAGATGCCTGAATCGCAACTCGGTGTGAATCTCCATGAGATATTTGGCCATGCCACAAGTGTGATTGTTGTACCCCAAAGCAAGAGTGAAGCGATTGATTGGGATTGTTGCATCCGCCAATATTGACGCATTGTCCACTTTCGCAAAAATGACTCGTTCTCAATTGATTTTGACATTGGCACCGAATCTATGGGCGCGCCCCCCCTTCATCAAGGCCTCCCCCGTGAGGGACTTCGATGGGTGAGTTATTACAAAAAATGGAATATTCGTGGGCGTGTGGATGGATGAGGTTGTTCTTTCGTAGAGTTTAGTCATGGGGGGTTCATTCAAACGTTTATTCGCTTCCGTATCAAGCCCGATTCATGCCGAATGCAGTGGTTACCGGAGCGAACAGAGGATTAGGTGCTGAATGGGTGCGTCAATTGCTTGACGATGGTTGGACTG
>Ga0308016_10001739_pt1 | contig 10727 bp, 10 predicted proteins | sample Neamet233_FD_203129 | JGI IMG/M metagenome (GOLD analysis project Ga0308016, IMG submission 203129) | Marine microbial communities from water near the shore, Antarctic Ocean - #233 | ecosystem: Environmental > Aquatic > Marine > Unclassified | place: Southern Ocean | collected 2014-07-28
ATTATTGCAGGCTCACCAGCCAGTTATGGCAAAGCAGGATTTGCGTGGATTATTTGCCAAAGACCCCCAGAGGTTTAAGAGTTTTTCATTGAAATTCAATGATATTTTAATGGACTATTCAAAGCATCCAATTAGTCAAGATACGATTAATTTATTGTTAGGGCTTGCTCGCCAGCAAGGTTTAGAAAGAAAAATTTCAGAGATGTTTTGTGGTAGAAGGATGAACTTCTCAGAGGACCGTGCGGCTCTCCATTTTGCATTGCGAAGAGAAGACGCCTTGATACTAGATGGCGTGGACATCATGCCTGAAATCCATGATGTATTAACGAAAATGGAGAGATTCACATCCTCTATTAGGAATGGTACACGTAAAGGTTACTCAGGGAAGGCTTTTACTGACATCGTAAGCATTGGAATTGGTGGCTCTAATTTAGGGCCAGTAATGGTAACTGAAGCACTTAAACCTTATAGTGCAAATCACATCTCTTCACACTTTATTTCTAATATTGATGGTACTCAGCTATCGACAACTTTAAGAAAGTTAAATTCAGAAACTACGCTATTCATTATCGCTTCTAAGACTTTTACCACACAAGAGACTATGGCTAATGCACGCGCTGCCCGTAGTTGGTTTTTAGCTCAGGGTGGGAGTGAAAAAAACATTGCTGATCATTTTTCTGCAGTCTCTACAAATCATATTGAAGTAGAGAAATTCGGCATTAATGAGGACAATAGATTTAAATTCTGGGACTGGGTAGGCGGAAGGTATTCATTGTGGTCAGCAATTGGCTTACCTATTGCACTTAGTATCGGCATGGAAAATTTTTACTTATTACTTAAGGGGGCTAGAGAAATGGACCAGCATTTCATTGCTGCTCCCATGGAAAGAAACCTGCCGGTTATACTCGGACTTATTGGAATCTGGCAAATTAATTTTTTTGGAACCAAATCCCATGCAGTTTTACCTTATGACCAATCCTTGCACCGGTTCCCAGCTTACCTGCAACAGCTGGAGATGGAAAGTAACGGTAAGCGGATAGATCGTAGTGGTAACGAAGTGGATTATAGTACTGGAGCTGCAGTGTGGGGAGAGCCCGGAACAAATGGCCAGCATTCTTTCTACCAATTACTGCACCAAGGAACACAAATTATTCCGGCAGATTTCCTGGTTCCCTGCATAAGTCACAATCCTGTGGGTGATCAACATCGTTTGTTGCTGGCTAATTTCATTGCTCAAACTGAGGCAATGATGCGAGGCAAGAAAAGAAATGAAGTTTGTGAGGAGTATGAAGTAGAGCTGCCTAAAGAAAGTGCTCTAGAAGATTCATTCAAAAAAACAATCCCGCATAAGATTTTCCCTGGAGGACGTCCCACTACATCCATTCTATTTAAAAAACTAGACCCTAAAACATTAGGGTCTCTTATTGCACTTTATGAACACAAGGTATTTGTACAGAGTGTAATCTGGAACACAAACCCATTTGATCAATGGGGTGTTGAGTTTGGCAAACAGCTTGCAGGAAAAGTTCTAGGTGAACTGAAGAATGAAATGCAAATAACTTCTCATGACTCTTCTACGAATGGTCTCATTAACTATTTTAAGGAAAATCGTTAGTAATAATAATTCGGGTAGAGACTAAAATATCAGTACATATCTTTTCCCTATGAATGAGGCTGTATTGTTCGGGTTACTCCGTCCTAATAAAATGCTCACGGTAGTATTTCAATTCCGCAATGGAATCGTAAATATCTGCTAACGCTTCATGTTTTCCCTGTTTAGTTAAACCTGCCAAGATTTCTGGCTTCCAACGCTTAACTAGTTCCTTAAGTGAGCTTACGTCCAGATTTCGGTAGTGAAAATGCGCCTCTAATTTTGGCATCGTACGAGCCAGGAAACGTCGGTCCTGACAGATAGTACTCCCACACATCGGAGAAATGCTTGGAGGTATGTATTCTTGCAAAAAAGTAAGCATCTCTTTTTCAACTTCATCTTCATTCAGTTTAGATGCTTTTACTTTATCAATTAAACCAGACTTTGAATGGGTAGATGTATTCCATTTATCCATGTTATCAAGCACTGAATCTGACTGGTGCACTGCGAGAACCGGTGCTTCTGCCACTACATTCAATTGAGAATCGGTTATTACTAAGGCTACTTCTAAGATACGGTCACTATCAGGTAGAAGACCGCTCATTTCCATATCAATCCAGATAAGGTTATTGTTATTTACTTGTGCCATAATAAAAGAGTAAGTCAGAATTGTTAATTTGCAATTGTGTCATATCATTAGCTATCCGTCACTTTTTGACTTTATTCTCCATGTTTTGCAATTTTTAATTATGCCAATATTTACTGTTATATTTCTATTAACTTTAATGTGTGTTGTTTCAACCAGAGTCTGGTTAGCTACAAGGCATATTCGTTATGTTCATAAGCATCGGAACAGCGTTCCTGAGAATTTCTCTTCCCAAGTCAATCTTGACTCACATCAAAAAGCAGCAGACTACACTTGTGCTAAGACTCGTTTAAATTATGCCAATATTTGTCTAGATACGGCATTACTATTGATACTCACCCTTGGAGGGGGGTTAAATGCTCTTAATTTATTCTGGTCCAATTGGTTAAGTGATCCTCTGTTACAGGGCATGATATTTATTTTAGGCACAATACTGTTAATGGGGCTAGTAGAAATACCCATTAGTTATTACCGTACTTTTGTTATTGAAAAGAAGTTTGGCTTCAATAAAATGACTCACACCATGTTTTTTGTAGACCTTATTAAGCAAGGTTTGCTGGGAATACTACTTGGCCTGCCTCTTTTATTTGGTGCTCTATGGCTCATGGAAAAAACAGGTGCTAATTGGTGGTTGTATGTCTGGTTGATGTGGGTGGCTTTTAATTTGATTATATTGTCTGTTTACCCTACTTGGATCGCTCCTCTTTTTAATAAATTTACGCCATTAGAAGATGCCGCGCTCAAAGCACGTATAGAACAATTAATGCAAAAATGTGGTTTTAAATCTAGTGGTTTATTTGTGATGGATGGGTCCCGGCGGAGTAGTCATGGAAATGCTTACTTCACAGGTTTTGGTCAAAATAAACGTATTGTATTTTTTGATACATTACTTTCGCAGCTTAATCCACCAGAAATAGAGGCAGTATTAGCTCACGAGTTAGGTCACTTTAAACGGAATCATGTTATTAAGCGTATTTTTTTGACTTTTACTATTAGCTTGGTTTTTTTATGGTTGCTGGGCTATCTAATGAACCAGGATTGGTTTTATCAGGGATTAGGTGTATTTTCCTCAAATGAGACTCTGGCTAATATATCCTCTCCTTCAACTGCAATGGCATTATTGTTATTTTTCTTAGTAATGCCTACATTTACTTTCTTATTTCAGCCGCTATCCAGTTTATATTCGAGGAAGCATGAATTTGAGGCTGATGCATATGCAGTAGAGAAGGCATCTTCTGGTGACCTTATTCAGGCACTTGTGAAGTTATACCAAGATAATGCCGCAACACTTACTCCCGATCCGCTTCATTCTGCATTTTATGATTCACATCCACCTGCCTCGGTAAGAATAGCTAGATTACAAAACTTAGCGCATAATTAACTTTATAGAAAGCAGGCAATAATATTTTTTTATTACCCAACTTACAGGAGTAATAATGGCAGTCTTTAGCAATAGTCTTGCGGCTAAAAAATGTAAGCCGTGTGAAGGAAATGTACCGCCACTTTCAACTTCGGAAATTGAAGAAATGTTGCATCAACTTGATGGGTGGGAGCTTCTTGATGGGTTGATAGGTAAGACTTATAATTTTAAAAACTATTATGAAGTTATGGCTTTTGTTAACACAGTGGCATGGATATCTCATGGTGAGGATCATCACCCCGATATAGCATTGGGTTACAATAAATGTCGAGTAGAGTATATAACCCATTCAACAGGTGGTTTGTCTGAGAATGATTTTATTTGTGCAGCAAAGATTGATGTTTTATTTAAGGTTTGAATCTGGCGTCTGATTCTTTATCCGTACTGCCTGTTAGTGGACAAATAGTTGCTGCATTTGGCAGGCAGTATTTGGTCGAGGTTACTAATGGTGAGATTCTTTCCTGCGTACTGCGCGGGAAAAAGAGTGGCGCTGTTTGTGGTGATCAGGTTCAGGTTAAGCACACTACAATTGGTCAAGGTGTGATCGAAGCTATTTCTCCTCGTAATACGCTGATATATCGCAGCAATACTATCCGTAAAAAACTTATTGCTGCAAATATTACCCAAATTATTATTGTAATTTCTGCTGTACCTAGTTTTGATGAGGACCTGGTCAATCGTTGTCTCGTTACTGCCGAGAATCAGAATATCAAGGCCTTAATTGTTCTTAACAAGACTGATCTTATTAATCCTACGCGTGCTGTATTGCCCAAGCTCTCACTTTATCAAAAGATAGGATATACCTTGTTACAACTAAGTGCGGAAAAGGATATCACGCCTCTTTTGCCATATTTACAAGGGCATCTAAACGTTCTGGTTGGTCAATCTGGGATGGGGAAATCAACTCTTATCAATGCCCTTATTCCGGATGCCGACCGCGCTACTGCAAAAATTTCCAGTACACTTGATAGTGGGCGGCATACAACTACACACGCCCAGCTTTATCATCTGGATAAAAATACACATATTATTGATTCCCCTGGAATTCAGGAGTTTGGTTTACACCATATGAGTAATACAGATCTGGCATGGGGATTCATAGAATTTCATCCGTACATCGGGCGATGTAAATTTAGTGATTGTCTTCATACAAATGAACCAGATTGTGCGCTGGAAAGAGCCACCCAAGAAAATAAAATAGACCCACGCCGCCTTGGGTTTTACCGCAAACTAATTGCTTATAAAACGTAGTATTGATTTATTAATCAATACTACGTGCGAATATCCCTTGGATATGCCGAGCATTGTTACCTTCAATAGCATTGATGGCCTCAATCTGTTGAGGGGAGGCCTCCATAATATGTTTGAACACAAACCATTGTACCGTTTGAGTATATGGTGGTGTTGTTAGAGATCCTTGGTAATGATAGAAATTCTTTACATCATGTAGCTTGTCGCTATATAGCAAATCATCCAGTTTCACCGTTCCTATCTCTAAGGGAGCTAATGTATCTTCAGCTTTTGGTATCTTGTCTAAAAATTCATCAATAAATTTATTATTCCGACCTTCTTTGAATAAAATGCCAAGTACTAGATAGCGTGGTGTGATACTTTTGTCTTTAAGTGGGGTTGTGGAGACAATATGCATTTCCATCGGAAAAGTCATCCCATCAACCAAGTGTTCGGAAGGGGTATGGAAATGCATTTGCTTAAAATCATAATTTATCCCTTCATAAGACACTGTGCTGCCGGCTTCAAAATCAAGCTGTACAGTGTGGCCTAAGTTCTCAACAGCTTTAATTTCATCCTTGTAATTAAAAGTTATCTCATGACTGTTGCTTACTTTCTCTTTGAAAGAGCGAATATTAATTGGGGACTGCATATGGCCATGATCTAATTCAGGCTGGATGTAAAGTCCAGCTTTACTATGAGGTGAATCAGAGTTTCCAACAACATCCTTAATTTGTTTAAAATTGGCACAAGACACTAGTAATAGTGACGAAAATAAGACTAGAAATAATGTAATTTTTTTTGACATGAAAAGATTTCTTATTAGGTAATCAAGTTACGAATGATCTTTCTTACTAAGAGAAAGTTACGAATGATATTTCTTACTAAGAGAAAGTTACAAATGATATTTCTTACTAAGAGAATGAACGGCGTCAACTAAGGCTAAAGCACTCTCTGGAGGGGTGAACTGAGAGATGCCGTGACCAAGGTTGAATACGTGCCCACTGCCACTACCATAGTCCTTGAGGATTTTTTCTACTTCGGTAGCAATTATTTCAGGTGTTGAAAATAGTACTGCTGGATCAAGGTTGCCCTGTAACGCAACCTTATGACCTACACGGTTACGCGCTTCAGCAATATTTATGGTCCAGTCAAGTCCTAGTGCATCACAGCCACTCTCAGCAATACTCTCTAACCATAGCCCGCCATTTTTAGTAAAAACTACGCTTGGAATACGCTCGCCATCATGTTCACGTTTCAGTCCTGCTAATATTTGTTTCATATAATGTAAAGAAAATTCCTGGTAGGAAGAATGCGACAGTGCTCCTCCCCAGGTATCAAAAATCATAATGGCTTGTGCGCCAGACTCAATCTGCGCATTTAGATAAGTAGTCACTGATTGTGCGTTAACATTTAAAATATGGTGTAGCAAGTCAGGCCGCTGGTAAAGCATCGATTTGATTTGGCGAAAGTCAGTTCCACCACGCCCTTCTACCATATAGCAGGCAAGCGTAAACGGGCTTCCAGAGAAGCCAATTAACGGAACTTGGTTGTCCAGGGTTTTACGAATTTGTGAAACCGCATCCATCACGTATTTTAAATGTACAGCAGGATCTGGTGCTGTGAGTGAACGAATTTCCTTTTCCTCACGTAAGGGGCGCTCAAATTTAGGTCCTTCGCCTTCCGCAAAATACAGACCCAGTCCCATTGCATCGGGGATAGTGAGAATATCAGAGAACAAGATTGCTGCATCCAGAGAGTAGCGTTCTAGAGGCTGCATGGTTACCTCTGTAGCAAGGTCCGGGTTCTTGCACAAAGAAAGAAAATCTCCGGCGCGAGCTCGTGTCTTGTTGTATTCGGGAAGATAGCGTCCGGCTTGGCGCATCATCCACACGGGAGTGTATTCAGTAGGTTGTTTAAGTAGCGCTTTCAGTAGCGTATCATTTTTTAATTTTGTCATTTGGAGGCTTATAAGAGTATTGAATATCGGCTTCCAGAAGAAGCACCTGCTGTTTTAAATAGTTTAATTGATGTGGAAACGAGAGGCGGGGGATCCTATTATATTCATTTAAACTTTTTCCTACCTCTATTCCAAAGTGAAGAATGTTATCAGTAATTCCCTTTTTCGCATACTTTCGAAAAGAATAACTCCTTATAACAGTCAATATCAGGAAGATTAAACTTAATATTAATTAATTATTAATTTAGTTTTCTTCAATTGTAAACAGTCTTCTGTATTCTCTAATTGCATATCGATCAGTCATGCCTGCAATATAGTCAGTAATTGCTTGATATTTATCTTCACGAGATTTTTCTTGGTATTTTAGTGGGAGTAACCGGGTATCTTCACTAAATATATTAAATAGCATTTTCACTGTATGTTGTGCCTTGTTGCTCATACGCGCTACTTTAAAATGTTGATAAAGATTATTTCGTAAGAATGTCTTTAGCTCCTGCTGTTCTTTTTTAGTTTCTTCACTAAAGCTAATCAGGTATGGTGCTACCGAAACAGATTGTAAATTATCTGGCTGAGCATCTTTGATATTAGCGGTACTTTGTTTGATCAGATCTGATACAAGAGTATTGATCATGGAGCGAACTGTCTCATGTATCAACCTTCGCCCTGATATTTTTGGGTAAAGTTTTTTTGACATGGCTAGATGGCGGGAGAAAATACTAACTTCCTCTAATTCCTTCTGTGTAATAAGGCCGGAACGCAATCCATCATCAACATCGTGATTATTATATGCTATTTCATCAGCAAGATTAGTGAGTTGCGCTTCCAGAGAGGGTCTTTGGTTTATTAGAAAGCGCTTGCCTACATCACCTAATTTTCTAGCATTTTTTTTCGCGCAATGCTTTAGTATGCCCTCACGTGTCTCGAAACACAGGTTTAATCCGTCAAATGCACCATATCGTTCCTCCAATGTATCTACCACACGTAGCGACTGCAGGTTGTGTTCAAAGCCATTATGATCTTTCATGCATTCATTTAGTGCATCCTGACCAGCATGACCAAACGGAGTGTGGCCAAGATCATGTGCCAGAGCAATGGCTTCTACTAAGTCTTCGTTGAGTCGCAAACTACGTGCAACAGAGCGGCCAATCTGAGCCACCTCTAAGGAATGAGTTAGACGTGTACGAAATAGATCACCTTCGTGGTTAACAAATACCTGTGTTTTGTATTCGAGTCTTCTAAATGCAGAAGAATGAATTATGCGATCTCGGTCGCGCTGAAATTCACTACGTCCAAGTGGGGGTTTTTCCTTTATATTGCGTCCACGAGAATTCTCAGACGATACTGCATAGGTTGCTAAATCACTCATTGATGGAATATTCATTAAGCGTTTCAGTTAATATTTCCATGGGCACGTCAGAGCATACTGTAGCGTCACCAATACTTTTAAGCAGTACGAAATGAATATTCCCTTTCTCCACTTTCTTATCCCGTTCCATTAGGTTTAAATATTTTTCGGTATCAAGACCAGGAACAATAATAGGGAGCCCTGCCAATAAAAATATTTCTTTAATGCGCTCAACCTCAGCACTTCCAATTAAATTCATACGTTCTGATAGTTTGGCAGCTAGCACAGTGCCTGCTGCCACAGCTTCACCATGTAACCATGTGCCGTATCCCATTGCATTTTCGATTGCATGGCCAAAAGTATGGCCTAAGTTTAGGATCGCTCTCACCCCATGCTCACGTTCATCATCTGCTACGACTTCAACTTTATTTCTGCAGCTACGTTCTATTGCTTCATCTAATATTTTATGCTCTCTTGCTAAAAGCCTAGTCATATTTTTCTCGAGCCATTCAAAGAATGCAAGATCTCGGATTAATCCATACTTGATTATTTCAGCGATTCCACTTATAAATTCTCTCCTTGGCAAAGTATCAAGAGTTGTGCTATCTGCCAGTACCATACGAGGTTGATAAAATGCACCAATCAAATTTTTCCCAAGATCATGATTAATACCTGTCTTTCCCCCAATTGAAGAATCGACCTGTGCTAATAGTGTGGTTGGAATCTGGATAAGTGGCGCTCCTCGCATATAAGTAGCTGCAGCAAACCCGGCAAGGTCACCAATGACTCCGCCTCCCAAAGCAATAATTGTGGTATTTCGTTCACACTGATTTGTTAGAAGAGCATCAAAGGTCTGGTTTAATGTTTGCCAGTTTTTATATTCTTCACCATCAGGAAGGATAATAGGGATTGAATTTACCCCATTATTTTTAAGCGTGTCTGTGAGCCCGCCAAGGTATAGAGGTGCCACTGTGGTGTTGGTGACTATAGCAACTTTTTTTTGTGCTAGATATGGAAGTATAAGATCGTGATTTTTTAGTATATTGCTGCCAACATAAATCGGGTAACTATGTTGGGATGATTTTGTAGAAATATCTGCGAGAATGGTTTGCATTTTGTATTGATTTATATCAAGGTAATCTAAATAAATTTTTTACAACACTACTTCGGTCTAATTAATCTGTAAAAGTATTTTTATTTCAATGAATCTATCCTAAAGTAGGGTCATCAAGTTTTTGGGAAAGATATTTTACCATTTGATGGGCACTTAGATTTCCGCTCTCAACAACAATATGTGCTAGTTCACGGTAGATAGGGTCACGCTGGTCATATAGTTCAGTAATTTTAGCCTGAAGGTCTGTAATTTGGAGTAACGGACGATTTTTATCATGTCTAGTCCGATGTAACAAATCATTAACTGCTGCTCGCAAATAAATAATGGTTCCTTTCTTCTTTAAAAGTTTACGATTTTCTTCATTTAGAATTATGCCGCCTCCTGTTGCAAGAACGATATTATCGATTTTTATTAATTCCTGTAGCATATCTGCCTCACGTTTGCGGAAGCCTATTTCACCTTCTATTTCAAAAATTACAGGTATTGTGACACCAGTACGTTTTTGAATTTCCTGATCTGAATCAATAAAAGTTTTATCTAAATAATTGGCAAGAGATTTTCCGATTGTAGTCTTCCCCGCACCCATCATGCCTATTAAAATAATAGTGTTATCTGTTTTTCCTTCTGTATGATTCATACTCTGCACGGCTCTACTAGGGTCAGATGATTCAATATGGTCAATTGTAGCGGAAAAAATCTAGATTTATATTGATTTCTTTATTGAACATAGGTTAACTATCGTCAATATTATATAAAATAAATTGACACTACGATCTTAGAAACTAAAAGAGCGTGCATAATATTATTAGGTTTGTATTTTTCTCTTATAATTAAGATACGTTTATTTAGGCAGCGCCTAGACTCAGGATATTTGTAGAAGGAAGCGGCATATAGCCTTTTAATTATAAATAATTATGTAAATTCCACTCAAAAGACCGCTGCATACTAATGTGCATTATCTGTTTTATAAGGCACTAATTTTTTTAGAGTATTCAGGGATGTGGCATTAATTTTGAATTTAAATTAATTTAATATTATAAATTATGATGTTAGGTCCATTTTTTAGAATTTATTCGCTATGCTAGCGCGTTGGTTTGCTTACATAGTAGGGGGGTCCTTTGCACTAGGTTTGCTGGGAGTCCTTTTACTTATTTTTGCTGCACTTGTTACGATACCAAAACTCCCATCACTTGATATCCTGATTGATTACAGACCAAAGATTCCTTTAAGGATTTATAGCGCAGAAGGCTTGCTAATAGGTGAATTTGGAGAAGAACATCGAGATTTAGTAAAAATTAATGTGGTACCAGAAAATCTCAAACATGCAATTGTTGCCGCTGAGGATGAGCGTTTCTATCAGCATGGTGGAGTGGATTATTTGGGCGTGCTGCGTGCTGCGTATTCTAATCTTTCATCTGGTG
>Ga0308016_10001741_pt1 | contig 10719 bp, 6 predicted proteins | sample Neamet233_FD_203129 | JGI IMG/M metagenome (GOLD analysis project Ga0308016, IMG submission 203129) | Marine microbial communities from water near the shore, Antarctic Ocean - #233 | ecosystem: Environmental > Aquatic > Marine > Unclassified | place: Southern Ocean | collected 2014-07-28
CCAAGCCACTGCCAAGCCCCCGGGATTAAATTCAATGTCGTCTGGCAACCCATCAGGAATTGAAGATCGAAAAGATTTACCGGCACCTCCGTGACCTTGAAAAGAATCTTCATCGACTGCGCCAGGCGTGCCAAGGTGAGTATCCGTGCTTGCGATAACTCCAAACTTTAAAGGATTAATAGATAGCTCTTCTTGGAACTGCAAACCGTTGCCAAGAGCCTCTCTTATAAAGCTAGAATCGGGTGATGAGGAAAGATCTTTTTGAAACTTAGAGCGGAAATCTTTGTATGGAAGCTGCTCAAAGTTGCACAAGGGATCATTTGGATTAATGTTGCATTCTGAGCTTCCTTTGTGTTGAAAAATTTCTACCAGCGGTTCTTTTATGCTTTGAATGAGCAACTCGTCTTGATCTGGTTTTTCAAACATGTAGCCATTGCTAAGATTGGAATTATGCGGAATCACAACGTAGTCACAATTCTCATGGCAAGTTTCATCGAGCAAGCTCCAAAGTTTTTTTCTTGTTGGGGCTTCATAAAAACTGACGGGTTCCATTGGCACGTTTGAATTATCAAAAATAATATTGCGATGCAGATTGTTTCCTGAATAAGCAGCGCCGGTCCATTCATAACCAACAAAAGAAGTGAATTTACAATCACTGCTCCTGTCGTAGTGATCTTCGGCCGCCTGAATGGTTTCTTGCCATGGCTTTTGCGCAGCATCCAAACAAAATTCTCGTGAGTCACCACAGAAACCTAAAGGTTTTCTCATGCTGGCCTTTGCATTCATGTAAAAATACGAAAGCTTTGGGAAATTCCGGTAGGCAATGCACTGCAAGCTGCTGTACTTTGATGAGCCAACGTCGGAGCACATCCTTACCTCGCCAAGAAGCTCGGCATGATCTGTAACTGCGGCAAAGTCTAAAGGCTGATTAAGCTGAGATTTTCGCACACCGGTTCCATCTGCTTTGTATGGTTGAAGGTACAAAGATTGCCCCTTAGCGTATCTGTAAGCATCATCCGGTGTATTTAACGTGCCTTGAGTGTTTGCATCCAAAGACAAGGCAGTATGAACGTGCAAATCTCCAAAAAGAGGCATTCTGTCTTTAACAAAAACTTCGCATGGCATTCTATTTTCAGTTGCGTAAGGCTCTCTCTCTTCAGCATTTACAGACTGAAAAGAAATAAAAATTGTTAGCAAAAAAAATATTTGTTTCATAAAATAATTGTCTAAAAAAAACGGCAACCTAAGTTGCCGTTTTAACATAAGTCTTGTTAGACCAATCTATTAAAAGTTATAGACGATCTGAGCTCCCATTTGTCTGCCCATGTTTGTGTTACCTGCGTAAAACTTAGAAGCTAAACCGCTTCCACCGGGTAGAGCATAATCAGAGTAGTAGCCTTGAATGTTTGATAGCGCAACGTCGTCTGTAATATTTTTTACAAAGAAACTTGCATCCCACACTTGATCAGCAGATCTCCATCCAACAATAATGTTAGCTAAGTACAAAGCCTTGATCTTGATGTCTGGATTAATAGCGCTTGTTCTCTCGTCTCTCCAGCTAACATTGTACCGAGTGTATCTTTCGCCACCCCAGTATGATGCAGTAGTAGAATCTAAGTAGAAATTCAATGAGGACTCGGCAGCGTCGCTAACCGGTGTCCCGCTCACGTCCTGAGTTGCAACTGCAAAACCAGCGTACGCAGGATTATTTGCGTAACCTATGGATCCAGCAGCGTATTCACTGTCAGTGGCTGTGTAACTTCCGCCTAGAACCAAACCTTCACTTACAACATAAGCATACTCAAGGTCTATTCCTGAGAGAGTTGCATCGTTATTTGTAAAGATACCGCCTTGTACCTGAGTCACGTTGCCTGGGCCTGCTGCTGTGTATTCTCTAGCAGAAACGTTGTCCCATTTGGATTGGAAATTATCGATTGTGTAATCGTAATATGCAGCATTGAATCTTAGTCTGCCATCCATGAAGGTGCCTTTCATACCAATTTCTGTCATGTCACTTTCTTCTTCAACAAATGTTAAGACAGATGGATTAACAGCGATTGGAGAAACCGTGATACCAGGGCTTCTAAATCCACTTTCAGTAGAGACATAAAGCAACATATCCTCGTTGATGTAATGGCCAATTTTAAAACTTCCTGTAGTCGAATCGACATTAGAATTTTGATCCGCGGCAGCTATTCTTGGAATAGTCATCCCGCCACCTGAAGCTTGGGTTAGGAGAGCTGTCAATGGAAGGTATAGATTTTGAGCTCTATAACCAACGATTTCTTGTTCTCTAAAACCAAATTGGACAAAAGTTTTATCGGATAAGTTGTACTTAAAGTTAGCAAAATAAGCTTCCGTTTTATTGTCCACTGGAATACCCATGCATGTTAAAACAATACTAGTGGCAGCAAATTTACCTGGATTTGCGCGAGCATCGTTACAAGCATTGTTGGGAGTGTTATGAGTAAATCCAACGGCAGGCTTGTATATATGAGGTGCAACCTCTGTGATAGAGAATGAGCGATCTAAATCAGCTGTTGTGAATGTCTGAGAATCTCTTGAAAAGAAACCGAGAGTATATTCAAGCTTATCGCTGTCTTGATTTGAAATTCTGGCTTCAAAAGTTGAAATACCTGAATTGGTTCTAACCTCTTGAGGGTAACCGTAAACATAAGCTCCCGCATAATCTCTATCAATAAGACCCATGGCATCGTTTTGAGAATCTGAGAATCTCAAAGCAAGCGCATGACTTCCCATGTCGTAATCAATCATGAGGTTGTGCAATGTAGCAGAGTTATTTTGTCTTGGATCTTGGAAATGCAAAGCCACTCCGTCTTCAGGCTTAAGTCCGCCTGCAGGAATATCGCCATATGTCGGTCTGTTCAAGTATGAAAGCTGAGCTGCTGAACCGGCTGGTGCAAAGCCAAGAGATTCATACAAAGCTATTCCAGCAACATAACCATTTACTACTTGCTCGTATGAAGGAGTGCCATTAGAACCTGCAACTGGTTGCGGGTAAATTTGGTTGTTTTCTGTATTTTGATACTTAAATCTTACGCTTAGGTCATCGCTAGGCTGCCACGAAAGACTAATTCGACCTGATTCCAGGTTATGAGATTCGTTAACGTGCGTTCTGATGTTTCTTATTTCGTTTCCGTCGTTAGAATTCTTAACGCCAGCAAACCTTAAAGAAAGAGTGTCTGAGATATGAAGATCGGAAGCAGCTTCAATAATTGAAGTCATGTTATCGGCCCAAGTTGTTTTGATGTAGCCATTGCTCTCGTCGCCACCTATTTGTGCATCACGAGTATAAATTTGTACCGCACCAGCAGAGCTAACAACGCCTTGAAGAGTTCCCTGGGAACCTTTTAGAATTTCTACACGCTCTGTATCGTACATTTGGTAAAACAAGTCTTGCGCTCTCACAGGCATCTCATCGATGTATCCCTGGATTGGCTGATCGTTTCCACCATCTGGATCGAGTCTTTGCCCACGCATAATAATGGTAGACCTTCTAGGATCAATTTGAGTAAATTCTACTCCTGAAACAAGCTGAGCCAATTCACTCAAATCTCTTATTTGATAATCGTCCAGTGTGCTGCCGCTAAGTGCGTTAACAGTTTGAGCAATGTCTTGAACATTCTCTTCTTTCTTAGTGGCTGTAACTACAACCTCTTCCAAAACTAAGTTTGAATCTTGTGCAAAAGAAACGTTAGGTATCGCAACAAAAGTTACAATGGTTAATAAGCTTAATAATCTCTTCATGGTTCCCCCCCATAATTGAAGAATGGTTTTATGAAAATATACCTGTTTTTTACCGAAACCCCAAGCTTTTCACTCGAAAGTAAAGTTAATTAAATTGCGTAGGTTCCGGATTAATGGTTGATATTTTTAATTGAAGCTCTTGCATAAGCTCATTGTTTTGTTTTCTATAAGAATCAAAAGCTTGGACAGTTTCCTCTAGAAGCAAAAGGTTTTTATTCAGCTCAATGATTTTTGCCTCTGTCATGCTGTTGCTTTTATTTAACTGAGCAAGACTTTTAGCAGTCATGCCTAATTTTTTTAACTGAGAATCAATTGATTTAATATTTTTCTGGTCGTTGGTTTGTGTCGCTGCAATATCTTTAAGTAATTTTGATTGCTTGCTTGCATCCAAGGTTAGCTTGGAAATATTAGCTTTATTTCTTTTGTTACTAAGATCCCATAGCTTTCTAATCTCTTTATCTAAAAATTGTAATTGGGTATTAATGTCTGTTAAAAACTCAGTTGAAGTCGAGTCAGCAAGTTGCAGTTGCTCCTCAAGAATAGAAAGTCGAGATTCAACAAGCTCATTTATTTCATTGGATGAGCGAGACATTTCGCTGACCCAAAGAGATAAAGCTAAAATGCCGCAAAGCAACAAAACAAAAACCACACCAAGAAACAACCCGCTGGAATTTTTGTTTACCATTCCTTTTTCTTCTTTGGATGCTGAAATTTTAATTGCCATAATGATCGAAGATTACTAGGTTAAATTGTATTTAATAATATGTTTTAATATGTCTTAGATTATAAGACGTAACTTTAAACTATTTAATAATATTATGAATTTAGATTTCTCAGACGATCAAAAATACCTTCAAGAAGAAGCAAGAAAGTTCTTTGATAAAGAAGGTGGGCTTGGAAATGCTCGCAAAGTAATGGACGAGTCTCAAGATGCAGATCGCGAGTTGTGGAATAAAATTGTTGAACTCGGGTGGACCGCTATTAGAGTACCTGAAGCTTATGATGGGCTTGGACTGGGTCACCTTGAGCTTTGTGTTGTAGCTGAGGAGCTTGGAAGATCTCTGGCACCAGTGCCCTTTTCATCCTCTGTATATTTTTTCACTGAAGCTTTAATCAAATACGGTAACGAGGACATGAAAACAGAACTGCTTCCAAAGTTAGTTTCTGGTGAAGTGGTAGGAACCTACGGAATTGCAGAAGACTCTCATCAGGCAACAGAAGCCAACCTGCAAGTCATCGCGTCTGGGGATAAATTAAATGGAACAAAAATTGCTGTTCCCGATGCTGGCATGGCAACCCATATGATTGTTGTCACTAAATCGAATTCAGGAACAGAATTAAGGCTTGTAAACCTAGCAGATCCATCGGTCACCATCACGCCTCAAAAAAACATAGATACCTCTAGGGCATTTTTTAAGGTTGATTTTAAAGATACTCCTTCAAACTTACTCGGCCAATCAGGTCAGGGCTGGGGCTATATTCAACATCTACTAGATCAAGCTGCAGTGTTGTTTGCATTTGAACAAGTTGGCGGCTCTCAGGCTGCATTGGACATGGCAAAGGCCTACTCACTTGAAAGATTTGCTTTTGGTCGACAGATTGGATCCTATCAAGCAATAAAACATAAGCTTGCTGATATGTACATTGCAATTACGCTTGCAAAATCAAATTGCTACTACGGCGCTTGGGCACTTTCCTCTGAATCTGCTGAACTCCCTTTAGCTTCTGCGACAGCAAGAGTAAGTGCAACTAAAGCCTTCCAATTGTGCTCCAAAGAAAATATTCAAACGCATGGTGGCAATGGCTTTACTTGGGAATATGACTGCCATTTATTCTACAAACGTTCAAAAGTTTTATCAGTGCTGCTTGGCTCTGAAGCGACGTGGAAAGAGAAACTTGTTACCAGTTTAGAAAAAACAAACACCCTAACTTAAGGAGTAATGTATGGATTTTAACGATACCCCAGAACAAGCAAAATTTAGAGCTGGATGCAGAGAATGGCTAGAAATTAATGCGGAACTAAAGGCAGATAAAAAAAATGTTAACGCGGAATCATCTCTTGAGAGTCATCTAAAAATAGCCAAGGAATGGCAGCAAAAAAAATATGGTGCAGGTTGGGCCATGTTGCATTGGCCAAAAGAATACGGTGGTGTTGAAGCTTCACCAATTGAAAGAATTATTTGGGGTCAAGAAGAAGCAAAGTTTAATGTGCCCGGTGGGATTTTTGAGATTGGCCTAGGCATGTGCGGTCCTGTAATGATGCAATATGCCTCTGAGGAACAAAAAAATAGATACCTTGCACCCATGGCAGAAGGAAAAGAAATTTGGTGTCAACTTTTCTCTGAACCTGCCGCTGGATCGGATGTTGCCGGACTAAGAAGTAAAGCAGAAAAAGATGGAGACGATTGGATCATCAACGGCCAAAAGGTTTGGACCTCTGGAGCTCATTATTCAGATTTTGGGATCTTGGTTGTAAGACATGATCCAGATTTAGCTAAGCATAAGGGCTTAACTTTCTTTTTTGTAGACATGAAATCACCAGGAATTAGCGTCAAACCGATCAAACAAATTACAGGTCAAGCTGGCAGTGGCTCAGGTTTTAATGAGGTTTATTTTGACGATGTTCGCATTCCAGATTCTCAAAGGCTTGGGGAAATTGGGGACGGATGGAAAGTTGCAATTACAACCTTGATGAATGAAAGATTGGCAGTGGGCGATGCTCGTGGCTCAGACATAGAAGAAGCCCTAACTCTTTCAAAAACAAAAGATGATGCAGGCGAAGCTTTAATTAAAAATGATGCTGTTAGAGAAAGATTGGCAGACTGGTTCTGCGAAGCTAACGGATTAAAATATACTAAATTTAGAACTATTTCTGCTCTATCAAAGGGAGAGGCTCCCGGTCCAGAAGCATCAATTACTAAGATTGTCAGTGCGAATAAACTTCAATCCATTGGGAATTTTGGGATTGATTCAGGGGATATGGCTGGTATGTTAATCGACGATGATAATGGGATGAGTTCTTTTCAGGGAGCTTGGTTGGGTGCACCTGGACTTAGAATTGCTGGCGGAACAGACGAGATTCTTCGCAACGTTATTGCAGAGAGAGTTTTAGGACTTCCTCAAGACCCAAGAGCCGACAAAGGGATAGCGTTTAAAGACATCCCGACTAAGGCCTAAAATTAGTAAGAAATTTTAGAAATTCTACTTTTTTTTCAACTTGGATTTCTTTACCTGTAATCGCCGTAATAGGATTTTTTATTCCAGCCAATACTGCTTTCAAAACTTCCTCTGAAGTGTTGACTGTAAAATCGCAAGAGCTGGGTGTGTAATCTATAATTTGCGCGATCTGATTTCTAATAATAATTGTTCTTATCTCCCCAGATGAAAATATAAAACACGCAGCAGTTAAATCAGATTCCTTTACCCTGTTAGGGTTTAAAGAAACGCTCAAAACATCAAAGAACAAATCAATTGAAATCTCATTCAGCATTGCAGCCTCTGGCTTAGCAATATTTTGGTAATTTTTTTTACCAGCTAGATTTTGAGCTTCGGTTAAAAAGAAATTTCTTTTATTGGGATTGGCGGACATTTCGCCTAAAAAGTATGCAGCCTTCGATCTTAAGGCGGTGACCTCCTCTGATTTATGGTTCATCTCTAGCAATAGATCTGAAAGCTCAAGAGCCCATTGCATTTCTTCTTTGTTAACAGCTATTTTAAGTTGCTGAAAAAGATTTTCGGAGCCACCGATCATCTCCGACATAAGTTCAGCTTTTTTGTATGCAGGGGTTGGGTCAAGGTCCGAAATATTTCCAGAGAACCAACCCAAATAACCATTAAAAATACTTCTGACCGACCACCTAACAGTTCCATAAAATTCATTAAAGAATGGGGATTCTGAAATAGCCCTAGGAAGCTGAATCTGATCAATGATCTCATCAGGGTAAAGTCCTTGGTTCATAAGGCGAATAGTTTGATCATGGACGAACTGAATACCGTCTCTATATAAAGTTAACGTCTCTAAAACTGCTAGCCCTGATATCGGGAGCGTATGACTTGGATATAAGTGTCTGGGCTGAAATGAAATCATGTGGTCTAAACTATTGACCCATGCCTTCACATCTCTGTGTGAGGTTCCTCGGATGGTATAAAGATTTGGAAAAGTTTTGTATATGTTGTCACCGGGGAAAAGTGCTTCATATGCTGGCAGCCAAACAAACAACTGATCATCTGTTTCACCAGGAGCATGGTAGAGCTCAAAAGCAATACCACCCAGGGTGATTTTTAATTCCTTTTCAAAAGAAAGAGTTGGCTTTACGTAGCCTGGGGCACTTTTACCAACACTTAAAAATGGGCCAATGCCAACATTGACCACTTCTGATTCTGGAAGCTCTGTTCCAAACATTTTTGCTGTTCTGATGGAGATGATCGGATTTAAAATACCAACAATTTTTTCAACGGCTTCAGCGGTAGTTGAATGCGCAATTACTAAAGGTGGCTCTGATTGCTGATCTACAAAGTATCTCGCACCAAATGTGTGATCTCCATGATTGTGTGTGTATATGATTGCAGAAATTGGATTGTCATTGATTGCCTGAAATTTTGAATAAACTTTTTCAGCTTGGTACATGCTATCTGTTGCATCAATAATAATATTTGTGTCCTTGCCCTCGATCAAGTAAGAATTTGCAATTCCAAACCCCACGGCTGCATGAATACCATTTTTATGTGAGTAAACATTTTGAGTAAATTCTTTGGAATGTTCGTATAGATTTTCAACGGAATCGCTGCGATTCAGATCAGAGGTAACAATTGGATCACTTTTTGAGCATGAGAGAATAAGACCGCATATAATTAATGAATAGAAAAGATTTAAATACAATTTCATGAGCCGCAAATATTTTAATTAACTTAATAATTATATTGACATAATCTATGTCAATAGTCTACTCCTACCTAAATGCCAATACATCATACCGTTTTTAAAAATCCATTTGAAGTTAAGACTCAAGATGTTGATTGGGTTGATGGGATGCCCCACTCGATTGATTACGACGATCGATTTTTTCAAACAGATGCTATCAACGAAATACATGATGTTTTTATAAAGCCAAATAATCTTGAAGATCGCTTGCAGGAAGCGCATCAATTTACTATTGGCGAACTTGGCTTTGGGTTTGGGATGAACTTCTTGGTTACAGCCCTTCTTTGGAATCACAGCAAGCATAAATCTAAAATGGAAACATTAGATTACGTTTCCATAGAAACATCATTGCCAACCAAGGGTCAAATTTTGAAAGTAATTAAGAGTTTTCCAGAATTAGAAGAAATTGGTGGTTATTTTTTAAGTAACTACTCGCCCATGCACAATGATATGCAAAGAATAGATTTGCCTGAGCTAAACATTCGCCTCACACTTATTCAAAACAATGCAGAACCTGCCTTGCAAAACCTACTTGGCTTCTCAAATAATTTAATTGATGCATGGTATTTGGATGGTTTTGATCCCGCAAAGAACAAAACTATGTGGAGCAGCTCGATCAGTCAATTGATCTCACTCTTATCCTCAAATGAGGCTACTTTCGGCACCTTCACCTCTGCCGGTTTTGTAAAAAGGAATTTAATAAAATTTGGTTTTGAAGTAAGCAAAGTAAGCGGCTTTGGAAAGAAAAGGCATAAGCTGATTGGCAAAATAATTCCCCGCAAGCATTTCGAGAACCCTTCTCATGTACGCTCTCCTAAAATAGCAATAATTGGCTCTGGCATTGCAGGAAGCTGCGCTGCTTATGCTGCTGCGAATCATGGCATGCAAGTTGATGTCTTTGAGTATGGCCGGGAAGCTGCCTGCGGAACCTCAAGCAATCCAATTGCTGCTATGTATCCAAGGTTTTCTGCAAGCAACAGCCCTTACGCTCACTTAATTGCACAAAGTTATTTTTTTGCTGATCGCATTTATTCTCAATTCCCAAATGAGTATAAGAGAACTGGCTTGCTCTTCACTCACTTCAATGAATATCAAAAAGAATGGTTAGAAGACATGATGAGTTTAGATAGAGAAGATATCTTTCAATTGCTTCATGAGGCTGATATGAAAAATACATATGGGCTTGAGTCGAAGGGGTTGAAAGTTTTGCAAGGAGGATATCTTTTTCCTCAAGAGCTCTGCAAGCGTTTACTGGAACATGTAAATATAAAAATTTATACAGACCATTGCTTCGAAAGCTCAACTGAAATAGATGCAAAGCTTGCCCTTCATTTTTCTAATCAACTTAACAACAATCAATACGATGCTTTGGTAATTGCAAATGGTGCAGGGTTGTTAAATAGTGTTCAGGGGTTAAAAATTTCAAAAGGCCAGCTAGTAGGTCTAAGTGGGACACAAGATATTACTTCTAAACTTCCCATAAATTCTGAAGGTTACATTTTGCCTCCGGTGAATGGAGTTACGTGGATTGGATCGACCCATCAAAAAGATTTCAATGATCTCAAGCCTTCGGACAAGGAAAATCAAGAGTTAATTAAAAGGACAGAGAATAATTTCAATATTAAATTACATGCAGAGGGGGATTTATTAACCGAGGCGCGAGCAAGAGTTGGCAGCAAAGATAGGCTCCCGATTGCCGGAAGAGTATCAAGCGAACAAAATATCTACGCTTTGGGGGCTTTGGGTAGCAGAGGCTTTAGCTTGGCACCGTTAATGGGTGAATACATTGCTTCTCAAATCAGCAACTCTCCGAATCCAATATCAACAGGCATAGCCCTATCCATTAACCCGATGAGATTTAAAGATTAACCAGCAAGTTCTCTACTAATAATTCTGCTGAAGAAATATCAGATGGGGAATAACTCGAGCCTTTTCTCCATTTTGTTAAACCCGTCCATAGCGTCTGATCTTTAACGGTGTCTCTTATGGAAATTCTTAAATAAAACTCTGGGACAGTATTAATGCGATCT
>Ga0308016_10001745_pt1 | contig 10703 bp, 12 predicted proteins | sample Neamet233_FD_203129 | JGI IMG/M metagenome (GOLD analysis project Ga0308016, IMG submission 203129) | Marine microbial communities from water near the shore, Antarctic Ocean - #233 | ecosystem: Environmental > Aquatic > Marine > Unclassified | place: Southern Ocean | collected 2014-07-28
TAATAAACACCAGATAAAAAATTATTTGAATGAGTGTGTGGTGGGTGTACATCACCACTTTTCATCTCATTTGCCCACATGTTTGTTATTTCTATTTTATCATAAGAGTATTCTAATTTTTTTAAAATTTGAGTTGTTGCTTCAATTATACCATCAACTAAAGAGTTAAAGCTTGGTAAAAGAAACAATTGGTCTGTATTTTCTGTTGACCGCAAACTAGTTATCATAGGTTCATGATTTATTTTTAATGCAAAAGAATGGATTAGTGTTGGAAAACACTCAAAGGTTTTTACATCAACCATGTTACAATACTCCATCTTGTTCCTTTAGTAACTGGTTTTGCTTCGTGAGGAAACATAAAGTTAGATGGAAATATAATTGCAGAACCTTTTATTGGGCAAAACTTTTTATCTGCTACATAAAACTCACCACCGTCATAATCATCATTAAGATATAGTAGTGCAGATACTTGAGGATATCCATACTGTTGGCCGTGACTGTGATGAATATTATCTACATGTCTAGACATAAATCCACCCTTGCCGTATTTGTTAATACGAAAGTCAGTAGTACGACCAACAGAAAAAAGAGGGAAGTCAGTTTTGTATTTTACTATCACTTCTTCAAAACAAGATTTAACCGCAGTATAAAATACGCTCTCTTTTTTTATCCAAGCGTCTGACATTTTGACACGTTCTTGTTTTACAATTGCGCCACTATCGTGTGTCTGGTATTTTGAAGCTTCATATGGAAAATTATAATTTATTAAACTGTTGCAAAGATTTTCTGCCACTATGTTCTTATAGTATTTTATATAACTATCTACATTCATTACATCATTCCTGCTTCAAACTTTCTCCACTCTATTGCATTTTTAATATCCCACCCACGATTGTCAATTGATTTAATTACTCCATCAATATACTTTATAACAATTTCTAGATAACCAATCTTGTTCATCAGTTTAATAACTTCTTCGTCAGAAGTAATATACATTGCAAGATCAGTTTTGAGGACTTTTAAGTCAAATGGTTTAGAAACATAAACTTTTGCGTCAGCTTTACCACCATAGTATTCCCACTTTTGGCGATACAGACGTTGATAGTCTCCATTAGCAGCTTGTAATAGTCGTGCGAAATACGACCTGTGATCAAGATACTTTGCTTTTATCTTTTGGTTTGCAAGGGATTCGGATGCTAAATCTTCCTCATTGGTAATGGGAAGATCCCTTCTAGCTTCTTCTTGCAGTTGTTCTAAATTCATAATATTATATTTCTCTTCAAATTGTGAGTAGTGTCGATGTACTCTCAGGTATATATTTTGACTCTCTAGAAGTCTTACTTTTTAAAAATTTGCTAAAGCTTTATCTTCCCTACTCATTTATATTTATAAAGTTTTTATTTCGTATATTTTATATGAGAACTCAGCAGTTGCAATTAAGTTGTCGACATCAGTTGCAGCCTGTGTGTAGTCTAATGCACCTAATGATATTGGAAATGCATCTTGAAAATTAATCTCTACAATAGGATTATTTTTGTTCGACAATATCATAAGATTTGCATCAGAATACATTGCTTTATCTGGTGTTGATATTCCAACATTTACCGCATCTACGCCTGTCGATCTTTTACTGTCAGGCGTAATTGATGTCACATCTCTGTGCGTAGTAAATTGACTTCTGTTTTTAGGAAACCCAATCCCCGTCAACCAGTTATGTAAAGACAAATAATTTTCTAGATATTCATCTACAATAAAAGATATGGAAAGGTTGCCATAATCAAGTTTATCTCCCATTGTGGGAATATCTTTATATGGTGTGTTTAGAATTGCTGGAGTACCAGAAATTTCAGGCACATTTGCACTAACAGTAAAAAATTCAACTTTAGGAAGTTGAAGTATTCCAAACTTAAACTGAGTTGGACTTGCGTAGTCTAACTTAGTTGGCTGTCTTGATATGGGGGATTGTGCTGCCATAGTTATTAACGATTGTTGATATACATGGTTACTTCAAATCCAAATCTAACATCTTGATACGTTGGTTTTGTCCACATAGTTTTTCTCCTTATTAATCTACTACTATTTATAACAAAAAAAGGGGGAACAAAAAGTCCCCCCTCATCATACCATAATTGCTATGGAGTTAGACAGCTCGAAGTGCCTGATACCCAGCCGCAATCACTGAACGTGGTGCAGTACCTAGACGATACTTATTATAAGTTTCACCATCAAATGAACTTACACGCTTGTTGAGGAAAATAGGATATCCCTCTGTTCGAAGTTTACTCATAACAGCACGAACATTCTTAACACCGTAACGTGCGCTAATTTGTTTTGCTGTGAGCTCTGCACCATCGATAAGAGCGTTAAGTACTTTTTCAGTTTTAGTAATAGTAGTCATTATATAATTTCTCCTTGAAATAACTATAACAATCGAAGATTTCCCCGATTGATGTAATACTATAACATGTTATGGGGTATAATGTCAATACCCTTTTAAAATAAAAGCCAAAAAAAAGGGATTCCGTGAAGAATCCCTCTTTTAATAGGTTGGTTGACCCAATTTTTACATCAAATTGGAGACTTTAACTCTTCGATACCAAGCATTGGTGTTTGCATCAAGAGAAGCATCAGTATTAACTGTGTCTCCGGCAGCAACTGCACCAGCAGCAGCGAATGGGTTAGCAGCAAGACCATAACGAGTCTTGAAACCAATCTTAGGTTGGAAAGAACTTTCACCAACCGCACGTACCATCTGAAGTGGAACGTAAGGGCAGTAGAAGAATCCAGCGTCATAAGGTGAAGTACCTTTATAACCAACAACATAGTACTGCGAAGCAGATACGTTTGCAGCATATGGATCAACATATACTTTATAACGTCCGTTCATAACACCAGCAAATGTGGTAGTTGTGTCGTCTACGTTTAAGTTGTTAGATAGAGCAGGAGTGTAATCAAGTACACCTGCCATCTGAAGTGCAGAAGCAACATCAGCTGAACAGATAACCATGTTACCCTTCCCTCTACGAGTCTGTTGACCAATCGCATTGGCATCACGTTCTATTGCAAACATAAGACCTTTGAATTTCTCAACTGACCAACGACCATTGGAATCTGTATCTAAATCGAAGATACCAGCAGTAGTTGTGTTAACCTGAGCACCCTTGACCGCAGTAACATACAACGAGCGAATTACTTCACGGTTGATTTCTGCGAGGATTTCAGAACTTAAAATGTTAGAAAGTTCTGTCTCTGCGTCAAGACCATGAATTGCCTTCAAGTCTTGTGCGAGTTCCATTGTATACTCAGCTTTTAATGCACGACTAACAGCAGTCACAGTTGACTTCTCGATTGAGAATGCCATCTGAGCAAAACCGTTGTCTGAACTATCGCCTAATGCTTCTGCCTGAGCAGTAGTCATACCAGTTGCACTTGTGTAAGTTCCAACAGGACTGTCGTTAAGGACAGAAGGGTTAGTTTCACCTGATCCAACATCACCACCACCGATATCACCAGCAGAGTTTTGGTTAGATGCACCAGTTTGGCCAGGCAATGCCTCGTCAACAAGTGCTTCTGCACCATCTTGTGAAAGGAAAGATGAGCGCATTGCAAAGATAAGACCAGTAGGCCCTGTCATTGGTTGCACACCACATACGTCATACGCAATGAGGTTAGGCATTGCACGGCGTACTAGGGATATTAAGATTGGATCCCATGTATCGAATTGTCCACCACCTGTACTATTGACTGGTGCTGTCTCTCCAAGAAAACCTCGGTCTTCTCGTAGTGCTTTTTCTTGGTTCTCTAAGATGAGAGTAGTAACTGCCCGCTTATAGGGATCGCTGATCTCAGGAAGATCGGGATGCTCTAGGACTGGCTGCCACTTTTCTTGTAGATGTTCTGTCTGAAACATTTGTTTCTCCTTTTAATTTAAATACATCTGTTTTTTTATTATAATTTACGCACTTGCCTTTTGATTACGACTGATTGCCGACAAATAAGCACTCATCGCTTCTGTCGTATCCATGTCCTTAGCAGTGCTACCATCTTCATCATTAAATGTCTGTTCGACTACAGTATTCTTAGGAAAGTAACTTTCCTTCAAAGTATTCAGTTTTTCTCGGAATGATTCCTCATTTCCAAAATCAACGTCCTCTGTGAGCCCTCTGAACTTCTCAATTTCTGTGTCGGCCAAATCTTCGGAAACCTCAGATATAACCTGTTCACGAACTAGTTTAGAGTTTGAATTAACCAACTCAACCGATTTCTCAATTGATTCGTTTAATTTGTCTTCTAATTCGGAAATTCTTTCAGACTGTGCTTCGAGAACATTATATTTCTCGTTAGGCACATCAATATAGTGATCTTCAAACAACTGTTTCAGTCCAGAAATAAAGTCTTCTGCAATTTCGCCTTTTAGTCCACGTTCAATTGCTAACTCATTCTCTTTAGTCCATTCTTCTACAACGTAGTTGAGATATGTATCTACTTTTTCAGTAAGTTCTTCTTTGAATGTCTCCACTTCAGTTTCTCTCTCAGAGCTAACTTCTTCGTGTATACGTTCAATTTCAGATCGTACTTTTGATTTAACAGCAGCTTCAAAAATTGTTGCTGCCTTAACTTTAAAATCTTCAGAAAGACTGTCATCGGCATTCATTAAAGCTTGTACGTCTTCTTTGACGTTGATATCTTTAATTCGTGCTTCAACTGCTTCTGCCTTCTGAGTTTCTTCCTCAGTAGGTTCTGCTTTTTCATAAGTCATAGCACTTTTCATATTTTCATATGCGGCCATAAGTTTTTCTTTATTCATTTTTTCCATACCAGACATCATGTCTTTCATGGCAGTCATGTATTCCATTTTAGTTTTAGGCATTTCCATTTCCACTAAACTCTCTTCGCCTTCTAGTTCATGACTAGCTGCAAGTTTTTGTGGTTTATCTGATTTGCCCGCACCCTTCTGTTGTGCATCGCTCTTAACTGGTTTTGCTTTCTTGCCAGCAATATCTGTTGGGGAAGCTTTGGCTGTTGGGTCAACTACTGCTGCCCCTCCGTCTACTACTTCTCCGCCTGGCGTTGCAACGGCAATCTTCTCAGCTTTTGCGGCAGGAGCAGCACCATCAGTAGGCTGTTTAGATGCCTCTTCTAGTTCTGCAAGCACATCCGCTTCCAGCTCTTCAATTGTTTTATCTATTTCCGACATTTTGGTGTCTCCTTAATGCTGTTAACATATATTTATAAGTTATAATCTTTTGAGGAAGTTTGCAAATTCTAAAGCTTCTTGAGCATGATTTCTTTTTGCTTCTACCACATCAAATTCTTGTTTCATATCCTCTAACTCTGCTTCAAAAAGATGACCATGTTTCCAAACCCACTCTTTGCCTTCCATAATACCCTCAACAAATGCGTTGGGAGCAGAAGGATCAGCAACAATATCTGCTGCTGTTGCAAGATAAAAATCGTCACGAACATAGTTCGCACCATTCTTTTGATTCAAACTACCCATTCCTCTTGAAGAAACACCTAGTTTTGCACCTTCATCCATAAGACTCTTTACAATCTCACCCATAGGGGTTGACATTATTTTTGCCTCACCGATAAAATTCTTTCCATCAGGTTCTAAAGAAGTAATCATATGAGATACACGTTCCAGATTGACCGTTGGGCCATCAGGATGTCCTAGTTCTCCATATGCACGATTCTCTTTAATAAAATTCTTGTTGTATTTTATAACTTCGTTCTGAAGTACTTCCATAGGATATACTCGACCATTACGATTTTTAATATCAGCCTGCATAAAGATACCACGAATTTTGTAGGTCTTACCACCGTCTTCTTTTGCTTCGGTAATATATTCTACATCGTGGTCTACTGCTTCTGAAAATAATCTAACTGTGTTCATATTCCTATCCTTTATGCTGGTATGATGATGCCATCAAAACCTGATACTTTTTTCATTTTCAACCAAACTGTCCCGATACAAGCTGCATCATTTTCAAAGAAAATGTCTCCTGTAACCCCAGAACCAGCATTGTTTGCTAAACTAGGTAGTGATTGACTTCCAGCATTATAACTGCCGTTTGCGTTTAATGACATACATGTAACATTTGTTGTAGCATCCCACTCAATTTCTAGTATGGAACTAACTGTCCAACTAATAGCAACAATAGAAACTCTGGGGTCAGTTGCAGCTCCTTCTAATTCGGACACATCTATAACTTTTGTTGCTGTTCCGTTTGTTCCAGAAATAGTAGTTTTGGTGATTAATTCAAAATCTGAATCTACTAGTGTTTGTGTTGCGAATGCCATTAGCTACTCCTATATCGATAACATTTCTTTTTCAAAATAGTCTATAAGTTCTTTTTCCCGAACTTTAAACTTTTTCGATGCGTTTTTAATAGTTTTATCAAAAGTATTTAGGAAATCCGAAGGTTTAGAGTCCATAACTCCAAAAATTTGATCAACTGCGTTCTTCATCTTCGGAGAAAGCTTTTGATACGTCTTAGATTTCTTATGTTCATCCCTTTCAACAACGGATAAATACATACTTTCAAATTTTTTAGTCATTGCCTACTTCTTTTTCAGCAGCTGCAACTTCATCTTTTGCTTGTTGAACAAATGTCTTTGCAACTTCTGACCGTTTAATTTCTAAAGTGTCTCCAATTTTTGTTGACATTGCAGTTTTAAAAACTTCTTCTGCACCTAAGTTATTTCCTGATGCCATTGCATCTACAAATTCTCTACTCATTAGTTATCTCCTTTTTCAAATTTTTGGCTATCGTCTGGTTTGCCATCATGTTCTGGGTCTTCATAATCTGGCATATCTTCTGGAGTTACTATTCCCCCAGCGCCATCTTGTGGATAACGAGTAATTCCGTCACCACCATCAGGAACAGCAATACCACCGTCCATAGGATCAATATCTCGTTCTTTTCTAATTTGGTCATTCATATCAGCAATTTCTGCATCATTCATACGCAAGACTTTCTTTAATACATATTCTTTACTAAAGAAAGTACCGATATATGATTGGATTGAATCAAGTGCTGAAAGTCTGTCATTAAGAAGTTCTGCATCTTTCAGTTCTGAAAAGTGACCATCTTGTAAAAAGTCATATTGAAGATGTTCTTGAATTGCGGGCCAATCTTCTGGTGCAATTACACCCTTCAATAACAACTGCGTTTTAAGAATGTCTGTAAATAAAGGAACAAACTTCTTACGAATACGTTGTACAAACTTAGTAAATTTTAATTCATCTCTTGTTATCTCTGATGCTCTACCTAAAGAAAACCCACCTTCAGAATCCATACGAGAGATTGGAACATTTAGAGACTTGTAAAGTTTCTTTTGAAAATATTGAATGTCATCAATCTCTCCTAGATTAGAGCCGCCTGGCAAAGTTGTAATCTCTGTACCACGACCACCTTCTCTACGAGGCAACCAAAAATCTTCTAACATAGACATATGATTTCGATCATCTCTAATCTCACCTGTCCTTGCATCGTATACTAACTTGTTACGATAACGATTCATAACATCTTTAAGGTATTGTTCTGCTTTAATCTTTGGTAGATTACCAACATCAATATAGAATATACGTCTTTCTGGCGCTCTTGATATACGATAGATAACTAACGCATCTTCAATCATTCTAAGTTGGTTAACAGGTTTGATTGCTTTGTGTAGATAAGAAAGAACTCGTCCACTATTGCCGTCTATTAAACCAGATGGACAATATGAAATTGAATCAGAAGCAATCTTTAATCCTTGATTACTTCCAGAAGTTCCAGCTGACGCTAATCCTTTTTCATTATAGATATAATACTCTTCAATTTTTTCAGTCATTTGTATTGAAGTATTTTTGTCTATACTCTTTTTAACTTCTCTGACTTTCTTAATTTTAGTAGGGTCAATATATCTTAATTCGGTAATGCCCCTTCTAGGGTTTTTGGTATCAATTATTTTATGATAGAATACACGACCATCTACATACCATCTGCGAAAAACGTCATGACCCTTTTGTTCAAAACTAAGAAGCCGCAGAACTTCATGAAATTCTGTACGGATTTTTCTTTTAATTTTTTCTGGATAGGGTAAACGATCTAAAGTAATTTCTACTGCTACATCGTTTTGGTTTGCAACAATACCCTCATTGATAATATCTTCAATTGCAGTATCACATTCTGCTTGCTGAGCAATATCACGATACCTTCGAATTAAATCTAAATCGGTTCGTTCTCTACCATCTGTGTCTAAAACTTGTCCAAAAAAACCACCACCAGCAACGTCTATAGTGCCGTCATCAGGAGTTGGAGTGGAGAAAGTTGTTTCCCCACCCGAATCCTTAGCTGATCGTTGAATTTTGAATCCAAATAACTCTGCCATAATATCTCCTACTAATTAATACTATTTAGTAGGTTTAGAAATTAACTCCTGAAGCCTCAAAATGTTGATATCTCCATGTGCATTCAAACTCTTCAAGAGCATCAGCTGCTTCTGAAGTTAGTTCAATTGAACCAATACTTACTGGCCATGCACTTCTAAAAATATAAGTCTTTAGAATTGTATCATCTCTATCTAACTGTTCAACAGTTAAATCTGTCTGATAATCAGCAGGGTCAATAACACCAGTGTTTAATGCTAAGTCGTTGATTCCATTAGACCACCTTTCCATTGCGTTACGAATCATAAAGTCCGTATCGTTAATGAATGTAGTCGTCCAAGTTTCACCAAATTCCCTATCTCCAGCAATATAAATTTTTCTGCCACGAAAGGGAACTTCGATTGGGGTCAATTCTTGTGCAGGAAGATTAGTTCCTTTACACATGAAAGATGTTCTACGAACATCAAGACCAATTGCGATGCCTGGCGGAGGGGTAATAGTTACTCTGAACTGATTAGCCCTTGCGCCACCACCGATTAAGTTTGCTTTAAAATCGTTAATACTAGCCATGACTTATCCTCCTACCTCGCTAAACGATACGCCAGTTCGCACCGCAATAAAGTTTAATGAGATAAAGTTGATAGAACGAGCAGGTTTGATGTATATATCTCCAACAAACTCATTACGGTCAATAACTTCACCAGTGTTATTTGTACCATCACATTTTACAGAGAAATCAGTAATACCTCTTCTACCTTGCACATCACGCAAGAAAGGTTCTACTTGGTTTCTAAATTGTGCCCTTGTAAATTCATCGTTGAATTCAAAGAGTTGAAATTTAGCTGCGGTTGCAATTGCTTTCTCAAGAACCAAGAATAATCGTCTGACGTTAATGCGGTCAAATGCACTTGGTTTTGTTTGAGCAGTTTTGTCACCGAACAGAACCACGCCTTGGCCAGGAAAATTAACCACTGGATTAATTCTAGATTTATAAAGTATGTCCCTATCTGCTTTTAGTGGGTTGTAAGAAAGTTTAATTGCACCTCTTACGTTGCCACGAGTATAGCCAGCAGGAGAGAACCACGGATCAGCAACTGTATCTGTGTGAGCACAAAGACCAGCTGTATCACCATTCAGTGGCACATACCGATAAACATCATTGTACTTGTCATACATGTATTTGTATCCACTATCGAATACCATGTAAGATGATGATGGACATGCATCAAACGCATCTTTGACATTTTTAGTCATAGTTACGTTGCTTGTTCCACCAACTGTTGCAGCCCGATACGGAGAAACAAATCCTACGCAATCCCTACGAGTTTCGCAAAGTGCAGTAATCATTGTTACGTGGGTATCATGCCCAAGTTCAGTATCAGCAACACCAGAACTTGGCCCACCCAATACTAGGTTGATGTCAAGATTTTCTGTGTCCTCAAACTTATCATATGCAAGTTCAATTTCTCCAGCAGTAACAGAATAATCATCTGTTCCACCAGTTAATGTGTCAACGTTAACTCCACTTACTAATGTGTAGTCTGTTCCTGTTGCAATATCTGTACCCCAATTAGAACCAGCAGATATATGATCTGTCCAGTAAATAAATTCTGATTTACGGAAAATAATATCTGCATAATAGTTGTTGTCCCCTTGTGGAGATTTTCCAGATGGGTTCTTTGACATGGCAGCAAAAACTTCAATTATTGCACTTGTCCGATTTCCTGCAACATCAACATCATAACCAGTGATATCACCAGTTTTGTCATATACTGCAACGTGAAGTTCATCTTCCTCACCACGACCATTTGCAGTCGACCAAGCAGATGTGCCTGGCGCAGCATCAAAAAGGTCACTGAAACGCCATCGGCGTGTGATGTATGAGTTATCAGGAATAACTGTCTGAAGTCCAGCTCCAGCAGGATCATCTAACAAACGAATTGTTAAAGTTTCACTGGATAGTGATGTTACTTCGTATTCTTGATTTTTAGACTCTACGTTTGCATCTGTTGTAAGTGCAAGTACCACATCATCTGCAACTATAATTGCTTTATCAAGAATAAGCGCAGTCTGTGAAGTGACTGTTGCAATTTTAACAACCTCACCACCATCAGAAATGCCTGCACCGATTACTCGTTGTCCAACTGCAGCTGTACCAGAGTTACCATTAACCGTAAGGTTTTTAGTTGCAGTAGTGATCGCACCATCAACAACTGCTGTAACTGAGTTGTTTGTTTGGAATGAAATGATATCACCAACAATGATTGCTGCGTTGGATGCATCTTGATCATCAACTGTAATTGATAAATCACCAACCGCACCAGCA
>Ga0308016_10001750_pt1 | contig 10677 bp, 10 predicted proteins | sample Neamet233_FD_203129 | JGI IMG/M metagenome (GOLD analysis project Ga0308016, IMG submission 203129) | Marine microbial communities from water near the shore, Antarctic Ocean - #233 | ecosystem: Environmental > Aquatic > Marine > Unclassified | place: Southern Ocean | collected 2014-07-28
GCCACGGTGTGTTGATATTTTCTAGCAGTCTCACGTATTACAAATGGTACGTCCAGCGCTTCTTCAAAATCAAACCTGTCTGCAAGCTTTTGTTTAAGCGCATCCAGAGTGTTGAAGTTTTCACCATTAACTTTTACTCCCCCCAACCAATTACTCTTATCGGTATATTCTTCGAGCCATGTATAAGGCGATGTCAGCACTAACAAACCGCCAGACACTATGCGTTCTTCCATGTCTCTGAGAAACATCGCCGGATCATAGAGCCGATCGATTAGATTGCCGGCGAAAACCACATTGTAATCAGTGAACTGGGGCTTGAGGTTACAAGCGTCACCCTGCTGGAAATCAATACGATCTTTCACTTCACCATAGCCCAGCTTATCCAACAAGACTTCCCGATACTCAACGATTTCACCCTCAACTGGAACCGTATACCGCAGTCGATTGTGTGCCTGCAACTTTGCTCCTTGTTGCACGAAGCGCGCGGAAAAATCTAGCGCATCCACATGCTGAAAATTCTTCGCCAGCTCAAATGAGGACCGACCGACTGCACAACCCAAATCGAGCGCCCTGTCTGTAGTAATATTATAAGCTTGCACTTTTTTCATAAGCGCCTGCACGCATGCGACTGGAAAATTTTTCACAGAAAAATATTCATTTCCGTAATGAAACTCACAGTACTGTGCAATCAAGTCATCTGTTTCGTATACGTTATCTTGTGCCTGTATTTCTAGCTCTTGCTCAGATATAACCATTCTAAATCCCGCATGTTGAAAAAAGTGTCGACGAAATGCGTAGCGCGATGAGGCAAGGGTTTCATTTCCTTTAGAAATCCAAGACCCTCCCTTGATCAAGTTGTGCTTACCATCAAAAGTCGGTGTAGAAAAATCGTCATACCAAGAATGTACGTCAAAGCCTGGGTAACCATCGATGGATGATTCCGTCCATTGCCAGACGTTACCGGTGACATCATACATTCTTCCTTGCCGATTTTCCGTCACCGGACAGGACGAAGCATATTTTTCCAGATTAATATTCCCCTCGCCCGGAACAGCCCCTAATTCTGAATTTCGCAGCAAAGACCATTCAGCCTCCACTGGCAATCTTACTGGCTCACCAATACGTTCCCGCATCCAATTACAGTAGGCCTTTGCCTCCAAATAATTCACTTCGACGGGCCAATCCATAGGCAAGGGCATCTCCGAGAATAGATTCCTCTGAAGATACTTGCTATTTATTGTTGTTCTCCAGAATTTCGGATGCTGCGATTGGGTATAGTCCAACCACTGCCTTCCTTCTGCTGTCCAGTAGCGAGATTTCTTGTAACCCAAGGCCTGCACAAATTTGAGGAAATCCTGATTGCTCACCAAAGTCGTCGCAACCTTGAATTGTTCTACTTGCTGCTCAGCATAACCATACTCATTATCCCAACCATAGCTAAGGTCACTATTATGCTTGCCGAGCTTTACCTTAGTCGCAGGTATTGGCAACCATTCTACAGCCGGCGCGGCACCTGTTTCGGCGCAAACCGTCCACGATTCGGATCGTACTGTATCGATAAGGTCCAGCGGCAACATCCTCATGATCACGGACGAGGTCTCCAGATGAATATGCTCATGCTCAATACCCATCAATATCAACCATGCTGGGCATTGCTGAGTGATAGGCAGCGTTATCTGCATGGATTTGATAAAGGCACAGATTCGCGCCTTAACCTTGTCACGGTAGGCTTTAGTGGCATCTCTTGTCGGCCAGTCATAGTGTGAGGAATCGAGATCATCCCAGGACATCTCGTCGACACCGATCGCGAACATGGCCTCCAATTCAGGGTCTACACGCGCGTCCGTAAATTGAGCCAATATCATCTTATTAACGTAAAACGTAGCCGTATGGCCAAAATAAAAGATCAGTGGATGACGCAGGGACTCGGCTCTGACATACAAGGCTTCATCCTTAAGCGGAGCAAAGAGGGCCTCATAAAGCTCCCACGTGGAAATAAAATAACTGAGCAACTGCTGACGCTTGGCCTCAACATCTGTGCCGTCGAGAGAAATGAAGCGGGGCTGTGGTGGCGTTTTATGAGATGTTTCGTAGTTACTTGATAGGGACTGCAACTCTTTCACCTATTTTAAAAAAATTATTCCAACTACTACGCCACAACTAGAAGCTCAGACCAGCCAAGCTACATTTTTATTTCCTTACAGGGTTCTAACGTTTGGAGAGGGCCGAGCCTAGGCTTTTTATCGATGCTCGGCCCAGCAACAGGACGATCAAGAGAAGCAATAAAAAGTAGATGGGAAAGCCGCGCAGAGCGCCCAGAAATATGGCATCTCGCAACTCTTCCTCGGGCACTATGCCTTCTTGCTGAATTCGCAACAATGCAACATACGAAGTATATAAAAGGCTTGCAAACCCCAGCCCCAAATTTAGAGCTAGTCCCCTAAAGCTGAGTACCGTAGCCCTGTGTGCAGAATCGACTTCTTTATTGATATAATAACTAGATTGAAATTGCACCATTCCCATCATCGCGAACGCACCCACAGCAAAAATGACACCATAATATGGAATAGCGAAACCAAGCCCTATTAGCCCTGTCATTAAAAGAAAAGACAGTGTCAAAAAATTAAATAGTGGCGAGCGATTTGTAACTAGGTAGCGAGAAAATATGGCATTCACCATTCCTACCAAAGACATCCCTGCGCCGATAAACCCGAACCAGCTTACGGGTATATCTATTACGCGGTAGTACTCACTGGCAAGCACAGCAAATTGCCTGCCCACGCTATCCAAGATGAGTGCCGCCAAGATGACAAACAACACGAATCGATGATTGATTGTCCATTTCGCGGCAACTAATATTTTCCGAAAAGGATCTAATAGGGACTTTCCGGTCAGCTCCTGTGAATCGAAGGATTCACCCTCCTTAATATCAATATCATGAAATCCTAATGCGGCGCCTAGCACAATAAATGAAGTGAGCAGAGTCAATATTACCGGCAGTCGAATAACAAAATTGTTGGATAACTGCCACTGCGGATCTATGCCAGCAAGCAAGCCATTCACCATATTAGGATCATAGGCGAACGCACCAAGAATCATTGTCATGAAAAACCCGATGGAAACAACTTGGGTTGTGCGCTGCAGAATTCGCGACCAATCATCTTCGCGACCCAGAGCCTTAAGCGAGTCATAAGCCAAAGCTTCATCGGCTCCGCTGGCTGCGGCTTCAGACAAGCCGGAGCAAATTCTGTTCGCGAGAAATAGCATGAAGAGTATTGGCGAAGCGCCAATGGGCGCAAATACGATCAAAGCCAGCTCGACCACCATCATGATCGCTGCAAAAACCACCAAGCGCTTGCGCCCGAAAATATCGGCAAGAGCTCCGGACGGCACCTCCGCAAGTACGATAGTCATCGCCCATACAATATTGAGAATGGCGAACTGTTCGAGAGTCAACCCATAGTCTAAGAATAATACGGTAAACACTGGGTAGTAGAAACGGGCGGAGTAGAACAGTCGAAAAATAATAAAGCGGCGCAAGTTTCCTTCCAGCTGCGCGGCGCTGAGCTTCGATGATGCCATGATTTAACTGCTCTATTGCTAAAACTTATGGGCGCTAATATTCTTGCTTTGACTGTATTGTCTGATACTACAAAAAGCTCTACCCTAACAGCATCCTAAAGATTCAGCCATGGCGATCCATATTTGTTTGGGAGGCGTATCACTATCGTGTGTAAGCAGCAATTGTAGTCGGCAGAAATGAATTGAGAGATACCATGAATAGTTACTCCATAATTCAGCAGCGCGCGGAAGCCTCGCTGAAATCCGGGTTTGTTGGAGATTCTTTAGCCATGCCTGTGCATTGGTATTACAATCGAATGGATATTCTTAATCAATTTCCCGGCGGTATAACACAGCTTGAGGCCGCGCCTAAGCATCACCCCTCTTCGATCATGTCCCTGCATTCTACAAAGCAAGGCGGAAGAAACTCTCATCGCTCAAAAAAACCTCAGATCGAAATTGTGGGCGATGTTATTCTCAAAGGTAAGCGTGAGTACTGGAATCAATCAAACCAGCATTACCATCAAGGCATGCGTGCCGGGGAGAACACGCTTAATGCACATTGCGCTAGAACCACAATGCGAACTCTCGCCGCTAATGACGGCCACTATGATGAAGATCTATTCCTTGACGCCTATATCCAATTAATGACAGCCGATCCTGCATTGCACCCGGATACTTACGCAGAGTCCTACCACAGAGGTTTTTTTGCGAACCTGTCTGCGGGCAAAGCTCGCAATAGGTGCGGCGCTGTGACACACGATACGGCATCTATTGGAGGCCTAGTCACAATCGCTCCTATTGTTATTTCCGAGCGCCTTCGGGGCACGCCACTTGAAGTCGTCCAGACAATCTGTCACAAGCATCTGCGGCTTACTCATCCAGATGAGTTCTTAACAAAGGTTTGCGATGATTATGTTGTACTTTTAGATGCCTTATTATTTCGGTCAGAGACAGAATCAGCTCAGGAAATCATAGCTGTTCGGGCAAAACACAGCATCGGCATGGTAATGCCGGAGTTGCTGCGCAAGGTGCATTCCGACAACGACGTTGTAGGCCGCCTTTTCTCTTCTGCCTGCTATATAAGCGACTCCTGGCCCAGCGTGCTATATCTGGCCTACAAATATACAGACAGTTCAAAGGAGGGCTTACTCGCGAATGCCAACCTCGGCGGTGACAATGTGCATCGTGGCACAGTATTAGGGAGCATTTTAGGCCTCGCTAGCAACTCTATTCCAAATGAGCTATACGATGAATTGCTGGATAAAAATCTTATCAATGAAGAAATAACTGAATTGCTTAGATGAACAACCTAATGAGACAATGGGGCAGCTTTTAACTGATAAGCCATTTTATCTCACCGAGACCTTGACGCATGCTATACATCCAAATCATTAGATCGGACGTACACTTATTTGGTATATGAGAATTAAAGATATGTTGAAATTTTTTTACACTGGGAACTTAAGTCGTCCGAAACAATCTTGTGTGATTTTTGGAATCGGGTTACTAGTTACCTCGATTTTTCTTACCGCGAGCACGGTTCTTGGGTTTTTTGAGTTGGAATCATTTGCAGTTCTAGGTCATAGCGGAGTGCGAACTCTTGCTGGCATAGCTGTTGCAGGTTGCATGCTCGCTACTATTGGATTTTTTGACGAATAATAAAGGAAGGAATATGTTCAAACAATCAGACTTTTTTCTACTGCTAGCCGTAGCAATTTCATTTGCTGTCTCAGGCTTTCTTTGGTTCTCAGGTCAGCGTGAAGAAGGTCTTTTCACTGCAGTATGGGTACCGTCAATATTATGTTTCGGAATTTATTTCAAACTTATGATGATAAGAGGGACTAAGTCATGAGTTCTATGACATTGTTCTATATTGCTATCGCGGTTTTTGCCCTAATGATTACAGGGTTATATTTGTCTGCGCGTGAATTTTTATTCGCAAGCAAAGAGCCTTCTCAGTCAAAAGGATCAAGTTCTTCCAACGATTAAAGAATAAAAGCAAGATTAGAATGATAATGCGTAAATCTAGTTTTTCTAGAAATTTTTTTATTGGAAGCTTATTTAAAATTCCCTATCTTCTTGGCCAGTAGATAGCCTCCATCTTTTGCGCGCTGATGAACCAAAAAAATTCATCACTCCCCATATCTCTAAGTCTGTTACTTGAGATATGGGGATATAGCATGGTTCTCACGTTCACATGTTTTAGGCCTGTTCTGACCTAGCTATCAGCACATCCAGTAACAGGAAATTCAGGATCTTCTCAACTATGCTGCTAGATCCGTAGTTTAGTCATTATCAGCGCGTTTGTGTAATCTGAAATAACAGTAAAGAGTATCGACAAGTAAAAGTGGATTAGCACCGAAAGAAATTCCTTAACTTCTTAAAATAGAGCAATCGCAAAGGTTTGGCCTTTACGATTTCTTCAGAGCATCTCCTGTAGAGTCTCTCTTCAGATCAGAGTAGTCTTTGCAGATGCCCAGCTCATGTTCGAAAATATTCCTATCTTTGCTGCTCGCTCTATCGGCAATCAATCCTCTCTACGCACAATCCAGTCTAGCAGCAACGCTAAAACAAGATGACGGACTGCAGGACGCGGTAATAATCGCTGTACGTAACGCACTTGGAGCAAGACAGCAGACTATTGTCGTGCGCCGCATCACATTCTTTGTCGAGATAGGGATGTATATCGATACTTATCGCGGAACACGAAGCGCGAGCACACTAAAGAATATTCAAAAACGCTACTTAGCTGCCAAGGCTGAGCTTCTCGAGCCAAGGCTGCCGCCTACCATAGAAGAACTGGTCTCAATTCTAGAGATGCTCTGATGCCTTACTTCCTAGCCCTATGTGAGCCTATCCCCGGCCCATAAATCAGATTGATCGTTTTAATCAATAATGGTGATCGAAACAAGCTGTTTTACCTATGAGATCGTGGCGCGTATTCTAACGATTGTTAAATAACGCAATGCATAAAGAGGACAACATGGAACAGCAATCAAGCAACAACCAAGTAACTCATATCCCTGAAGTAACATTTAAAACACGCGTTCGCGATGAATCCGTAGAAGGCGAGAACCCATTCGCTTGGAAAGACATTACCAGTTCCGAGATTTTTAAGGGAAAGCGAGTAATCGTTGTTGCTCTGCCAGGTGCGTTCACACCCACCTGTAGCGGCACCCACCTGCCTGGCTATGAAAAAAATTATGCACACCTAAAAGAGTTAGGTGTAGATGAGGTTTACTGCGTAAGCGTCAACGATGCCTTCTCAATGTTCCAATGGGCGGCACAATTAAATGTCAAAAACGTAAAGATGCTACCTGATGGCAATGCTGACTTTACTCGCGAAATGGGAATGCTGGTAAAGAAGGAGAACCTTGGCTTTGGTTCACGCTCTTGGCGCTATTCAATGCTGGTTGAGGATGGTGAGATAAGTGCACTATTTGAAGAAGCCGGCAAGGTTGACAATTGTCCTGATGATCCGTTTACACGCAGCGATGCAGGCACCATGTTGCAACACTTAAAGTCGCTTTGAAATCTAGCTAGGATTTCCCACTTCTCTGCCGGCTCACGCTTCAGAATCATTGTTAAAAAAAAGGGCAGTTTCATCCTTACAAATGAATACTGCCCTTTCTTTGTCCTTTAAAGCACCTAAGAGTACTTAAGTTTTTACTAGTTAGTTTCTATATGAACGAACCGGCGGCAACTGTGAGCCAGACAGGTCGCTTGGAATGCTATTCTCAATTCTGACCGTGTGATGTAGCGTACCAATACCCTCAATAGTGGCCTCAATTGATTCACCATCAATAAGAAAGCCGGAGCCCGACGCGCGTTCAACTCGTCCTGCTCCCGTTCCACCAGACGTTCCGCTCTGCATAACATCACCCGGGAAAATAGTGATCAGTGAGGAGGCATACTCGATCAGCTCAGGGATATTGTGAATCATGTCGCCAGCTCGAGCTTCCTGAACAGTCACGCCGTCGATAACCAGAGTTTGATGTAGACGTTCCATAGGATCGCCATAAAATTCCTTTGGAACGATCCAAGGACCATGCGGCGCGAATGTATCGTGTCCTTTGCCTACAAACCAATCTGAACCGGAGCCATAGCCACCAGGTGGACGGCCACCACGGTCAGAGATATCCATCGCTACCATGTAACCAAACACATGATCATAGGCGCGATCTGCGGAGATGTATTTGCCTGAGCGGCCAAATACGATAGCCATCTCGACTTCCCACTCGATGCGGTCACGGCCGAAAGGCATGAGAATGTCGTCACCATCACCGATGATTGCGCCGCGTGTAGGCTTCAGAAACAGATAAGGAACGCCGCGATTCACTTGCCGCTCGAGAGTCTGAGCTGCTCGCTCATCGTCGTTGCAGCCTTCACATGCATGAGTGTAGAAGTTCACAGCCGCATTCATAAGTTTACTCGGATATTGAACCGGCGCCATGATGTCCACAGAAGCAACAGGGTGAACATAGTTAGGCAGATCACCATTCAACAGATCCTCGGCCACAAGATGATTCACAATCTCGTAGACTCGATACTTAAGCCCATATTCGTATTGAGAGATCAAGCCAATCATATCGCCGGGTACAGTTAGCGCGGCATAACGGGGCATAAGCTCCAAGGCGCGATTCGCGGCAGCAAGATCGACGATTAGTTCGTCGTTCTGTACGACGAGACCAACTGTCGGAATGCCATCGATGGCAAATGTTCCAACCTTGAACGGCATAACTGATTCTAGGTCTTGAGCGAAAACGCTAGCTGAGCTGGCAAAAAGTGCGAGCGCTGCTGTGAGCGTTAGGTTAAAAAGGGACTTTCTTATCATTTTTCTCTCCCGTGCGGAGGCACTGAATTATTGTAGATAGAACTTGTCGAACTCACAGAAGGTATCTTCCCTGCAGGCACTTGTCCAGCATTTTGAAAGGATAGAGGGCACACGAAAACGGCTGCGAGAAGGTCCTCTGCAATGCCATTATTCCGTCTTTATCTTGAAATCACTGCCCAGCGCCGGATTGATATAGCTGTCAGATAGGACTCGATCTGGGTCTGGGCGCACCGAAAGGTAATCAACATGCACCGGCACCTCCAGCCAACCATGGGGAGTTCCCGCTGGAATAATAATGATGTCACCTTCTTTCACGTGCTTGGCTATCCAGTCGCCGACGATAACACCGCTGCAGGACGGACCATTCAAGACATCAGTAACATTGCTGCCTAGAGCCGATTCATTGCCATTTAGTATAGTGCCGCCAGTGACAAGCGTGCCAGACCCCGAGGCGATGTAATACGTTTCTGTCTGGTCATAGTGCATAATTCCACGCGCATTACTATTGCGATTAGTGCTACCAACGCCACAGGGTCGATCCGGATTCGGCGTGGACTGGCCAGTAGCTCGCTCCACTGCCCCCCGATGAATGATGCCGACCGAGAGGTTTAGCTTACCGATATCACGACTGACGATTTGCCTGTCTACGCCTGGAAGCTCATTTACCATCTGCCACTGCTCCTCAGTAATATAAGTCGCGTAATTTTCGTCGTCCTGTGCCACTGCGAATGCACCCGCTAACGCAGCCTGCATCGCGAGAATGGACCTAATAAAATTGCTCATGGAAATCTCCTTATTCTTATTTATTAGTAAAGATTCGTGTCAAACAGGTCCAGCTTAACCGAGGCTATTTTGCATAGGTAGCATGATCACTAGAAATGAAATGGGCATTCGATAATAAACCTCAAAAGGTTTGTTCAATGGCGAGCGCATCAATATCTCCGAAGAGAGCGGCATTAATACTCGCCAGTCATGGATTTCCCAAGCTGAGCAAGGAGCATTTTTCGTGCTGAACTACAATCGCCAAGACTGGTATCAGAGCAATATCTTCAATACGGAAGACTCAGATCTAAGTATGAAGTTTCGCTTTATTTTTGAATTTTAGTGGAGGCTAATTCGTTTAATTGAAAATAATCTTTGCGTTGTTAGGCCGCGGCATTTCTAGCTAAAAACCCGAGCATCCAACTTTCTATTGATTCTGCAAGATCAGGCACAAAAAGAATAGACAGGGATACAAATAGAGAAATGGAAACCAGTACAGCGAGGTAATATTTCAGCTTCATAATATTAATCCTTCCCGCGGCGCCAACTCAAATACCCAAGTCTCACCAGACTCAATCGCCTCTTTTGTTATTCTGGACTGATACTTTGCTATTTTCTTATCGATGACGCCTTCCAGTAGAGCGCTGTAAAAAACTCTAACGAGTTTCCGCTCATAACGAATTCCGTTGATACGAACAACGGCGAGTCCGTCACCCTCGTATGCCTGTACTGCCCAGTGTTTCCAGCGCCGACCCAACCAGGTGCCCATATAGTCCGATGTGATATAGACCTTGCCATCACTCTCTTCGATCCAGATGAGACGAGAGCTAAGTGGATCATCCAGCTGCAGGTGAATAGTAGACACCTCATTCGTGAAGCCCCAGTCGGGCTCAGGACCAAAATATAGCTCTCCGGAAATGAGCTCGCCTCCGGGGAAAAGAATAGAAGGGCCATCATTATTGCGATTCTCGAAGCTCATGGTTATGAGCGCCACTGCCGGAATGATTATTCCAGCCACAATTATCTGAAGCGTCACTATTAGAATTTTTTTCAACAAAATTTCAACCCAATCATTTGAAGGAAACCCGCTTCTGACGCTAATCTACATCGCGCACCTTGCCTCCGTCTTAAACTTGCATAATGGGATAGCCATATTAATACTAGCTAAAACTGAGCTACCTAGTCGAATTGAGAAATCGTAGCACGATGCAACAAGCGATCATATCCATCATAACCACCCGTTGCCTTGTGCAAGACACTCCGGTTGTCCCACATAACTAACATATTAGACTGCCACTTGTGGCGATACACAAACTGCGGCGAACCTTGGTATTGATGAAGCTCCTGCAATAATTTTTTACTTTCTTCCACTTCCATACCTGCGAACCCTTTGATGTAACCCGCCGTGGAATAAAGAGCCAATGCGCCCGTTTCTGTATGCTGTCGAATAAGTGGATGGCTTTGTGTTTTTCTAGCCTCATCTGACACAACTATATCCATGCTACGCCCAGTATTTT
>Ga0308016_10001752_pt1 | contig 10665 bp, 13 predicted proteins | sample Neamet233_FD_203129 | JGI IMG/M metagenome (GOLD analysis project Ga0308016, IMG submission 203129) | Marine microbial communities from water near the shore, Antarctic Ocean - #233 | ecosystem: Environmental > Aquatic > Marine > Unclassified | place: Southern Ocean | collected 2014-07-28
TTGCAAAGTGTGCATTCTTAAAATATCATATTTTTTTAAAGTGCAAAAATAAGGATTTTTAATGAAAACATATTTAATAGCTCATATTGAAGTTACGAACCCAGAATTAATGGAGAAATATAGAGCGCAAGTTCCGGAGATAGTCGCTAAGTATCAAGGAAAATATTTAGTAAGAGGAGGTGATTCTAAAATTCTTGAAGGGGATTATTTTAAACATAGAATTGTTTTATTAGAGTTTCCTAATAAAAAGTGTGCAAATGATTTTTACAATTCAGAAGATTATGCACCATTAAAAATGCTAAGATTAGAGGCAGGAAATAATTCTTCTGTTCTTGTGGAGGGTATAGAATAACATATTGTTATTTCTGACTTGTAAATATATGTTTTTCCGTTGGAAATATTTTATTTCTGACTTCATATGAATATTTTTTAACAGCGGTTAGTATATTTTCATCAATATTTCCATATTTCTTTACAAATTTAGGTGTAAAATCGCCATATAAATTAAGTATATCGTGAGATACTAAAATTTGTCCGTCACAATTCCTTCCTCCTCCAATACCAATGGTTGGAACCTCAACGCTATTAGTTATTTTAGTAGCTACTTCTTCTGGTATTGCTTCTACGACCATTGAAAAGGCCCCAGCTTCAGATATTGTTTTTGCATCATTTATAAGCCTTTCAGATTCTTTTTCAGTTTTGCCTTGAGTAAAAAAACCACCTAAGGTCTGAATTCTTTGTGGCATAAGACCTATATGACCCATTACAGGAATGCCCCTTTGATTAAGAAATCTAATAGTATCTGCAAATTCTTCTCCACCTTCTAATTTTACAGACTGTGCTCCAGTTTCTCTCATTATCTTACTAGCAGATCTAAAAGCTACTTCTGGTGATTCTTCATAACTTCCAAAAGGCATGTCTACAACTATATGAGGTTTAGATGTCGATCTAACAACAGCTGCACCATGGTTTATCATCATATCTAATGTAACGGATAACGTATTTTTAAACCCGTATATAGTCATTCCTAAACTGTCGCCTACAAGAATAATATCAACATCATCATTAATTAACCTAGACATTTGTGAGGTATAACATACAAGCGATACCAAAGGTTGTTGCTTTTTATCAGTTAATTTTCTTTTACGTATATCTCGAACAGTTAATCTTTTATCCATTATTTTTCTCTTAAATAAATTATTTTATTAAACATCTATAAAATATAATAACAAATATAATATTTTTTAATATGTTTTTTTTTCTTAATATTAGATTGAGATTGACTTTCATTATCAACTATAATCTAATAATATTATTAATAGGGAATAAAAATGTACGTTTGTATATGCAATGCATTCACATGTAGAGATGTTAGAAGAGTTAAATCTCAAGGAGTATCAAAATCTAGGCAGGTTTATAAAAAACTTGGCTGTAGAATACAATGTGGTAAATGTTTAGAAACTATTGATAATGTATTAAAAGAAGAACAATCAACAGATGACTTTTCAAATAAACCACTAGATTTTAATCTTTCTTCATCGGTTAATGCTTAAATTATTTTAAGTTCATTAAAACTTAACCATTTTTATTATAAAAATAACTCCCTTTTTTGAGAATGAGAATGCATCTCAACCTCTTGTTTTTAAACAATTTTTCTTGATTTTCATATATTTTTGCCCCATATAAGTTGTATCAAACATCTTCAAAGGAGGTATTTATGAAAGGTGATAAAGAAGTTATAAGACATTTAAATGTGGTTTTGACAAATGAGTTAACTGCCATAAACCAGTATTTTCTTCACTCTAAAATGTTTAAGGATTGGGGTTATGAAAAATTAGCTAAAAAAGAATATGAAGAATCTATCGATGAAATGAAGCATGCCGATATGATTATTGAAAGAATACTATTTTTAGATGGTATGCCTAATGTACAAGAGATGCACAAAATTATGATTGGTGAAGAACCAATAGAAGCTTTAAAGTGTGATTTCCAAATAGAAGTTAAGGCTATTCCAGATTTGAAGGTAGCTATACAACATTGTGAAAAAGTCGCTGATTTCGTAAGTAGAGATATGTTTAGACAAATATTAGCTTCTGAAGAAGAACATTATGATTGGTTAGATACTCAATTAGGTCTAGTAGAAACATTAGGTAAACAAAATTGGTTACAGTCTCAAGTGTAATTAAGTAAATCTAATCCTTATCTAGTTTACTATATTATTTTATCCATTATATATATACTAATAATGTATTAAGTTATTTAAGGAGAAGATTTTGGCAGATATTTTTACAGGGTCAGATAAATATGTAGCTACTGATGAATTAGCTCTGGCTGTTAATGCTTCTATTACCTTAGAAAGACCCTTACTTATAAAAGGAGAGCCTGGTACAGGTAAGACAATGCTAGCTGAAGAAGTTGCAAAGTCACTAGGCAAGTCATTAATAAAGTGGCACGTTAAGTCTACTACAAAAGCGCAACAAGGGCTTTATGAGTATGATGCGGTTTCACGGCTTAGAGATTCTCAATTAGGTGATGTGCGAGTTGAAGACATTAATAATTACATTAAAAGAGGGGTTTTATGGGACGCATTTGTTGCAGATGAAAAGCCAGTATTATTAATTGATGAAGTAGATAAAGCAGACATAGAATTTCCTAATGATTTATTATTAGAATTAGATAAAATGGAGTTTTATGTATACGAAACAAAAAAAAATATAGTAGCAAAAAAAAGACCGATAGTAATCATAACTTCTAATAATGAAAAAGATTTGCCTGATGCTTTTTTACGCAGATGTTTCTTTCATTATATAAGGTTTCCAGAGGAGGAAACAATGAAAGCTATTATAGAAGTCCATTTTCCAAAAATAAAACAGAAATTAGTAGATGCAGCTTTAAAATCATTTTTTGAAGTTAGAGATATACCGGGTATTAAAAAGAAACCTTCTACATCTGAATTATTAGACTGGATAAAGCTTCTTTTAGCCGAAGATATTTCTCCTGAAGTTTTAAGGCAAAAAGATACTAATAATGCTCTTCCTCCTCTTTATGGTGCGCTTTTAAAGAATGAGGCAGATGTTCATATGTTCGAACGTTTAGCTTTTATAGCAAGACGTGATAATAACTAAATAAAAGGAGTTAATAATGATGTTTTTGAAAAATAAAGTTAATTACTTACTAAAGTCTGTATTTATTATAATATCTTTTTTTACTATTATTTTTTGTTCTAGCTCATATTCTTTTGCAAAAGATATTTGTTTAACAAATTTTGGTAAAGATCCGGTTGCAATGGTTCTAGGGCAATCTATGCATTGGATAGATACACGTAGGGGTAGATGTATTACAACAAATGAAGTAGAAGCACTTATTCAAAATGTAGATGTTAAAGATGTTTGTTCATTTGATGAAAAAACTACATCAATTGATCTAGTTACATATGCTTGTTTTAGAGTAAAAGGTGAGGCAGGAAAATGTTCCCCAGAAATAGAATATTGGGAATTTGCTGAAGACTGTGAAAAAAGAGTAAAAAGGTCTAAATAAAACTAAGGTGCAATTTGTTTATAGGTTTTTTACATCAACTTAAGGGTGCAGGTGTCCCTGTATCTATTAGAGAATATTTAGATTTTATTTCTGGGTTAGATGCGGGAGTAACAAATTTAGATACTAATTCTTTCTATCATTTTGCCAGGATTTCCTTGGTAAAAGATGAAAGGTACTTTGACAGATTTGATAGAATATTTTCTGAATTTTTTGAAGGTGCTATTAAAATAGGTGGCGAGATGCTTGGTACTATTCCAGAAGATTGGATTAAAGATGCTTTACAAAAAAACCTCACTAATGAAGATAAAGAAAAAATTAAGTCTTTAGGAGGCTGGGATAAGTTATTAGAAACATTAAAAGAACGTCTAGAGGAACAAAAAAAAAGACATCAAGGCGGAAATAAATGGATAGGAACAGGTGGAACTTCACCTTTTGGATCAGGAGGGTATAACCCTGAGGGTGTTAGAATAGGTAATGAAGGACAAAGACAAGGAAGAGCTGTAAAAGTTTGGGAAAAAAGGTTATGGACAAATTTTGATGACAAAAAAACTTTAGGAATAAGAGATATTAGAGTAGCTGTTAGAAGGTTAAGACATTTTGCAAGAACAGGAACGCCTGATGAATTTGACTTGAAAGAAACTATTAATGCAACAGCAAATAATGGTGGTTATTTAGATGTTAAAATGATGCCTGAAAGAAAGAATAGAATAAAACTATTATTATTTTTAGATGTTGGTGGGTCTATGGATCCATATATTACAGCTTGTGAAGAGCTTTTTTCTGCATCTAAAAGTGAATTTAAAGATTTAGAGCATTTCTATTTTCACAATTGTCCATATGAAGTTTTATGGAAAAATAACCCACGATCATCTGAAAATATTGTATCTACTTGGGATGTCATTAGAAAATATGGCAGTGACTATAGAGTTTTATTTGTAGGAGATGCTTCTATGAGCCCTTATGAGGTTGCTTACGCAGGAGGTTCCATAGAACATTGGAATGAGGAAGCTGGATCTTTATGGTTAGATAGAATTACTTCTCATTTTGACTCTGTGGCTTGGCTGAACCCAGAAAATAAAAAAATTTGGAACTCTTCTGCCTCTAACAAAATGATAAGAGAAATATTTGAAGAGAAAATGTATGAATTAAATTTATCTGGAATTGAAGATGCAATGAAGACTTTATCTCGCTAATTTATATATTAAATCGCTAAATATTTATCTCTGGTTTTAGTGTCTTTCTGTAAGGCTTTTAAAGAACCATTCCAAACGGCTTCTCCTCTATCAATAATAATTGCTTCTTCTGCAACTTCCATACAAAAGTGCATATTCTGCTCGGCAAGGAGAATTGTAACACCTAGTTTTTTTAAGTTTTTTAAAATTACAGCAATATCCTCTATAATTATAGGTGCTAATCCCTCAGAAGGTTCATCAAGTAAAAGAATTTCTGGGTTACCTACTAAAGTTCTCGCAATAGAAAGCATTTGCTGTTCTCCTCCAGAAAGCTGACCTGCTTGTCTATTCTTTAATTTTACTAACATAGGAAATGTTTCCCATACTTTATCAATTGGCCAGTCATTTTTACCTTCTAGGTTAGATTTTTTTCCTAAATCTATATTTTCTTCTACAGTATGTTCTGGAAAAACTTGTCTATCTTCAGGTACATATCCTATTCCTGCTATAGCTCTTTTACTTGTTGCTTCTTTTATTAATTCATTACCTTTTAATAATATAGAACCAGAATTAACTCTTATTAAACCAGTTATAGCTTTAAATGTAGAGCTTTTACCTGCACCATTTCTACCTAACAAAGCTATAATATTATTTTTTGTAATATCTAGATTCATATTAAAGAGAACTTGGCTATTGCCATAAAAAGCATTGAGGTTCTTAACCTTTAGAAGTGTCATTATTTTTTTCCTCCTCCTAAATATGCTTTGATAACTTTTTTATTACTTTTTATTTCTTTAGGGCTACCTTGGGCTATTATGCCCCCTTCTTGCAGGACATAAATATTTTGGGCAATATCAAATACAATATCCATATCATGCTCAATAAAAAGAATTGTCATTTTAGTTTTTTTCCAGAGTTTTTGTATTCTATCAATCATTTTCCATCGTTCTTCAGGCCCCATTCCTGCCGTTGGCTCATCTAAAAGGAGCACTTTAGGTTTTAGGGCTAATGCTAAAGCTATATCTAATAATTTTTGATCTCCATGACTCAATTCTGAGCTTACAGTATTGTAAGATTTTTTTAATCCAGCTAATTCAGCAATACCGTCAGCTTCATTATTTATTGAATGGGTCTTGAATCTTGCCCACATATTATTTAACCCATGTTGTTTTGCCAGCAATGCTACTTTAATAGATTCCTTTACTGTAAGTGTCGGAAATATATTTGTAATTTGAAATGCTCGTGCAATACCTAAATGTGTTATTTCAGATTCTTTTAAATTAGTTATATTAGTATTATCAATAAATATTTGCCCCGCATCAATACCAATTTTTCCTGTGATTAAATTAAATAAAGTAGTTTTTCCTGCACCATTAGGACCAATTACAGCATTTATAGAATTAGGTTTTAATTCTAAAGAAACATTATCTGTGGCTAATATGCCCCCAAAACTTTTAGATAACTTATCAATTTTTAACATAATTAAGGTATTACTTTCTATTAAATTTAAATAAAAGCCAATCTAAAAGGCCTTTTTTTAGACCTAAGACAAAACATAAAATCACTAGTCCTAGAACTAATCCATAATATCTCGTATTAGCAGTTACAAAATCATTTAGAAGTTCAAAGATTAATGCTCCCATAAGAGGCCCTAAGAAAGACTGCATTCCTCCTAATAAAATCATAAATAGAGGTTCTGCAGATTTAGACCAATAAGCCCATTCAGCATATGCTCCTACATCTAATAAAGCTTGAAGAGAACCTGCTAATCCAGCTATAGAACCAGCAAGTATAAATGCAATAAGTTTATGTTTCTGATTGCTAAAACCAAGTGCAGCTGGTCTTTCTGAGTTATCTCTGATCATTCTTAAACCATAACCAAATGGAGATTCTATTATTTGTCTAAGAATAACAATAGTGATTACTGATATAAAAATTGTAAATGCATAAAAATCAAAGGGTCTTCCAAGGTCAATGCCTAAGAAAGGTGGTTTAGGAAATCCTCCCATTAAGCCTTGATCTCCACCGGTAATGCTTACTAAAGCTAATATTATACTATAAATCAACATTTGAAATGCTAAGGTAAGAAAAGAAAAATATATGTCATTAAGTCTAATGCATATTACTCCAATAAGAGCCGCTAAAATACTAGATATCAATACAGCCAAAGTCATAGCTATGGGAATAGAAAAACCCCCCAAGCTTAATACATAGTCAGATTGTAAAAATAGCCCTAAGGTATATGCGCCTGATGCAAAAAATGCAGCATGACCAAAAGCTATTAAACCTAGATATCCTATCAATATATTTAAAGACATAGCAAATAAGCCTAGGATAAAAACTTTTTGAATTATGTCGTGAATACCTGGGTCAGGAAAAATATGGTAAAAAACTATTAGTGTAAACCATACAATGAGACCTAAAAATGCATCTCTATGAAAATTGTCTTTATATAAAAAACTCATTATTTTTTCTTTCCCATTAACCCCTGAGGTCTCAATATAAGAACAAGCACCATAATCATAAACATTAAACCATCAGTAAATAAAGGCATTGCAACAGCACCGAAAGATCTTGCCATACCAATAATCAATGAAGCTAAAAAGGCGCCACTAATAGAGCCCATTCCACCAATTACTGTTACTATAAAAGATTCTATTATTATAGAGCTTCCCATGCCGGAAACTACACTGCCTACACTAGCTGCTAAGGCACCGCCTAATCCAGCTAAAAAACTACCTAGCATAAAAACTCCTGCTCTTAATAAATTAATATTAACTCCAAGAGCTTCTAACATTTTTGGATTAATTGCAGCTGCTCTAACAAGTCTGCCAAATCTTGTTTTTGTCATGATAAACCATAAAATTAATCCTACTATAAAACTCATGGCAATTATTGCTAAATGAAAAGGTGGAATTATTGCATCAAAAATAAATAATGGAGGAACTTGAAATAATTCTGGTACACCTAAACCAGATAAGAATTCATCTCCCCATATTATCATCACTAAATCATCTAATATTAAAACTACTGAATAACATAATAATATTTGGACAAGTAGTTCTGCATTATACACTCTACTTATAAGAATTCTTTCAAATAGAATTCCAAATATACCTACCCCTAAAGCACCTAGAATAACGGATAAACCAAAATGTCCTGTTATAGACATAACCTGCCAAGAAAAATAAGCTCCTAGCATATACAGTGCTCCATGAGCAAAATTGATTACACCAAGGACGCCAAAAACTAATGTTAAACCAGATGCGACTAAAAATAGTAACATACCAATTTTTAATCCTCCTGCCGCTTGTGTTAGTAGACAAGCAGGGGATATGATGCAATCAAAGAGAGCAAAAATTTCCATGAAATAGCCTTCTTAATTAGAATATAAAATAATTAAAAATATTAATTATAGCCAGTTTTTATCAGCTAACCAAATTTTTTCAAGTTCTTTTATAGTATCCCAATCTGCCGCCTGAATACCAGTCATATAGGGCTCATTCGAAATAGTAGTTCCCCATCCAATTGAATAATCTATAATCGTTTGATCTCTATCTCTGATAGAAACAGAATTATTATCGCCAACACCCATAAAGGATTTTCTTGTTTTTCCTTTTATAGCTTCCGCTAACTTCTTGGAATCTGTACTCCCAGTTTCCTTTAAAGCATTAATTAAGAAATCTATTGCGACTGATGCTGACCATGACCAATTAGTTGGGTGGTCTTCATAAAGGTCTGTATAAGACTTATCATAATTTCTATTATCTTGCGTGTTAGGCCAAGCAGCTACATATCTAGTGCCAGAGTGTAAGCCTTCAGGAAGGTTCTTAATTGCGCTCATGGTAGTATAATCAGCTAGATTAATTGCAAAAAGCTCAGTATTTTTAAAAATTCCATATAATGAAGCTTGATCTATGAAAGACACAAGATCACCACCCCAAAGGCTTGTATACACTGCATCTGGTTTTTTTCTCGCTATCTGTGTGATAACTTCAGTATAATCAGGTTGGAATATCTTAGGCCACCCTTTTCCTAATACCTTAGCTCCTGGAGAAAATTTTTCTAAAGCCCAAAAAAATGTATCATCACTATCTCTACCGTAGGCATAGTCTGGGTTTACTGACATCCATGTTTTTAGACCTTTTTCTTTAGCTATTTTTGCTGCATATTTTGCGCTTCCTACTGAATCATGAATACCTTGTCTAGAAAACCTAAATGTATTCCATGCTCGAATGGATGGGTTTGCAGTTAAAGAGGTTGTTTCAGATACAGAATGAAGACAAAGGGTTCCGCTTTCACGAACCACTTCTTGAACAGCAAAAGATGCGCCTGAGGCTTCAGCATTAATAATAACATCAACTTTATCTGAATTTATAAAATCTCTGCATACTCTTGCAGCTTCATCTGGTTTAGCTCTACTATCTCTTACTATTAATTCAATATTACGCCCATCTAAACCACCAGCATTATTAAAATTATTAACTGACATTTTTATTGCATTGGTTACAGAAATCCCTAATTGTGCAACTCTTCCAGATAGTATAGTGGGAATTCCTATTTTAATATTATTTTCAGCTTTAAGAATGTTTGGAAAGCCAGTTAAAGCAAAAATAGAAGCTGAACTTGCGCTTGTTTTTAAAATAGCTCTTCTAGAATATTTATTTATTTTTTTCATTTAATTCCCCCATTTTATATGTATTATTTTAATTTAACTTCTGTTTTCCATAATCATAATTGGTGATATATTTCCTTCTAATCTAATTAAGTCTCCACAGCTGTCAATGCAATTGTCTACTACTACTTTTATACAAAAATCAGCAACAATTACTTCTTTATGCAGATACAAAGGAAAATTATATCCTTGCTTTTTGGCTGATTGTGCAATTTGAATTTTTTCATTAATTCTTATTTGTGAATCATTTTCGCAAAGATTAGCGCTTATAGTCATATTGCCATTTATTATTCCATTAACTTTTTTTATTTTTATTAAGTTAAGATTAATATTGTACGTTCCAATATCAGATGCATTATTATTTTTAGTGCTAATTTCATAATCACAGGTAATTTTATTTGATTCATTTTTGCATTCTATATTATCTGCATAAATATTTTTAATATTAAATAACATGAATATAGTAGCTAGTATTATTAGGTTTTTATTTTTTAACATTTTCTATTTCTATAATTTTAAGTTTTTTTAAATAATACTACTCGAATAATACTATTAATGTATAAAAACAATAATAAAAATTTTTAAATAATTAATTTTGAGGAGGTTGCAATGAGGTTAAAGAATAAAGTAGCGATTGTTACAGGGGGCGCATCAGGCTTTGGAGAAGGAATTGCTAGACGTTTTGCAAAAGAGGGTGCTCAAGTAGTAGTTGCAGACATAAATATAGAAGGAGCAGAAAATGTAGCTTCTGAAATTAATAAAGATGGCGGTAATGCTATAGCTTTTGGGGTAGATGTTTCCAATAGTAGTCAAACAAAAGAAATGATGGATAGAAGTTGTGAAGCTTTTGGGAAGTTAGATATTCTCATCCAGAATGCAGCTATAGGAATGAGGCCTACGCCACTTATTGAAACATCAGAAGAAGAATTTGATGCTTTATTTAATATTAATGTGAAATCAGTTTATTTAGGCGCTGTTCATTCCGTGCCAATTTTTAGAAGACAAAAAGCACCTGGAGTTATTATTAATACTGTTTCAACCGCAGCTATTAGGCCCAGACCTGGTTTAACAGCTTATAATGCCAGTAAGGGAGCTTTAGTAACTATGACTAAAGGTTTATCACTTGAGCTAGCTCCAGAAAATATAAGAGTCAATGGACTTTGTCCTGTTGCAGGAGATACTGCAATGTTAGATGGTTTCTTGGGTGATGGTTCTAAAAAAGAATCATATAATAAGTTTGTTTCAACAGTACCTTTAGGACGTTTATGTCAGCCTAGAGAT
>Ga0308016_10001755_pt1 | contig 10657 bp, 22 predicted proteins | sample Neamet233_FD_203129 | JGI IMG/M metagenome (GOLD analysis project Ga0308016, IMG submission 203129) | Marine microbial communities from water near the shore, Antarctic Ocean - #233 | ecosystem: Environmental > Aquatic > Marine > Unclassified | place: Southern Ocean | collected 2014-07-28
ACAGGTGTTTCCTACGCTCCACTACATCCTTCTTAGGGGGTGGCTTAGATCCAGAAAATACCTCAGATATTTTAGGCTTAAATACAATGCTCATTTTAAATCCTCCGAATTAATGTCCACTATAACACAGTGAGGACTGATACCCTGTTTAATTCTATCCTTAGGGCGAGTGTCTTCTCCAATAGGAACAATGTCCTCTTCAATAGGAACAACCTTACCAACGAAGATATTGTTAAAGTTGTCTTGGTACTCGGACGATGTTTGAACCTTAGTCTTAATCTCGTCACCTGTTATGTCGTTCTTTGTAGTCATACGTTACTCCTTATCGCCCACCTTGTATGGGCTGGTTAAATACTTGATAGCCCAGTGAGTTACTATCTCTGAGTTATTGATACGACCCTGCAACCTTCCTTTAATATGGGTGGGGGCTAGAATCGTATCCGCTGCTAACTTTAGTCGTAACTTATACTCGTACCGTATAACCTTGACTAATTCCTCGTCACTCATATGTCGAAGGTTGCTCATATCATTCTCCTGCTCCGTTAAAGAAGTCAATGAGGCATTGATCCTTGGCTTCATTACCTACCAGTGAGTTAAGAACAAAGGGCAGACCATCCTCATAAGAATAATCAACACACACCAGTACAGGCACACTACGGAAGCCCATATCTATAACGGCATTACGGTGTACTGAGTTTTGTGTGTCCAGCACAGTTACATAGTCACTCAAGCCCAGCACTAATAGCCGAGCCTTCAATGAAGAACATGGAGCACAGTCAGGCTTGGTGTACAGTTTATATTCAGGCATTACTTTCTCTCCTTTAACCATTCAACAAACTCACCCTCAGTCATGAAGTCCTGTATCACAATAGTCAAGGCTTTCTGAATCTCCTCGTTGTGTACATAGTCTACCGAGGGGAACCCCATGCCACCCTTAGTCTTGCACTTCAGTACCTCTTCCGTTTGGAAGTGACTAATCACATCATAGTAATCAATCAACCCCTCCCTAAGTATGATGTCTAATACCTCACCTGTGAACACCTTACCTATTGCTTCTAACGCTGTTGCTTCACTCATGACATCCTCCTAAGATTATCTAGGTCAACATCTAACCTATACTTTATATCATCCTCTAACTTCAAGGCGACTGCTTTCTTTATATGCCTACGTAGTTCCTTAACATGAGCTAAGGATTTCATAGAAGCATCAGGGTCTAAGGCAACGATCACCTTATCATACCCCTGCAGTACATCAGCATGACTCTCCATTAGGCTAGTACCTAGTAGTGCTACACCAACATACCCCTCTGAAGCACAGACACTGGCACTGATAGCATCTTCCACCACCACTGCTACATTTCCTGTGCCTACTACGAATGGCATACCTGAGCCACCATACCTCTTCCATTTAGGTGTTACCAGCTTGTTCAATGTCCTACCTGTACCGTCATACAGTACATGATCCTTGATGATAGGGAACACTACCCGTGAATCCTTTATATCCCATAGGTGTTTGCCTACACCATAGATACCCCAGTACTTGAGCCACCCAATGGCCTCGTCAGGTAAGGATCTAGTAACACTAGTAGGGAATTCAATAACCTCTAACTCAGGAATAGTATCCTTCCCTTGCATTAACTTCCTAATGTCACTGGCTGATAGGTTACCCTCAGTGATACCCCTAGTACCACACGAGGCACTAAAGCATTGCCACTTGAGGACACCCATATCATTAGAAGCACCAAAGGTATTATGCCTATGACATACAGGACACTTCTGCCTGACTGAGTACCCTACTGGTAGCTCTAGGTCTGTTACGTACTGTCTAAGATCCATACTACCTCCCCTCTATTACATGGTACTTCTTCTTGGCCCTAAGGTATGCTGCTCTTGCATCTAGGGCATTGTCGTAAGTACCTAGCTCATATATCACATAATTTACATTAATCTTTGCTCTATAACGTGGTGGATACCTCCTAGAATCTATAGTATATCCTACTGCTTTAGGGTTATTAATGAGGTTTTCTTGATGGGTTACCAACCTAAGATTTTCTATCCTATTGTCATTCGTTACCCCATTAATATGGTCAACACATAAGGCTTGATCCATATCAGGATTGTGGAATAGATACACCATCCTATGTTCCATATAACCTACATTATTAAACTTAGTATTTATGTAGCCACTTCGCTTACAAGGCTGTGCCGGTTTAATCTTATTGTAAGGTTTTATCCGTGTTAACCTCCCACTTACTTCATCATAAGTATACGCATCCTTAATACATTGATACGACATTGCTTTAAAGGTGAATGACATAATGTTATACCTCCTATGTTACACTGGCGGTGGGGGTAACGGAGTGTAGCATGTAAATGAAACACCCGTCAACCAATAAATTATTTACCTACTGCCTCAACTAAAGCATTGACTAAGCCTGTGAGTACATTACGATCACGTACCCTATGCTCCGCATCCAGTGAGGTAACCTCCTGTACTGAATAAATGTTACGCAAGGCAAGATACTCACTCTCTGTTTCCAACGTGATCTTTATAATCATCGGTGTCCACACCTGTGCTGACTCGTCTAGTTCTGCTTTCATTACAATTCCTCCCGTTATAAAATATTATAATACGCTGCTTCTTCTATTTGCCCATTATCTTCTAGCCACTCTAGGCATAAGTCCATAACCATCTTATCATTCCTCACCTCAAAGAACTCTAATCGGTCTGCACTGAACTCACGCCCATCATCACATATAAAAATAATGTTTATGACAGTACCGCCAGCCCATGTGAACCTATGGTTAGCACACTCAAATACTCTATACGTTTTCATACATCCTCCTAAAGGTGGGGGTATAACGGTATAACATCTACCCCTACTGTTGGTATGGGGTAAGGGTTAAAACCTCTCCTACCCCCCTTAGATTAGCTCTCAGGGCTATGTCTTGCTATCCCATCGTGCTTGTAGAGCCATCGTTGAACTCTTCAAGGTGTTCTTCATATAAGGCTTAACAGATGAAGGGTTTGCATGACCTGTCACCGACATGATCTGAGGTAGGTCTACCCCTGCATCCACCAACTCTATCGTGCCTGTTCTACGCATGTCCCTAATTTGTAATGTATCAGAGATACCTGACGCATCACGTACTATCTTGGCCTGTACTGATAGACCTCGCATAGTATATGGTTGGTACAAACTACCCACTGGCCTTGGTCTAGGGGCTATCCATTTCTGGAACCCAAAGTCTTCATGCTGTTTCTTTAGCATTGCCTGTAGTCCTACTGATGTAGGTAAGGTTACCTCCGCACCTCGCTTGCTCTGTTCAATCACCAGTATGCCTGTCTCCAGATCGTACTGCTCCCACTTCAGTAGCCTCATATCCCCTTGACGTTGGCACCACTCATAAGACATCTGAACTATCAGTCCTATGTTGCGCCACTTGAACTGGCTGTATGCTGTAGTCAGGTAGTCGGCTATATCCTTGTCAGTCCACACCACCTTGCGGTGAGCAGAAGTCCTACGCTTTATATGAGTGAAAGGGTTATGGTTCACAGTGCCTAGTCGTATGCTGTGTCCAAAGACAATAGACCCAAGACCTACTACATGGTTAGCCATTGATACCCCACTGTTAAGTAAGTACTCATAAGCCTTTTGTGCCATAGGCGTGTTGATCTTCTCCACATCATGGAACCCAAACAGTACACCATTGACAGGCACACTGCCTAGACGTACCGCCCAGTACATATAGTCACGTTGGGTGCTATCCTTACAGGCTTTGAAGTCAAAGGATTCTGTGTACTCAATGGCTAAATCGTTGAATGTTTTCATATTACTTACTCCTAAACTTCTTGAGCCACGCTTCCTCTAGCTTAGACGAGCCTTCTACCCATCTAAAGTGTTTCTCGTCCAACTCGTACCAATTGGTCTTAGATAGCCGTAGGTATACAGGCTCTACATCTTCAAAGCTTACTGTGTTAGCTTCCCACTGGCTAACATCTTCTACTTTCAACATACATCCTCCAGTACAATCTGTTGAGGTGGAGTCTCCAGTAGGAACCCCCTTGCCTTAGTCATAATCATATCCACCTGCCATACTTCATAACCTGTAGCCATGACCTGCTCCCTCATTGAATCCCAGTACTTAGATCCCTGATACTTACGCATATAACCTAGGGGATTTCTCCGACTAGGCGATACCTCTGCTACCATCACCGCATTAACATACACTCGGACATAACTCTTGTTGTCCTTGACACCGTTTGTGTTACTTATTTTGATGTTCATACTATCTCCCTGTAAACCAGTAAAACCCGACATAAATGCCGAGTCTTTTTAGGTGTACGATGTTTATCACCTACCCAAATGCTAACTCTTTAAAGGCATCACCCTTAACGATAGCTCCAATCTTATCCTCCATCACCAACTGCTTCTTGGTAGTGCAAGCCTTAGATTCAACGTGAGTACTCATATGGGTAAGTACATTGTATACACGATAGGCATTGTCACCTAAGTTGTAGCTGTCATGTATGCCCATGACACGATCAAGCATTGCCTTATTAATGACAGGGCCAGTGCGAGTCTTATGTGTTGCCACCTGCACTGTATAGAAGTCTATTGCAGCTGACCGACTAACCGTAACGTCCCGCATGGTCTGCATCTTAGCGGCATCACCCAATAGAAGGTCAGGCCACTTAGATGCCACTGCACCAATACGTTCAGGGTTAGCACCTTGAGTGTGTAGCTGGCTTAGGCTGGTATTCTCAGCCATAGACACCATCCCATTGAGACAGGCAAGGCGCATAATCATGGCACTGATATGCCTACGCTGTGTCTGGTCATGGCTATCCACAATACGAATCTTCAAACAGCTAGGCTCACCGAGTGCTTTAACGAAGTCATGATTAGGTAGAGTAATCTCAGCCCTCATGCCTGCATTGTTGTTGAAGGTAAAGAATTTAGTCTCCACACTAGCCAACTGTAAACCCGAGTGGTACAGCCCCTCCCGTAAAGAATCCCACATGATAGAGAAATTCTGTGGGTTGTGGTTGCGCTTTCCATCACCAATAACTTCATCGGTATTAGGATTGACAGTCCACCACTTGCCATCAACCAGTGCCCCGTTGCGAGTTTGTTGCTCACGTACAGGTGCAAAGTCTAGGTAGTCAGGTAGAGCAGGTAGAGTGTGGATGTTAGTAAATGCGTTCATAAGTAATTCCCTTAAATTAAAGTGAGTGTGCCCCCCTGTTACAGGAGGCTTTGTTTGGTTAGCAGGTAGTGATTTCTACCTTGCCCTTGTTATCCTTGATCCCTGCAAGGTGTCCGTTGTCAATACGAGTGCGGGCCTTTCCCACGTAGAATGAACGGAGTCCGTAGTGGAATCCCACAAAGCATGGGCCATTTGAGATACCGATACGGATTTTACTAATGCGCTTGCGATAGATAGTTTTCATAGTTACTTCCTTTATTAGTTAAAGGAGAGGCGCTCCCCTCCAGATCCAGATTGGATTATACCAAAGTGTACGTACCCTTGTCAAGTGTAAGCTCAATCAGCCTATCCTCGATCCTTCTGCGGATTAGTCTGGCCCTTTTATCCCGTACCTTAATCACTGCTGTTTTAATAAGCATGATCTGCTTTGCGTCCTTCTTTGAATAGACTTGTGCTTCGTTCATACGTTACTCCCTAAGCTACTTTTACAATGAGGTTATTCGACATGGTGACCTGAGCAAAGAACTCTCTGCCCTGTCCTGTTATGTGAGGGCGGTTAGCCCCTGTCAGAACTCCATCGGATAGATACTCTGCACCAAACATTGATGTCTCAATAAAGTGCAATTCCTGCCCAATGTTTTCCTTTAGTACTTTCTTACTTGGGTAATTAAATATAATCATAATAAAAACCTTCTGGTTTAGTTAAGCTTTGGAGGCGTACGACATCGTACACCTATACTGGTATGGCATATGACACTAGGTATATCCCAATGCCATATACCAGACAGCTAATAGCAGTAGTCGTCATGTATACGCTGCAATTCATACGCACCTTCGCTGATCCGCAGCAGTACATCATTCCTATTGATACCATGACCATCATTAAACTTATCATGGTTAGCATAAGCCTTTAGTACTGCCGTGTTTTCAGCATACTGAGCCACCAATGCTCTCTGCCTAGTCAATTGGCTCTTTAAAATAGTGATCTGTAATTCTTTCATGGTGTAATTCCTTAAATGATACTAATGATTAGATAAGCACTGTGAGCCACCAGAATAGCCGCACACAGGCCATAGACAATACGCAGTACTATTACATCGGCTTTAGTCTGCGCTGCCTGTGGCTGCCTTATACGAAGGTGTGGTCGTGATCGTAGTGAAGCACCGGCTGTCTCAATTGAAGTCTGCAGTCTGGCTTTGTGCTGCTCAAGCTTATCTAAGCCGTGAGACAGGTCAATCAATGCTGCATCAATGTTACTGCGGTTTAAATCATTCATAACTCTACTCCGTTAATAATTTACGATGTTGTCGTCTAGCATAGCATCATGCATATCATCAGCCTCAATGACCATTAGATCAATGTTTAGCTGTAGCATATTAATACCCGCATCAAGTATATCTGACCTTGTTTCGTCACTATACTTACCCAGCATATCTGCTATCTGCCTAGGCGTTTTTAATACCTGAAATATGGTATCTGGATAAAAGCCACCAAACATATTGGGAGCACCAGCATACGCCATACGGATTTTATACTTGCCGTCTTTACGCTTACTACCTATCACTGATAATTTCATAATACTTACCTTTAGTTATGGTTATTGGTCTGGCAGATAGCAAAAAAGGTGATAAACATTTACCACCTTCGCTGCTATGTAACTGAACAATTACTTAGTAACTAACTTAACCGACTTGCAAGAGTTAACAAGCGATAGCAGTACTGCTTCCATCGTATGCTCTGATGCACCTACTAAGCCTTGTATGGTGGTACACAAAGCTTCAATGGTCTGTGGTGCTTTAGCCTCACCATCAACCATAGTGTACTCACCTTCAATGGCATCACTATCTGCAGCCTCTACCGGTGGCGTAGGCTTACCATTAAGTAACTCTTCTGCAGCCTTGGCTAGTGCCTTGGCTTTCTTATCAGCCTCTACCATAAGCTTCCGCAAGTAGGTGATTGAGTTAGAAGTAACGCCATCTTTTTTGAAGTCTGCAATGGCTGACCAGTTATTGTATAACCATACACAGTCTGAACGATCACGCTTAGATATAACGCTTAGTGGCGTAGTTTTAATGCAGCGACTGAAAGCATTATCATCGTAGGTGGTTTCACCTTTAAGGTTAACGCCTACTTCAAAGCCTACCTTAATGCTGCAGAACTGTTCACCTATTGCCTTGAGTGTCTCAAGCTTATCCTGTGCCTGAACTACCAGTGCAGAGTACTTCTTAGCTGTGGTATTCATTGCCTTAACTGGAACCAGTGCTATTGCCTTGGCATAGTTCTCAGCATCATCAAGCTTGGCTGCTTCTACCTTAGCCTCCGCTGCTATCACCTTAGCTGCTGCCTTATCTATCTTGGCATTGTCTGCTGCTAACACCTTAGCTGCCTTGTCTGCCTTCTTAGCCTTAGCCTTCTGTGCTGCTGTTAATACCTTAGTAGTGCCTACTACCTTAGCCTTAGCCTTACCTTTACCTTTAGCCTTTGGCTTAGTTAAGTTAAGTACTGCTGCGTCTACTACTACTGCGTCTACTGATGCTGCAATGTTTGAAGTGTTCATATTATCCTGCCTTATATAGTACTGCGTTAAACGGCCAGCCTCTGCTGCCGCCAGTGAAAACTACCACCAAGCACTAATTTACAGCATCTGCAAGTGTATGTCTAATGGTTTAGTACATATAGGTACACTTAATTTCATAGGGTATAAACATACTATCTATAGGTGATAAACATCGTACACCTAGTGTGCTTCACCTTATGTGCTGTAAGTGATTGATATACAAAGGGAATCGTGTTCAGGCTAAACCTATAGCAGTGTATGCCTTTTAGTCTATCGTTGCTTAGACAGCGTTTCTGGTGCCTTGCTGACTATGTGGCATAGCTAGTGGAACATAGACCATGCTGCACTGGTTAGTGGGGGGTGTATCTGTTGTATCTTCTATGGGTACCCTTTTGTATTCCCATTATGCCAATTCGCCAACACCATACATATCCACCGAAGATGCAGCACTGAATATTATTCACTGACTATGCAACAGTTAGCCTATTGAAGGTATATATGGCCTGTGTCCCACCTTATATGGATATATGTGGCTGTGAGCACCTTAAATGGTCTGGTTTGGGTGGTTCCATCCCATCATGTGACGATGCACATAGATAGGGGGTGCAGGGGCCATGGGGGATCCCTCCGTTACGTTACATGTGCTACTACACAGAACAGGATTTAGAGACTGTAAACCACATTGCATAAAACAGGAGAGTTATCCACATAGTTATACACAGACTTACCCACACACAGTACATTTCATGCAAACATAGACCGTGTTACACAGGAAATGAGTTACTTACTAGCGACATTAGGTTGCCTCTTAGCGACCCACTTAAATTAGTGCTTGACTTTCAAGATTCATTATGGTATAACTACTCTGTTGTTTGTCACTTAAGGTGTTCATATAAGGTTTCTTCCTCTAAGCACTTAAATGCCTTTACCTTAACTACTTCTAGAAAGGAAAAAGCTCCTAAAGTAACTACTTTTAAGTAACTTATCTGCCAAACACCTTAAGTGGGGTACAGAGTTGGCTAAATCGCCAACACCTACAGTGCCACAATCAAACCCTAGATCGCCAACACCTACAATGTATTGTAACTTGAATACAATGTAACCTCCATGTACCCCTAATGAACCATAATGTAGTCTATATGAACCAACTAATGGTTTATTTACTTTAATAGTAAAATAAAGCTTGACATTTAACTTAATATGGATATAACTGTATAACATGATTAAACATGAACAACACCTTGCTGATCGTACTAAGGATAATCTACTTGAAAAGATGTACAAGATGATTGAAGATAAGAAGCTACACCTAGCGGAACTTCCTCACTCAGATACCTACTACATTCGAGAAGCCTTACATGAAAGAGTGGGCAAATGGTTCACCTTCAAGCAGGTAGAGATGGCAGTTAAGCTGCACCAGCAACGATACCCCACAGGAACACTATGAAACAACTATCAGACCAGCAGCAGTTATTCCTACAAGTCTTATTTGAAGAGGCTAATGGGTCTATCGTAGAAGCTAAGAAGTTAGCTGGCTATGCTACTAGTACATCTACCACTTCAATCGTGAAGTCACTCAAGGAAGAGATTGCTGAACACACACAGATGTACATTGCACGTAATGCACCTATGGCTGCTACAGCTATGGTGTCTGCCTTACGTGATCCTACACAGTTAGGACTAAAAGATAAGATGAGTGCTGCTAAGGACATGATGGACAGAGCAGGATTCGCAAAGACAGAGAAGGTGGAAGTTAAAACAACAGGGGGCATCATGCTCCTACCACCAAAGAGTTCAGATTAGACTCTTAACGAATTAGCAGGGACACTAAGCACTTACGCCAAGATAATATAATAATAAATGAGTGGCTTATGCTGTCCCTGCTTCCCCTATAGGAAATTAACATGGAAGATACAGCAATGCTCAGTGCAGGAGAGTATGAACTCCCTGACATTGATATGGACTCGTATGAATGGGTTCCCATCCCTCGCATAGGTAGGACAGTACCCTTTGGGTATATCTTATGTGAGGATGATAACGATATACTAGTACCAATACCTGACGAGCTTGACTTATTAGAGCAAGCTAAGAAGCATCTAAGGATGTATTCATATAGGGAAGTATCTGCTTGGCTAACTACACAGTCAGGCAGAAGTATCTCACACATGGGTCTAAAGAAGAGACAAGACAGTGACAGGAAGAACAAGACTAAAGCTAGAAGCGCAAACTACTGGGCCGAAAGGTACGCCAAAGCCAAAGCGATTGCGGAAAAGTACGAAGTCCACCGCAAAGGTGCAAGAAACTTTGCCGATAGAAGATTCGTCTAGCCCTGTAGTAACTCTAGCAACACAGTTACACGAAGAAGCACCACAGAACATAATCTTTTCCCCTAATGAAGGCCCACAGACGGACTTCTTAGCTGCAGGAGAGAGAGAAGTTCTATATGGTGGTTCTGCTGGTGGTGGTAAGTCATACGCAATGTTGGCAGATCCACTACGATACATTACACACCCACAGTTCTCTGGACTGATACTACGTCACACAACAGAGGAGCTACGAGAGCTTATCTGGAAGTCACAGGAACTGTACCCTAAGATCATTCCGGGGATTAAGTGGTCTGAACGTAAGATGACTTGGACTGCACCATCAGGTGGCAGACTATGGTTCTCCTACCTAGACAAAGATGATGACGTATCACGATACCAAGGTCTATCCTTCTCATGGGTAGGCTTTGACGAGCTTACACAATGGGGTACTTCCTACGCATGGGACTATCTAAGGTCACGACTACGTAGTACTGCAACTGATCTTCCTATTTACATGAGAGCTTCTACGAACCCCGGTGGTCGTGGACATGCTTGGGTAAAGAAGATGTTCATTGACCCTGCTC
>Ga0308016_10001757_pt1 | contig 10651 bp, 17 predicted proteins | sample Neamet233_FD_203129 | JGI IMG/M metagenome (GOLD analysis project Ga0308016, IMG submission 203129) | Marine microbial communities from water near the shore, Antarctic Ocean - #233 | ecosystem: Environmental > Aquatic > Marine > Unclassified | place: Southern Ocean | collected 2014-07-28
GGAGCATCTGTAATCCAACATAAAGGATCTTATGGATTTAATCAAGGACTATGGGAAATAGCAGTTCTGAACGCAGACAATGAGCTTGATTATAGCACAGAGATTGCATCAGATGTTATAGGTCGTCTAAATGATTTCGAAATTGTACTAACCTTAAAGAGGATTCAAAATCTTTAAATTCTTAATTAAAATACTAGATGTCATAAAAGATATTATTATTGCTATAATGAAATATAGCGTAATCGTAATCATATGTTTTATGGTATATTATATATTTATTGAAATTAAATGAAAATAAATGAAAATAAACATGTACAAACATGTTCAAATGTGGTATAATATCCCTATATTAAATAATAAACAACACGTAAGGAGTGTAATAAATGAATAGATTAGATCTAATCAAACAAATAGCAGAGAAGAATAAAGCCAAAAAGGTTGAAGCTGCTAAATCGGAAGTTTCTTTTCAAGAAACAATCAGGAACCTTGATGCAAGGAAAGCTGCTAAAAAAGCAGAAATGAAACTTCACAAGAAATTAACGCGTTCGGTTACTAAAGCTGGTGGACAATCAGTTGGTAGCTTAGAACATAATTCACCAGAAAATATGTATTACTCTGATAAAGAGAATGCAAGATACTTGGAAAATTCAAGTATAATGGATGCGTATAACGCAAACAAATTTTCTGATGGAGATTGGAATTAATATGGAAGGCATATTAAACAAAATAATTGATCAATTAGATTCTATTGAATCTAGATTGAACGACATTGATTCGAATGTTGAATCTACAAAATCTGAAGTATCATCTCTTAGTAGTGATATCTCAGATGTAAAATCAGCAGTTGAATCACTAGAGAGGTAATATAATGATAGTAATATTTGACATAGACGGAACACTTATGGACATGGAACATAGGAGACATTTCGTCACAAACGGAAACAGCGATTGGGATTCTTTCATGGATCCTGCAATAATGGCACTCGACACACCGAATGTGCCAGTGGTACAGTGTGCAATAAACTTTAACAGCACTGTAGTTAACAGAGTAATAATGGTTTCAGCTAGAAACGAAAGACATAGAGAAGTAACTGAACAGCAAATGGCTGATGTAGGTCTTGGCAATTGTTTTCTCTTTCTTAGAGCTGATGACGACTTTAGAGCTGATGACGAATTCAAGCTTGATGTTCTTACTGAACTCAGAGCTGCGGATATGGAACCAGATCTTGTTTTTGATGACAGAAACAGAGTAGTTGACATGTGGAGACGCGAAGGAATCGCATGTTTCCAAGTTGCCGAAGGAGATTTCTAAATGACATTTCTAGATAGAATAGAAGCTTGCAAAAGAGCTGCGATCAGGGCTCAAAATCCTGAATTTAAGCTCTTCTGGAGCGAGACTGTAAGAAAGCTTATAGACTCAGAAAATAAACGCCTAAAAGATGGCAGAGAGGGAAAATACTATGACGCAATTTAACGACAGAGTAGAAAAACAAAAAGCAAGGATAGCTGCAGAAAAATGGGCAGATGGAGTTAAATCATTACATTCGCATAGCTTAGATAGCTTATGGTATGGTAATGGCAGATCTGATGGATCTGTACAAGATGTAGAATATAACGACGGTAGAGTTCAAAGAACAATTAATGCTACTGGACAGGTTATTTGGTTGAATATGGACAATGCGGTGGATGGTGAAGATCTAGTAAACGCATTTCTTAGAGGCGGAATCTAATGGGAGTTACAAATTTCTATGCAGGATCCCTCAGGTATTCAATGAATGGTAAAAAGCGTAAAAAGCATGCTGCCAACCCAGTTAAAAGAACGAGGGTGCACGAGAGCAGCTCAACAGCATATATACCAACGACAGCTCAACGAAATGCACACCAGGCTCGTATTGACTACGATAAAAGGTATCCCAGCTTCGATTTGAAGCAGCATACTGTCAAAATGGATAAAGAAGACAATTCGTGGAAGATCGAAGAGTCTAAAAAGTTTACAATCGCACCAGCATATAACAAAGGTGCATATCAAGTAATAGCAAAAGATATGGTAAAACATATAGGAAAATAAATGCATAAACACAACACAATTAATAGTAGTTTTCAATTTGAATTATCTACATACCAAGAAGGCAATAGAAGGTCAGAGGTATGGCGTACCGATTTAGGAGCATACGCAGGTAGATTCTACGAGAATAATGTATGGGTAGTAGATGAAGTCTACACTGGATATTCAGAAGAATACGCAGAAAACGCATGCGAAAACTATGTAATGGGCATCAAAAATGTCTAACAGTTCGAGTGACCAGGGGCAACTTTCAACCGCAAAGGTTGACACTCCTTATCGATATGGATATAATCCATATCACACTGCCCCTGGTCACTCACCTTTATTATGATAATAAATGATAAAAGATGGCAAGATAACTCAGATGGATGGGTTAAGTCCATGCACGAGTCAAGAGAAAAGAAAGAAAAACAAAGGATGGAATGTAATCACGACATTGAAGAATGGTGTGAAGTCTGTCAATACGACGAGAACGGAGATAAGTATGAGTGAAAAAACACGTAAGATACACCGAGAGACATTAACCACAGTAGGTACTGGTCTCATTATTAACTACCCATTAAATTTATTCGGATTATATATCTGCATCTCTCTAATGGATATGACTAACCCCTTGCACATTGGTACTACCATCACTGCATTCATGACACTCGTTGCCTACTGCAGAGTCTATACGATACGCAGATGGTTCATCAACAAAGAAAAGTATGAAATTTAATAATACCAAAGTAGGACCAGAATTCATTAAGCATAGAGATAAGTTAGCTAATGATTTAGATGGTGAGAATACCACGTTCAGAGCAGACTTTGAATGGGCAGAATGGTGGATGGGTTATTACATGTCAGAAATTACAAATCACACGCTCTATTCAGGATACGGATATGATACAACACATCCAGAATGGGGAAAATGTGAATTCAAATACTTCCCAAAGAATGGTTTTATAAAGATAGGTTTATATACTCAGAGACAGCAATTTGATAATTTCATATTTTGGAATTGGCAAAAGCCTGTACAGATACTTGAAGAAGGTACAGTATTAGATTTTGAAATAGTATCAGTAGTCAATCGCGATGAAGTCTTAAAAGATATGAAAGAAGACGAAGCGTATGATAGATACAATTATTATAAATTTAATAAGCATGTACTTTCCGCTCCACATGTGGTATAATATACCCTAGACACAAATAAGATAAGGAAAATAATATGGCAATACCAAAAGCAAAATCACTGAATGCAAATCAGAAACTCAAGGTTAAGATGAGAGGAAATAGAAAGAGTATCGAAGATATTCATTTAGGACCAGAACCAATCTTCTTTGACGTAGTAATACCTGATGAAGACTTTACAGTAGTGTGGACTAAAGCTGCACATTGGTATAACTATTTCCTTGGACCTAAAGATTATCAAGCATCAATATTACAGTATGCTGTTGAAGTCTTAGGTTACACCACAGATCAAGCAAACACATTAAAGAAATTACCTGATTGGAAATTAAATCAAGGCATATCTACGATATGTAAACTCTGGACAAGAGGATTAAACACACCAAAATACGAAGAACGAGTTAAAGAACTCATAGCAGAAAAGATGTTATTAGCAGCTGAAGTAGTTGAAAGTAACAGAGCAAAGCTGAAAGCGAAAGCACCAGCACCATCTATTCAAGATAGAATGAAAGCTAAGATGTATGAAACAATCTATACTGATTGGGACATTGTAGTAGATGGTTGGATAGAAGGAGAGTTCGATAATACGATCGATACGTATACTCTATTCAAGACATATAATTTAAAAGGTGCAACAATGACCATGTTCGGTGATCTAGTAAGATTCGAATATGAGTGCGTTTCAGATGCATATAATAAAACATGTGAACAAGCTGTAGAAGCTTATGCGCATGTCACAAAAGGAAATCTGAAGAAGATGCTCAACCTCATGGATGGTATATTCTCAGATCTAGAAAGATTAAAACAAGGTGCAAAAGCTGCAAGATTGCCAAGAGCAAAGAAAGTTAAAGCATCTGATCAGCAGGTAAAGAGTTTAAATTACCTGATTGAAGACATAGATTCTAAACTTGTTTCTATTAATCCAGTAATGATACCAACTAACAATCGCTTGTTTGTATATAACGTTAAGACACGAAAGTTGTCAATGTATATGTCAGACTCAACGAAAGGATTTGAAGTTAGAGGATCAACTGTTTATAATTGGAATGAGGAGTTTAGTAAGATAACTACACTCAGAAAACCTGACGAGATATTACCTCAAATATTAGGTAAGACAGAACGTCAACTCGATAACCTATGGGACACATTTACAACCAAGATCGGTGTTCCAAACGGTAGAATTAACAATGATTGTATCTTGGTGAGGATATCAGATAAATGAATTTAAAAGATTTAGAGATAAAAAACCTACCAGTAGAAACCTTAAAGGGTGAAGACATATTTGGTGGAAAAAGAGTAGTAGTATTTGGTTTACCAGGTGCATTTACTCCAACATGTAGTTCACAGCACGCTCCTGGATTTCAACTCAACTATGATAACATCATAGCAGAAGGCATCGATGAGATATACTGTACATCAGTTAACGACGGATTTGTTATGCAAATGTGGATGCCGAGTTACGAACCTGTTAAATATTTAGCAGATGGTAACGGTGACTTAGCAGATGTATTGGGTATGTTAGTAAGTAAAAGCAACTTAGGATTTGGTGTAAGAACATGGAGATACGCAGCAGTGATTAATGACGGTATGGTAGAATGTATGTTCCAAGAACCTGGAATAGAAGATAACTGTGAGACTGATCCATTTGGAGTATCAACTGCAGAGAATATACTCGAGTATCTAAAAGAAGTTCCAATGTCAGAATTCAAGCTTATGCAAGAATCAATTAACAATGACTGATATATTAGAACACAAGATCATGACGCGTAAGAGATTCAACATCGCTGTTGAAGATCTAGTAGTCAATAAGAACTTTTCTTATATAGATGCTATGACGCATGTGATTGAATCAAGAGGTATGGATTATAGTAATATAAAGAAACTATTATCTCCATCCCTTAAACTGAAGCTTCAGAACGAGGCCTCAGATTTAAAATTAATTAAGATAAAGAGTGGTAATAAATTACCAGTATGATGGATCCTTTTGATGCATATAAACTATACAACTCTTTAAAGTTACATTTCGAGAGTGATTCGTATGACGCAGTTAAGTACAACTTTAAAACAACTGTTAAACCACAATCATTCTTTAATCGTAAGGACAAGTTTTTCTTTGCTAAGTTGGCTAAACATCATGGCAAAGAACTAAAAATGTATTTTGTATCTAACTTTATAAACGATGTTAATTACGTCGGTGATATGATAAATGAAGATGGTGAGAAGAATTTTATGACCTTGAAGAAGACTCATGAATCCCTCCACCACAGCTTTGAAAAAGATATAAATACATTAGATAACTATATGGATGTAAACAGTTGTAGCTTAGATAATTTATTATCAAGTACGAATGGACAACATCCCATGGTTATCAAACTTTGGTTACAGGAAGAAATATCATTGGAAACAGTGGTCATTCTAAATGTAATCTTAGGGTTTGTATCTCGTGAATCGAATACTATAACCGAAACCATAATGTGGCCAGGTTTAGTTAGGAAGATCACGAAGTACCAACCATTCATTAATTTCGATGCAGTTAAATGCAAAGATATAATGAAGAAAATATTATTATGAATATGAGTGAAATACTATAGAAAAGGCGTCAGCCTTAATACAACGCAATACAACGGAGATAAACAATGTCATTTGCAAATTTAAAGAGCTCACGAGGCTCGTCAATCGACAAACTCGTACAAGCAGCAGAAGCTGTATCACAAAAATCGGAGACTAAGTCATATGCTGACGATAGATTCTGGAAACCAACTCAAGATAAAGCTGGTAATGGTTATGCCGTTATTAGATTTTTGCCTGCGAAAGAAGGCGAGGATTTACCTTGGGTACGATATTGGGACCATGGCTTTAAAGGCCCGAACGGTCTCTGGTATATCGAAAATAGCTTAACTTCTGTCAATCAGCCAGATCCTGTTTCAGAGATGAATTCAGAATTATGGAATACTGGTAGAGATGAAGATAAGCAAACCGCTCGCGAGAGAAAGCGTAGACTACATCACGTGTCTAACATCATGGTAATATCTGACTCTGCTAACCCAGAGAATGAAGGAAAAGTATTCTTATACAAATTTGGAAAGAAAATCTTTGACAAAGTTATGGATATTATGCAACCTCAGTTCGCGGACGAGAATCCTATTAACCCATTTGATTTTTGGGAAGGTGCGGATTTCAAACTCAAGATCAGGAAAGTAGAAGGTTGGACGAATTACGATAAGTCTGAATTCTCACCTACATCTGCTATCATGGATGGCGATGATGATAGACTCGAACAGCTGTATGCTAAATTGCATTCACTTAACGAGTTTACTGATCCTACTCAATACAAAACATACGATGAGCTTAAAGCGAAATTGAATAGAGTATTGGGAGTTGACGCTGGAATGAGCATGAGCTCGGCTGAAATGCCTAGTGCACCTGCTGTTACAACCAACTTTGTAGAAGCTGCTGCAGATATTCCTATGGAAGATGCTGGAGAAGACGATACATTAAGTTATTTTGCAAAACTTGCTAAAGAATCTTAACGGTAATTAAAAACAACCTCGTCAGAGGGAGATTTTATAAGGACTCGAAAGAGTCCTTTTTTTTATCTCGATGCCAGGACGGTATCGATACGACTTACTTTCATAGGTGCATAATTGATTATGGTTGCTTGAGTAGAACCTTCATTCGTAGTTCCACCAACAGAAGTTATTACAGCATCACCACCACCGCTTGAAGCTTCTGCATTCGCAGCTGAATCAGCACTCATTTGAATACCAACATTAGATGGTGTTAATCCTAATGCTTCTTTTAGATCATTGATTTTTGCTATGGCTTCGTCTAAACCTTCGATGTTAGCTAATCCTTTAACTTTCGTATTGAATCCCCAATCATCGATTTCACCACCTTCAACAGCTAATCTTATAAGCTCTGAAGCACCAACTAAATCTGATGCCATTTCTGTGAGACCGAGGTCGCCAGATATTTTACCCATTTCGCTGAATCTGTTTAGTTCTTCTCTGAATCTACCAAAAGATTCAACACCACTATCAATTAGATCAGCATTGTTTCCAAGATCTTTAGCTTGAGATAATGGTGATTCATTACCACTCATAAAATCTAGTACAGATGACGCTGCACCTGCTAGAGAGCCAACAAAGGAACCACCGCCAAATGCGGCTAAACCTGCACCTAATGCAGCTAATGCTCCAGTGGCTCGACTTATATCTTCTAAATTTGCATTAGGGTCATCAGCAATAGATAGTAGTGATGCAACTTCTTGTCGTATTGCTTCGCCTTGACCCTCGCTTGATGCGTTAGCAAAGAACGAACCAACACCAAATGAAGTTAATCCACCACCTAATGATTTAAGAGCATTTACTGCTAGTTCTGCTCGAGCAGGATCCGCGTTAGGATCTTCGGCTATTCTTAATAGATCTGATACAGCTGTTCTTATTTCTTCACCTTGTTCTTTACTTGATGCGTTAGCAAAGAACGAACCAACACCAAATGCAGCTAATCCTAAACCTAATTTAGCTAATGTACTCATTACTGCAGTAGCATCACCTGTATTAAGCTCAGCAATAGTAAGTAATGTCTTAACGTTATCTACAATCTTTTGTGACCAATCAGCGCCTGATGCAAATTCATTAACAGCATCACTAACTCCAGCAACAGTAGAACCTATACCAAATGCAGCTAATCCTAAACCTAAACCAGTAAGAACGGCTACGACTTCAGCGGTATCTGCAAATTTCAGATCTGCGATGCCAGTCAATATCCCTACATTATCTGCTATCTTCTGTGCCCAACCATCTTTCTGGAAATGATCTACGGCTGATGCAACGCCTGAACCAAGGCCAAAGGCAGCCAATCCTATACCTAAACCGGTTAATACGATTGCAACTTTACCACCATCTTTAAGGAAGTTTTCGTTGTCTGAACCCATCTTAGATAAAATACCAACGTTATCTGATATCTTCTGAGCATCTATTTCTTCAAGCTTAGAGAGCATCATTGATCCTGCTCCGATGACTGCAGCGATACCTAAACCAGCTACACCTACACCGATACCAGCTCCACCAAGCAATTTGCCCATACCTTTCATGGTAGACTTACCGGCTTTTTCTGCGGCCGCACCTCCAGAATCAGCTTGGTTATTAATACCATCTCTGATTTCTTGGAATAGTGCTAATTGCTCTGAATCAGCTTCAACAGCGTCTAACTTACCAGCGTTCATGGTCTCAAAGAAGTTCTCGAAGTTACTATTCATACGTTCTTGCAGCTCAACTGCACCTATGTCTAGTTTCTTCATCTCAAGAAGATGTCTACGTGTATTACGTTGATCTTTCTCTATTTCAGAGGTAGCACGATTGTTCTCTCCCATGAATTCGACTAATGCGTCTAATCCTTTGGTTGGTTGTCCTCGTCCTTTCTTATCTTCTTTAACTTCTTTGTCAGCCATTAGTTATTCCTAGTTAGGGTTATTATCGCCGTGTTCTTTAGCAGCACTACTTACATATAGTCCAAACCATGCTGCACCTGCTCCGACCAATACAGATATTAAACCTGATTGCTCGAGTGTTGGGGCTGCGAGGTCCATAAACCAGAATGTAGCGTAATATAATAAGTACATGTAAACACCTAAGAATACTCTTGGTATAAGTCTCCATGCATCTAATACTTTAGCTGCGAATACCCATTTTTGCCATGGGTTCTTTTTGTCGTCATTTGTTAGTGTAAATATTTCTTGTTTCAATTCACCAATTTCAGTAACCATAGCCATAAACTTTTTAAGGTCTATTTCTACTTCATTCCTAGACATATCGCCTTGGAATCTATCTTGATCTGCCATTACAGTCTCCCTTTTTTAGAATGTTTATCATTCTCTTCTTTAATATGTTGCTGTAGAAGAAGTACGTAAATCTCCCTCTCCCATGGCATCATCTCCTCTAATTCTGTCAAACTGTATTTGTGATGTTGTACCATCGCAAAGTTTGTCTGATAGTGATTTAATATGCTATCATGTGAGAGGCCTAGATAAAAAAACTTTGAAGTCCTCTCAATTCTAGCCTATTCTCGTGCTGACATTTACCACATTCGAATTCTAAGTCGTAACTTAAACTTGGAGTGTTACCAAAGAATCCTTGGATCTTGGTAAACTGCTTACTGTTTAAGCTCTCAACGAAATTTTCTATGGCTTCATGCCCTTCATCCTTCGCATCATATACGTTATTTGAATCATAGATTGTATCAATACAACCGATTATCAATTCCATTACACCCTCAACAGATGTAACATCTTTTTTAATGTTATTAATAATACTCAACGTAGGATATTTCATTGTTAACCCTACATCTTCACCTAATTGAATTACCATTGCATCTCTATTAAGATCTGACAATTCAATATCTTTAATATTAATAATCAATGGTGTACCCTCATCGCATTCAGTACATTTACCTGAAATTGATATAGATTCACCTACTGATATTGCTCGCAGTTCTAAGAACAACTTCTCAATATCAAACACTGTTAAATCATTAACATCAATATCATCGTCAATGCATGATGATATGATATTACGTACTGATAGTGATATCTGCTCAGGATCCTGAGATTCTAATGCTATCAGTAGTGCCTTCTCTTCTTTAACAAGATAAGGTCTCATAGTATATTTTGCTCCAGTACTCGGTAGTGTGACCGGGTAACGTGGTGCTGTCATTATTGGCAACGCCATAATATTCTCCTATAATATAAATTATATATTTGTTAGTAAACTAGCTGCACCTGTTACGGCAGATAGCGTACTAGACAATGCATCTTCTTGGATATATTTATCGTAAGAAAATGTAACTGTCAATTTTTGGATAGTATTCTCTGAATTATTATCCATTGTGATTCCCGCCACCGTTGTTGGGAATGCATTTATCAGTTTAACTCCGTAAACTGGTAATTCTTTGTGGTTCAGCTGCTGTATAACAACATCTGTACTAAAATCTTTTTTGTAACCTACACGATATGATTCTGAGTCATAGATACAACCCATCCAATCATCGAAGACTGTCTTGATGTACATATCATTCGTTAACATGAACGTCATTGATACTTCTTCGTCTATAGCTCCATATGGCTGCTTACGAGTCATCTCTTTATCGTGACCATAATCAATGGTGCTAATCTGTCTACCTGGGAGGGTCACGTTCTCACATAGTAGTGAGATATCTCGAGGATCATTGATGAGTGCACCTATGCCTCCACCAGATAGTAATGCACCAATCAGTGCAGTAGGATTCTTATTAATGAGGGATTGTTTAGGTGGTGTAAAGTATACAGAGAATTTGTTAGCTGCTGCAGCTCCACCACGTTTACCGATCGTTGATTTTAGATTGTCTATACTCATTTTGCGTAAATTGATTTCCTTGAATATC
>Ga0308016_10001775_pt1 | contig 10593 bp, 8 predicted proteins | sample Neamet233_FD_203129 | JGI IMG/M metagenome (GOLD analysis project Ga0308016, IMG submission 203129) | Marine microbial communities from water near the shore, Antarctic Ocean - #233 | ecosystem: Environmental > Aquatic > Marine > Unclassified | place: Southern Ocean | collected 2014-07-28
GGATCCTAGACACGGTAAGGTACTACCTTAAGAGATACGAGGGGGTCTCTGAGTAACTACATCACTATACCTATATCCTATAACTAGGGATATACTGGTCAGATAGACCCCCTCAAGGGTACTAAGGGTTCTTAAGGAGTCCCTTACAACATCTACTTCAACTACTACTCTCTTATATACTAGGGGAGTCCTTAGGGATACTATAGGTCCCTTAGTAGTACTATGAGGTAACTACTTCTTTATTTATTTTGTATTGCCCCAAACCCCGTAGGGGGTTACCCGAACGTAGTCTTGGAGGACTCCCATTGGAAACCAATAAATTATCTAATACCAGTTTGTCTATGACAAATAGACAGAAGTTAGCCTTAGCAGTAGAGTCACGTAAGCGTAAAGACCTCACAAGATACGAGGGGTCCTTCCAAGACTTCGCTAAAGAGCAGATCAGAATATTACCAAAAGATGCATCCAAAGGTTTCATACCTTTAGAGTTCAACAAGGCCCAACAGATCGTTGATGACGCCATTGAGAAGCAACTTAAGGAAACCGGAAAGGTACGTGCCATTATACTAAAGGCCAGACAGATGGGTCTCTCGACCTACGCATGTGGCAGGGTATACTGGAAGTCCTACTTAACACCATACAACAAATCCGTAGTAATGGCTCATGACTCTGCCACTTCAGATGCCCTGTTTGCGATGTCTCGTAACATCATTCAGAATATGAAGCCAGAGTTCAAACCAGTACTGAAGAAGTCTAACTCTAAAGAGATAGGATTTGAACACAATGACTCAGGATACCGGCTCTACACCGCAGGATCCCCCGAGGCAGGCAGGGGGACCACCCCGACTATTGCTCATCTATCTGAAGTTGCTTTCTGGACTCATGACGCAAAGATTCTCGCAGGCTTATTCCAAGGTATATCCCAAGCTGCCGGAACAGAAGTAATCCTTGAGTCAACAGCCAACGGTGTTGGTAACGAGTTCCACAGACTCTGGAAAGGAGCTGTAGCAGGTGAGAACGAATACATCCCTATCTTTGTACCTTGGTTTCTTATGCCAGAGTACCGTAGGTTTGTATTAGAACCTGAGACCTTTGCTGACACTGTCACAGAGGAAGAAGAAGGTTTACAGAAAGCTCATGGTTTAGACTTAGAACAGCTGTATTGGAGGCGTCTTAAGATAGCCGAAGGGGGTATGGATAAGTTCCGTCAGGAATACCCATCAACAGCTAATGAAGCATTTATAGTCTCTGGTTCTAACGTATTTGATACAGGTAAGTTAGATGACATGGTTTCATTACCATGCATGAAGAGACAGCACTTTAGTTTAGAATCATGTATGTTTGAAGATCACAGGGAGGGCTTCCTAGAGATCTACAAGTACCCTAAGTACGACAGTAACTTCATCATCGGAGCTGACTGTGCCTTGGGCGTTGGACAAGATTACTCAGCAGCAGTAGTCATGAATGCAGAAAGAGAAGTATGTGCAGTGTACCGTAATAACAAGTTAGATCCTACTCAGTATGGTGATCTCTTGTTCTACTTAGGTCGCTACTACAACAACTCCCTTCTTGCAGTGGAATCTAATTCCTTAGGTATAGCAACACTAAACCGATTAAAACAAATGGATTACGTGAACTTATACCATCAAACAAAAGTAGCTAATGTGTCCAATGAGGAGGGCACAAGACTAGGTTGGAGGACAACCCAAGCTACTAAGCCCATGATCATTGGGCATCTTAAGAACGCTATAGAGAATGATGATATCTCTCTTGCGTCCCCCGTTATCATACAAGAGTGTATGAACTACGTGGCTGATGCCAGTGGTAAAACCAATGCTATATCTGGCTGTCATGATGACACCGTAATAGCAACAGCTATAGCCCTTGAGGTTCTCCGTACTCATGGAGACAGGTTGACAACTACGCGAGTATCCTTCAGGAACCAAGCGTATACTCCTGATAACACTCAATGGCTATAGTAACCTGAGGGTCCCTCTCTTTTCCGAGGGGCCTTCGTGGTTTAAAAGTTTCCCATAGTCCTCCACTATGTAAGATGTTTTCTTTTAGGCGGTTATGCTTCACATCTCGGGAATGAGAAAGATAGCAAACTGCCCCTAATTCCAATAGATAGATTTGTAGGGTGTAGATACCCACAATTAAAGAGGTATATAGATGTCAAGTAATAATGAAGATGGATACAAAGTACAAGTATCCGATGAGGACCTAACCACACTCCTCGACTATAAGTTGGCACAGTCTAGTTCCAGCTTCCTAGATACCTCAGAGCTATCTGATGAACGTCAGAAGTCAACCTTTGAATACGCAATGATTCCTCAGGGTCACCTGAAACCTCAAGGTGTATCACGTATTGTATCGTCAGACACAGTTGAAGCTATTGAAGGTTACACCGCAGTACTCTCTGAGCTACTGTTTGACAATAACAAACTAGCCAAGTTTAAAGCATATGACCGTACGCCATTGGCCTACCATAAGGCTACTGCAGCATCAGAGCTGATCAACCACTGCTTGTTCGCCAAGAACCGAGGTTGGTCTGTTATGAACACATGGCTTAAGTCAGCCTTGATGTGGAAGCTGTCAGCAGTGACTTGGTCATACGTAGCAGAGGAAAAGATCTCCTTTGAAGAGTATGAAACAATCGACAGTACTGCACTTGATGTACTACTGGCAGATCCAGAGATTACCACAACAGGTGATATCTATTTAGATGAACAATCAGGTAACTACCTTGATGTACGCCTTAAACGTACTAAAGTTACCAACAAAGTAATTGTATCAGCTGTACCACCTGAGACCCTAAGAGTCAGCAGAGGAGCCACAGGTGTACACGATGCATCCTTTGTAGGATTTGAAGAAGAGATGACACGGTCAGAGATCCGAGAGCGTTGGCCTGAGAAGGCTGAAGCTGTTGATTGGTCAACGGTAGAAGGTACTGTTAACTTCTCTAACACAGATTCAAGCGCACGTAAGATGGCAATCGGTACGACCCTACTATTGGGTACTAACGATGACAACCAATTAGAAGCCACTGAGTCAGCTGTTGTACTCCGTTGTTGGGTATATGTTGACCGTGACGGTGATGGTATTGCTGAACTTAAGTACGTTGTCAGGGTGGGCGACACTATCCTTTATGAGGATGATGCAGATCATATCCAAGTAGCCACCTTCACACCGTTCGAGATCCCCTTCGAGCTTGAAGGTTTGTCTATGTCAGATATGGTAAGACCATCTACACTGGCGTCTACAGCTATCTTACGTGGCTTTGTTGAGAACACTTACTTGACAAACTATGCACCAAAGATTGCAGATCCCAACGTAGTAGACTTCTCTGCATTGCAGAACATGAAGCCTAAGCAGATCATTGCATCCAACGGTAACCCGATGAGTGCAGTTGCATCTCTGCCACCTGAGCAGATCTCAACAGGTACAGTACCCTTGCTTCAGTTCTTGCAAGGTCATAAAGAACAAGCCACTGGACTGTCTAAAGCAGCCCAAGGTCTTAACGATGCCTTATATGTGTCTGGTAACTCAGAAGCTAAGGTGTCACAAGTGCAGTCCGCTGCACAGCTACGCATCCAGTTCATTGCTCGTAGATTCATGGAAACCGGTGGACGGGAACTCCTTGAAGGTATCTACAAGACAATGCGTAAGGAAATGCGTGGTGGGTCTGTAGGAAACTACACAGGCAATCAACGATATCTCGATGTGTCCATAGATGATCTACCCGGAATCGAGTACATGACTGTAGAAGCAGATGTTGGTGATGCCAGTAATCAGACCAAGTTACAGAAGTTACAAATGATAGGCCAACAAATCCTGCCAGCCCTTCGGGACGCTGGTGCAGGTGCTGTTGTAGCTCCAACTGCAGCTTCCACTATTGCAGTACAAGCGTTTGATGCGCTAGGCTTAGACCCTCTTGATTATCTTATTGATATCAACACAGATGAGTTTAAGGCTAAAGCTGAAGAAGGTCAGAAGCGTGATCAGGAAGCTCAGGCGAAAGCCTCGAAGCTCGAAGAGTTGACACAGAAGTTAGCAGTAGATTTACAGCAAGCTAACATTGACTACACAAACGTACAAGCCCAGAATGCCATTCAAGATAATCTTAAGCAACTCATGGTTGCACTGGATAAGTCTGAACAGGAATGGTCGAAGTTAGCCTTAGATGCTGGTAAAGAACAGCAGCCTATGCCCACTAAAACTAACATTGACGCACTGTATGCAAAGGCACAAGCACTCGTAACTAACGTTATGACTACTACTGCTGGAGTAGCAGCTGCCCCAACTGCACCTGAAGAGGCCCCTATGGGAGCACCTCCGGGAGTACTTGGATAAGGGGGTGATACTGTATCTGACTGCATGGGGTCTCAGTCTACGTAATAGACCCCAAACCTAATTAACAAAGAGACTAACACAGATGAAGAAGTATAAAGATGGCATTGACAAGAAGGTCAAACCACAACTTCAGTCTGATGGTAACTACCGTCCGGGACCTTTCTCGGATGCCAAGACTGCTTTAGCAAAGGCTACTTTCTCTAAGAAAGAGAGAGATGAGTTCTTTACTGAAGCGTATGGCGACATACTATCAGATCTATTTATGAAGTGGCTAAACACGGAGGCACACTGCACCAAGGAAAGAGAATATCTCTACCATGTGGCTATGGGCTTAGGCTCCGTTAAAGAACGATTGATTCAGATAGAGACTTACGGTTTCAACCAAGAGTACATTGATCAATCACATTTAGAAGATGAGGAACAAGATAATGATTCCAACTAATACGCTAGAAGAACTCCATAAAGCTGAGTTAGACTTACAACGATCCCAAGTATCCCTAATCCGAGAGATGGGGAGAGGCCACGAGAAGAGCCGATTACATGCTGGTACCCTACAAGCAATGTCATCCGCACTAACCTTCGTGCAAGATAAGATCGTAGGCCATCCTGACAACATCCTTAATATCCCCAAGGTGATAAATAAGGCTCCCGTTGCAGGACAAGCTAAGAGTAAGACCAAGTAAATGAGGACTATAAGGGATAACAAATTATGAGCAACGAAAACATTCCAGCATCTACCTCCAACGGAGATGACGCTGCTTTCAATGCTGGTCAACAACCACAGAGTTTTGATGACATTCCAGTACCGATGGGGCCAATGGCCAAACATTTAGGTATTGAGATTGATCTACCAGAAGACGATGTAGAGCTTGACCCGGAAGATTCTGTAGATGAAGTGCCCACTGAAGACAATACAGAGGAAGACGAAACAGACGATCAAGATGATGACGCTTCAGATGAAGAAGATGGTGAAGAGGATGATGATGAATCTACCCAAGACACCGACTTACTCACAGAAGAGGACATTGATTGGGACTATAAGGTTCCAGTTAAGATTGATGGAGTTGAGCAACACTTAACTCTTGAAGAGCTCCGCAAAGGTTACGCGACTGATCAAAGCTTGTCTAAAAAGGGAAACAAGATTAGTGAACAACGCAAGGAGTTTGAGACTGAACAAGAGTCCAAGCTTACAGAACTAACTGGCATGGCTACATTACTACAAGAGCAACTTCAAGGTGAAGAGAACGCACTTGCAGCTGAGTACCATGACTTCGATGAGAAGATTAAGACAGCCCGTAAAGAAGGTAACACTTATGAACTCTCAGAACTAAAAGATCAGCGTGAGACTGCTCAAGATGCCTACTGGAACGCCCGAAAGAAGCGTGAAGGTGTGGCTACTGCTGTACAGGAGAAACAACAAGCTCAGCTTACTCTCCGTCAGCAGGAACTCTCGACTAAGTTTAACGTTGATATTGCAACACTTGTGCCATCATTCCAAGATGATGCTGCAGCTATACAGGCCTTTGCCGTAGAAGAAGGGATTCCTCAGGAACTCCTATCAACTATCGCAGATGCTAATGTTATCAAGTTTATTGATGACTACCGTAAGCTGAAGCAGAAGGCTACTAAGGGAGCTGTTAAGCGTAAGGCAACGCCTAAAGCTAAGTCAGCCCCTATTAAGAAAGGCCCTACACGGAACTCTCAGCAAGCTAAAGCAACTACTGCGGTTCGTAACAAGGTTCTGACTGGTACAGGTTCAGAAGAGGATCAACTATCATTCCTCAAGAACCTATCCAAGTTCAGCTAATCCTTTAACTTTTACTTTTATTTATAAGGAATATTTATCATGGCAGGACGTAACTTCCAAACAGCTGGCCCAAAAGCGGCAGCTGGAACATCAGGCGTAGGCGTATCAGAACGCGAAGACTTAGCTAATTTCATTAGCATGATCACTCGTGACGAGACACCTTTTTATTCATCTATCGGCAAGACTAAGTCTAAAGGTATCCTTCACGAATGGACTACTGACGAGCTAGCAGCACCGGGTTCTAACCAAGTTGCTGAAGGTTCTTCTTACGCTACTACTCACGCAGCACAGTCTGCTGAGCCTGTACGTACACGTTTAGGTAACTACACTCAGATCAACTCTAAGACTGTTGAAGTATCTGGTTCTAAGCGAGCAGTTGATCAAGCTGGCGTTGCAGACGAGTACGCATACCAGTTGAAGAAGCGTGGCACTGAGCTTCGTCGTGACGTTGAGCATGACTTAGTACACAGCTGGAACGGTTCTAACGGTTCAGGCACTCGTACTATGGGTGGCTATCAGGCATTTACCAACGTAAACGTTGTTAACGCTGGTGCAGCTTCTGGTGCAGCTTATGTTGCTCCATCAACTACTGGTATTGGTACCGTTGGTACTATCGCTCGTGGCGCTTCTGATGCTAACTTGCTTGCTCTTGAATTGAGCAACGTTGATGATGCAATGCAGACTATTTATCAGGAAGGTGGCAAAGCTACTGTAATGATGACTTCACCTGCGAACAAGCGTAAGTTCTCTGCAAAAGCACAGGCAGCTGGTTCTAACGTATCTCGTAACATCGATGACAGCGGTAAGCTTCGTCAATCAGTTGAACTTTATGATAGTGACTTCGGTACTATCAAGATCGTTCCTAACTACGTAATGGGCTTGGCTCATAACACTGGCTCTGGCGCTACTACTAACGCTGCAGATTACTCTGCACTAGTATATGATCCACAGTGGTACAACATCGCTACCCTTCGTGCTCTTCATGAGACTGAAGTTGGTCAAGCTGGTGACAGCACTATTGGTCAGATCGTAGAGGAATGTTCTCTAGAAGTTCGCAACCCAACTGGTTGTGGCTTGATCGTTGGTTTAGCTGGTTAAACACTAAGCTACACAAAGGGGTCCTCCAAAGGGACCCCTCTTTTTTCAGGAGGACAATACCTTATGAGCTACAAGTCTCAGATGGATAACGAACACAGCTTTAACGTGGTCACAGATAAGAGTCATTTCACTCTGTCTCAGGACGTTAACGCATACCGTGACTACGCAAAGGAATCGAGGGACATCTATGATGCCTCTGGTTCAGCAAGTCATTACCGGTCATTTGCAGTGATACCAGATATCGTTGCCATTGACATATTAACTAAGTACAAGATTGACATTAACGCTCAGGATTTCATGGGTGATAAACAGTTAGTCAGTAAACTTAAAAAGATTATAATCTCAGAGTACCCAGATCTGCTTACGCATGGTCAGACTCGGAGACAATAGAGGATATAATAAATGTCAACTCCAAAGTATGATGCATTAGTCGCAAAGGTTCGTGACTGGGCAAACAGAGACAGCACAGTACTATCTGATGCGATGGTCTCTGATTTTATAGATTACTCAGCAGACCTATGTTACAGAGAACTACGCATCCCTCCTTTGGAGTATACATATCAGTACGCAGCTATAACTGTTGCAGGTGAAACGTCCCTGCAGCTACCACCTGACGTCACTGAGCTTATTATGTTCAAGGTTAAGGATAACGCAGGTAACTCACTGGTCTTTGATCAGAAGATGGACCTAAGGTCTTTCACAGATAAATATACCACTAAAGGTGAAGGTTCATTCACACGTAAGGGTCAGAACTTAGAGTTCTACCCAGCAGCCTCCGTAGGTGACGTGTACGAACTACACTACTATCGCAGATTGTCTGACATGGATGCAACTTATGTTGTTAACGCAGCTAACATAGCCTCAGGTAATACGACTGTATCCGCCTCAGGTGTCACAGGAGCTGTTGAGGTATCTGGTGTGTGGTACGTAGGTGATGAAGTCTACAATTGGCTACGTGACGACAACGAACGTATGGTCCTTTGGGGATCCCTGTACCACGCCTTTGAATACCTAGGTAGTGATGAGCAGGCAGCTAAGTACCAGAACAAACAGATGCAAGCAATTGATGAATTAAATCGTGAAGAGAAGAGACGTAGAGTCTCTGGTGCTTCCAATACAGTCACTTACGAAGTGTCTGGGTTACTTTAAGGAGACCATATAGATGGCTATTACATATACAACAGGTACCTCTGGGCTGATAGATAAAGGCGCTGAAGGTGGTTCATTCAACACCGGAGCCACAGGTGAGTACGCAGTTGCATCCTCAGCGGCAGCAGATGCTAAAGCTGCTCAAACAGCGGCAGAACTTGCAGAGACAAATGCAGCAGCAGACTTAGTTCTAACTAACGCAGATGTAGTCTTAACCCATGCAGATGTAGTACTAACTCATGCGGACTTAGTCCTCACTAATGCTGATGTTGTATCTGCAGAAGCCGACAAAGTACAAACAGGTTTAGATAGGGTAGCGACTGCAGCAGACTTAACCCTAACTAACGCAGACGTTGTCTCTGCAGAAGCCGACAAAGTACAAACAGGTTTAGATCGTTCAGCTGTTGCAGTGGACCTTGCAGCTACTCATCAGGATACATTAGATACTGCAGCAGACTTAGTTCTAACTAACGCAGATGTAGTATTAACCCATGCAGATGTAGTGTTAGCTGAGGCTGATAAGGTGCAAACTGGGTTAGATCGTGTTGCAACTAACGCTGATGTTGTGTTAACTCATGCAGACGTTGTGTCAGCTGAAGCTGATAAGGTACAGACTGGGCTAGATCGAGTAGCCACAGCAGCTGATAAAGTGGCCACTAATGCGGATGTTGTAACAACTAACGCTGATGCCTCAACATCAACCACACAAGCCGGAATAGCAACTACCAAGGCCGGTGAAGCGGCCACTTCTGCATCTAATGCAGCTTCTAGCTCATCTACAACTAACGCTGCGGTAACCTCGTTCCAAGGACAGTACGTGTCTCAGGCAACAGCACCGGGTTCACCTAGTACTGGTGACTTATGGTTTGACACATCAACTAACATCATGAAGGTGTTCGGTGGAGTCTCTTGGGCTAACGCTGGATCATCTGTTAATGGTGTTGAGGCAAGTGAAGAGTACACTGCTACAGCAGCACAGACTACTTTCTCTGCAACGTATGACGTTGGTTACCTTGAAGTGTACCTTAATGGTATTCGTTTGGATGCATCTGACTACACAGCTACCAATGGTACTTCTGTTGTACTAGATTCTGGGGCAACTGTGGGTGATACAGTGTTTATACACTCATTTGCTACGTTTGCACTAGCAGATCACTACAATAAAGTAGATGCTGACTCACGGTATGCTCAGACAGTTAACCATTACACTAAGACAGCGGCTGATGCTAGGTTTGAACCTATTGACAGTGCATATACTAAGTCTGAGGCTAATGCTCGTTATGAACCTATAGATACTGCATATACCAAAGCAGAGTCAGATGCTAACCTTGCAGCACTTGTGGACTCCTCTCCGGCTACTTTGGATACTTTGAATGAACTAGCAGCGGCGTTAGGTGATGACCCCAACTATGCAACAACCACGGCTACAGCTATTGGAACTAAACTCCCTAAAGCTGGCGGCACGATGACAGGCGATACGCTACATGGTGATGGAGTTAAGGCTAAGTTTGGTACTGGTGGTGACTTAGAGATTTACCATGATGGTGCAACAAGTGTCATTGCGGAGACAGGCTCAGGGGACTTACGTTTACAAGGCACAAACATAGATTTCAAATCTGCAACGAGTGAGACTTATGCTTACTTTCAAGCAGATGGTGCATCCATACTTTACCATAATGCAAGTGATAAACTATCCACCACATCCACAGGCATAGACGTAACTGGCACTGTAACGGCTGATGGTTTGGTTGTTGATGGTCAAGTAGGAGTGGGTGCGGCTCCAAAAGTAGGCTTGTACTCTTTAGCAAGTTCAGTTGGTTTATCAACAACTGGCTCTGTTTGGGCTGGTGCTGGTGTTGACTCAGGTTTGTTAGGTAACTCTTACTTCAGTTCAGGTACAAACTTTAAATATACAACGACAGGTGCAGCTACCCGTTACGATCAGGTAGGTGGTGATCATGTTTGGTATGGTGCTTCAAGCGGCACTCCAGACGCTGTAGCTAGCTTCTTGACTCGCCAAAAGATAGCCAACAACGGAGACATATCATTCTACGAAGACACAGGCACTACGCCAAAGTTCTTCTGGGATGCTTCGACTGAGAGCTTAAATGTTGGCGGCGGCACGAATTATGCCTATGACATAAATGTCGGTGATGGTGGCTATGGAATCGACTCAACGGGTGTTG
>Ga0308016_10001778_pt1 | contig 10582 bp, 10 predicted proteins | sample Neamet233_FD_203129 | JGI IMG/M metagenome (GOLD analysis project Ga0308016, IMG submission 203129) | Marine microbial communities from water near the shore, Antarctic Ocean - #233 | ecosystem: Environmental > Aquatic > Marine > Unclassified | place: Southern Ocean | collected 2014-07-28
GGAATTAATTCCTAAAGAAAAAGTAATGATATAGGTGTTATGAAAAAATTATTCTTTTTTATTTTTGTATCTGTATTTTATTTTGAAAAAAGTTTTTCTGATAATAACGATATTTATAAAAAAATAGATATATTTGGTGAGGTCCTTGAAAAAATTAATAAAGAATATGTAGATGAAGTAGATCAATCTAAAAGCATGGATGCTGCAATAAATGGATTACTACAATCCCTAGATCCTTATTCTGCATATATGACACCTGAAAGTTTTAAAGGCATGCAAACTGAAACAAGTGGTAAGTTTGGTGGTCTTGGAATTGAAGTTGGTATGGAGTCGGGTGTAGTTAAAGTAATCTCTCCTATCGATAATACTCCAGCTTCAAAAGCTGGCTTAAAAGCGGGAGATTATATTGTAAAAATTGATGGTATTCAGGTGCAAGGTAAATCTTTAATGGATGCTGTTGATTTAATGAGAGGACTTGTTGGATCTAGTATTGAAATAACTGTTAGAAGACGAGGTGTTAAAAAAGCATTAATCTTCAATATAACAAGAGAAGTTATTCAGATTCAGTCAGTTAAGTCTGAGCTCATTAATAATAACATTGGATACATCAGATTAACTTCTTTTAACGAAAATAGTAGTAATCAAATTAAGCAGAAAGTTAAAATGTTAAATAAGAATAAAAGCTTAAAAGGTTACATTTTAGATTTAAGAAATAATCCTGGGGGTTTACTTTCTCAGGCTATTAAAATTTCAGATTATTTTTTAGAAAATGGTGAAATTGTATCAACTAAAAGCCGAAAAATTTCAGAGAACAGGAAGTGGTTTGCTACAAAAGGTGATATAATTGATGGTAAAACATTAATAGTGCTTATTAATTATGGGTCAGCTTCAGCATCTGAAATAGTGGCTGGTGCACTGAAGGATCATAAGAGAGCAATTATACTTGGAGAGAATAGTTTTGGAAAAGGTTCTGTTCAATCCATCATTCCATTAAAAAATAGAGGTGCTATTAGGTTAACTATTGCAAAATACTATCTTCCATCAGGAAAATCTATTTCTGAGGTAGGTGTAACACCAGATATAGAAATTGAAGAAGGGTTGGAGAATTTTAAATTTAACTCTGCAACAGATAATCAGTTAAACTTTGCTATTAAACTTCTTAACGGGTAGATGAAAAGCAAAAATTTAAATTTACCTCTTAGAAGTGGAGTTGGAATTGTTTTACTAAATAAAGATAATAAAGTCTTTGTTGCAAAAAGAATAGATAATCAAAAAAATTTCTGGCAGATGCCTCAAGGTGGGGTTGATAAGGGTGAGGACTATTTAACAGCTGCCCATAGAGAGCTTGAGGAAGAAACCAGTGTTAAAAATGTAGATTTAGTTAAAGAACTTGACGGGTTAATATCTTATGAACTACCTGAAAATTTGTTGGGTATTATTTGGAAAGGTAAATATAGAGGCCAAGAGCAAAAATGGTTTGTAATGAGATTTTTAGGAAAAGATGCAGAAATTAATATTAAAACTGAAAATCCAGAATTTTGTGAGTGGAAATGGGTTGACCTTGAAAATATAACTGACCTAGTTGTAGAATTTAAACTGCATGTATATATGGATGTTAAAAAAAAAGTAAAAAAGATTCTTAATTAAGAGTTTTTAACACATCAATTTTTTGATCCACTAAATATTTATCTTGATCGGTAATTTCACTACTTTTAGAATTTTCTTCTGCCTGTTTAAGTAGTTCATTAACTTTGTCCTTATTAATATCTTTAATATTAAAAATGGAGCTAGTTAAAACAGATAAACTGTTATTCTTAAATTCAACAATACCATCTTCAATATAGTAATTTTCCTCCCCAGATTTAGAGAAAATTTTAATTAAACCCGGTTTTAAAAATGAAATAACAGGAATATGATCTTTTAAAATTCCCATTTCTCCTTCAAAAGCTGGAACAACAATTTCTGTTACATCTTCTTTTAGTAAAAAAGATTGTTCTGGATTTACTATCTCTACCTTAAATTCTTCACTCATTATGCCTCTGAATCTTTCTCCATTTTTTCAGCTTTTTGTATAGCTTCTTCAATTGTACCAACCATGTAGAATGCAGCTTCTGGCAAATGATCATACTCACCATTGCAAATAGCAGCAAAGCCTTTAATGGTAGACTCCAAATCAACTAATTTTCCAGGCGCGCCTGTAAATACTTCTGCAACAAAGAAAGGTTGGGATAAGAATCTTTGAATTCTTCTAGCTCTAGCTACTGTTAATTTATCTTCTTCAGAAAGTTCATCCATTCCTAAAATTGCAATAATATCTTGAAGAGATTTATAAGTTTGAAGAATTTTTTGAACTTCTCTAGCAACTCTATAGTGTTCATCTCCAACTATTCTAGGATCTAAAATTCTAGAAGTAGAATCTAGTGGATCAACAGCTGGATAAATTCCAATTTCTGCTATCTGTCTAGATAATACTGTTGTTGCATCTAAGTGAGCAAAAGATGTAGCAGGAGCTGGATCTGTTAAGTCATCTGCTGGTACATAAATCGCCTGTACAGATGTGATTGATCCTTTATTAGTTGTCGTAATTCTTTCTTGAAGATTACCCATATCAGTTGCAAGTGTAGGCTGATATCCAACTGCTGATGGAATTCTTCCTAATAGTGCAGAAACTTCTGAACCTGCTTGAGTAAATCTAAAGATATTATCAACAAAGAAAAGTACATCTTGACCTTCTTGATCTCTAAAATACTCAGCTACCGTTAAACCTGTTAAGGCAACCCTTGCTCTAGCCCCTGGGGGTTCATTCATTTGTCCATAAACTAATGCAGCCTTTGATCCTGGTCCTTCAGGTTTGATAACACCTGAATCTATCATTTCATGATAAAGATCGTTTCCTTCTCTAGTTCTTTCACCAACTCCAGCAAAAACTGAGAACCCTCCATGTGCTTTGGCTATATTATTAATCAATTCCATAATGAGCACTGTTTTACCAACACCGGCTCCTCCAAATAGACCAATTTTTCCACCTTTTGCGTATGGTGCTAATAAATCAACAACTTTAATTCCAGTTACAAGTATTTCCGTTTCTGTTGATTGATCACTAAATTCTGGTGCAGCTCTATGTATCGACCATTTTTCTTTTGTTTTAACTTCTCCTCTTTCGTCAATAGGCTCACCTATTACATTCATAATTCTTCCTAAGGTTTCTGGTCCAACTGGTACCTGAATGGGTGCGCCAGTTGCCGTCACGTTATCTCCTCTTTTTAAACCTTCCGTAGCATCCATTGCAATTGTTCTAACACTAGATTCACCAAGGTGTTGAGCAACCTCTAAAACTAATCTGTTATCTCCATTTTTGCATTCTAATGCTGATAAAATTTCTGGCAATTCTCCATCAAATTTTACGTCTACTACTGCTCCAATGATCTGTGTAATTTTTCCTTTGCTCATAATTATAAACTTTCCGCTCCTGATATGATTTCAATTAGTTCTTTTGTAATAGCTGCTTGCCGACTTCTATTATACTCAATAGTAAGCTTGTCAACCATTTCACCTGCATTTCTAGTTGCATTGTCCATTGCGCTCATTCTTGAACCCTGTTCGCTAGCTGAATTTTCCAACATTGCTTTAAAAATCTGAGTAGAAATATTTTTAGGTAATAAATTTCTTAAAATTTCATCCTCATCAGGTTCAAATTCATAGTTATCTTCAGGAGAATTTTCTTCTACTTCAGTTTTTTTTAAAGGAATTATTTGCTGTGCCTGTGGTATTTGAGTGATTACATTTTTAAATTTATTATAAAAAATTGTGCATACATCAAATTCTAATTCTTCAAAATTTTCTATTATTATTTTTCCTACTTTTTCTGCATCTAAATAATTAATAGTTTTTGAATCTTTAAATGATACTTTTTCAATGATTAAATCTTTGTAAAGTCTTCTTAGCTGATCATAACCCTTAGAGCCTACTGTTATAATTTTTAAAGTTTTTCCTTCATTTGTTATTTTTTCAAAATAGGCTTTAGCTTTTTTAATAATACTAGTGTTAAATCCACCACAAAGACCCCTGTCTGATGTTAAGACTATGCACAAATGTATTTTTTCTTTACCATTACCAAAAAGTAACCTTGGAGCATTTTCTTTATCAGAAATACCACTAGTTAAATTAAGAATAATATTATTCATTTTTTCTGCATAAGGTCTTCCTTTTTCAGCATTTTCCTGTGCTCTTTTAAGTTTGGAAGCTGCAACCATTTTCATAGCTTTAGTGATTTTTTGTGTAGACTTTACACTTACTATTCTTTTTTTTAAATCGTCTAACGTTGCCATATTTTATGAATTAAAGTTTTTCTTAAGCTCCATTATTAATTCTACTAGTAATTTTTCTTTATCATCCTCAAGTTTACCTGAGCTTAAAATAGATTCTAAAATTTCTGGTTTTTCAGATTTACATTTTTCAATAACTTTAGTTTCAAACTCAGCGATGTCTTTAAGCTCTACATCATCCAAATAACCTTTAACACCACAGAAAACAGAAATTACTTGTTCTGCAACAGTCATTGGTGAATATTGTTTTTGTTTTAAAAGTTCAGTTAACTTTGAACCTCTATTTAAAAGTTTTTGTGTAGATGTATCTAAATCAGATCCAAATTGTGCAAAGGCAGCCATCTCTCTATATTGCGCAAGTTCCAATTTCATTGATCCTGAAACTTTTTTCATTGCTTTTGTTTGCGCTGCAGATCCAACTCTAGAAACTGATAAGCCTACGTTGATTGCTGGTCTAATTCCCTGGTTAAACAATTCTGTTTCAAGAAATATTTGTCCATCTGTAATTGAAATCACGTTAGTTGGAATAAATGCAGATACATCCCCCCCTTGTGTTTCAATTATTGGAAGGGCGGTTAGTGACCCTCCACCATGCTCATCACTAAGCTTAGCCGCTCTTTCTAATAATCTACTATGTAGATAAAATACATCTCCAGGGTATGCTTCTCTTCCTGGAGGCCTTCTTAATAAAAGTGACATCTGTCTATAAGCTACAGCCTGCTTAGATAAATCGTCATAAATGATCAAGGCATGCATGCCATTGTCTCTGTAATATTCACCCATAGTACACCCCGTATAAGGTGCTAAGAATTGAAGTGGTGCTGCATCTGAAGCTGTAGCAGCTACAATTGTTGTATATTCCATAGCACCAGCTTCTTCTAAAGTTTTTTGAATTTGTCTAACTGTAGATCTCTTTTGACCTATAGCAACATAGATACAATAGAGTTTTTGCTTCTCATCACCAGACTCATTAATTTTTTTTTGGTTAATTATTGCATCAATCGCAACTGCGGTCTTACCTGTTTGTCTATCACCAATAATTAATTCACGTTGTCCCCTTCCAACTGGCACTAAACTATCAATTGATTTTAAACCTGTTTGCATCGGCTCACTAACAGATTGCCTAGGAATTATTCCGGGAGCTTTTACTTCAACTCTACTTCTTTTTACTCCTTTGTTTAAGGCACCCTTACCATCAATTGGATTTCCTAGTCCATCAACAACTCTACCTAATAATTCTTTTCCAACAGGGGTGTCAACAATACTTCCTGTTCTTTTAACAACATCACCTTCTTTAATTTTTCTATCATCTCCAAAAATTACAACTCCAACATTTTCACTTTCTAGGTTTAAAGCCATTCCTTTTGATCCATCAGCAAACTCAACCATTTCTCCAGCCTGAACATTATCTAAACCATACACTCTAGCAATTCCATCACCTACTGATAAAACTTGACCAACTTCAGTTACTTCAGCCTTATCACCAAATTTTTTAATTTGTTCCTTTAGTATCTTTGTTACTTCTGATGGGTTTATATCCATTTATGCCTCTATCATCCTATTTTCTATTTGTTGTAACTTATTTTTAATAGAAGTGTCCACCATCGTGCTTCCTACTTGCACAATCAAACCTCCAATTAAACTTGCGTCATGTGTATAGTTTAATTTTATTTTTGAACCAAAGTTTTTAGTCAATTCTTCTTTAATATCATTAACCTCATTTTCATTAAGGTTTTTTGCAGAAACTAACTCAGCTTTTAATTCACCTCTTTTAATAGAACAGGTTTCAACAAAACTTTTTAATATTTTATCAACATAAAAAAATCTTCTTTTAAATATTAAAAAACCTAAAAATTTTGTTAATAATTTACTTAACTTGTATTGATCCGCGATTTTGTTTAACGCATTAAGCTGATCTTCTTTTTTATTTGTTGGATCTTTAATTAAGGACCTAAAGTCTTCATTTGCTTTAATTAAATTAATAATTGAGGATGAGTGATTTTCAATTACATCAAGTTCATTGCTTTCTGTAGCTAACTCATAAAGCGCTAGTGAGTACCTATCTGCTGAAGTTTCTGAAAAACTTTTATTTTTGCTCAATTTACTAATTCCTTAAAAATTATTGTAGATTTATTAAAATTTGGTTCTAGTTAGCATATGACCCTAGCCTGTTCAAGCTACAGACTGCCCTAAATGCTTGTTTTTTCCTATTAATTGAAGTTTATTGGGTCAACATCAACTGTTAGTTTTATTCTTCCAGGAAATTTGAATTTTGCGACGGCATTTGCTAATGAGGTCTGCATTTTTAGAGACTTTCGCCCTCTAATTAAAAGCCTTACTCTAAACATTCTTTTTAATCTAAATATTGGAGCATTCACAGGCCCGAGGACCCGACCCTCAACCGTACCCTCTATAAAACTTTTAAATTTATATGCTTCTTTTTCCAGCTCTGTTTCATTACTGCCAGTAATTATTATAGCAATAAATCTCTGAAAAGGTGGCAGGTTATTTTCTCTTCTAATTTCAAGTTCTTTCTCTAAAAATATGTCAGGATCTTTATTTGTAATGTCTGTAATCATTTTGGTATCTAAATTATACGTTTGGAAATACACGGTTGCAGGTTTTCCTGTCCTACCTGCTCTCCCTGAAAGTTGGTGATATAATTGTAAGTTTTTTTCTGCACCTCTTAAATCATGTCCTTGTGAAGATAAATCAATATCAACTACAACAATACAATTTAAATTTGGAAAGTGAAACCCTTTTGAAATTAGTTGAGTACCAATTAAAATTTGAATTTCATTGTTTATAATTTTTTCCAAAGTTTCTGATGAGCTTTTTTTATTCATTGTGTCACTAGAAAAAATTGTAGTTTTTTTTGTTGGGAAAATTTTTTTAACTTCTTCTGATATTCTTTCAACTCCAGGTCCAGAAAAAATAAAATTACACTTTCCTTCTTTAGAACAATCTCTATTTAATAAAGCTTTATGGCCACAGTAATGACACAATAAATTTTGTTTCTTTTTATGGTATACTAAATTTATTGAACAATTTGGACATGAATAACTGTTAAAACATTTCTTGCATAATACGTGAGGTGAAAAACCCCTTCTGTTTAAAAAAAATAGAACTTGATCATTTTTTTCTAAATGAAATTTTACCTTTTCAATTGTTTCTTTTGAAATCCAAGATTGAGATCCTAATTTAGTATTATTTAAATTTATTATTTCATAATTAGGTAACGATGCATTTAAATATCTTTGATCTAATTTTGATAAACTATATTTGCCTTTTTTTATATTATCATAAGTCTCAATAGAGGGGACTGCTGTTATCAAGTTTACTGGAATATCTTCAAAAGATGCTCTAGAAATTGCCATATCTCTTGCATGATAAGTCACTCCCTCATCTTGTTTGTAAGATTGATCATGCTCTTCATCGACAATAATTAATCCCAGTTTCTTAAAGGGTAAAAACAATGAAGATCGAGCTCCGATTACAACTTTAATTTTATCATTGGCAATTCCACTCCAGATAATTTCTTTATTTTTTTTAGTTATTCCTGAATGCCAAACCGCAGGTTTAAAACCAAAAAATTCTATAAATTTATTTTGAAATTGTCCTGTTAAACCAATTTCTGGTAATAGAATTAACCCTTGAAAACCCTCGTTAATTATCTCTTTTAAGGCCTCAAAATAAACCATCGTTTTACCAGAGCCTGTAGTACCCTGTAAAACATGTACTCTGAATTTCTGGTTAGAGACATTCATCTTCTTTAAACATTTTTTTTGATCTTTAGAAAGTTCAATTTTATTTTGTTTAATATCAATTTTAAATTGTTCGTAAGCTTCACTTGAAATCTTTTCAACAGCATTGCTACTTAATAATAGTAATTTTAAAGCCATACCCTTTGGAATCATGTTGTATTCTGAAAACCAATTTAAAAATTTTATAGTACTTTTCTTTAAAGATGGAATTTCTAGTTTTCTCAAAACTTTCTTAATTGCAAAATTCTTATTAGTCTCCTTTTCAAACTCATTCCAAACCACTCCTACAATTTTTGATTTTCCAAATGGTACAATAACATAATCACCTTCTTTTAATCTTAAATCAGAATCATATGTAAAGGGATGATTAAAAATATTAGGTATGAGGATTGGTACTTTCATTTCAAATAACACACTACCTTAACATTATTTAAAAGCGATATAAAGATTGCAAACCTGTTAAAAAGTATTTATTAAATCATTAGTGTCTTAATAAACAAATAAAATATTTATAAGATCTAACAAGAAAAATATAAATTAATATGACAAAAGTTTGGAAAATAATAAAACCTGAAGAATATAAAAATGTAACTGACTGTATAAAGGCTATTAAGAAAAAAAAAGTTTACATTAGCCCCTGGATTGATGATATAATAAAAAATAATAAAAATAAAATCATCATAACTAAAAAAACTGCTTATTTGTTTAGAGTCAAAGTTTCTTCCCTTGGTTTTAAAAAACCAACACAACTAAAAAATATTTATCAAAAATTAAAACAAAAAGGATTTAAACTTGTACCGCCAGACATTGCTTTTAGGTCAAGACTTCAATACCAAGAACAAAAAACAGGTGAATGGCTAAGATTTGCCACACCAATGAATTCTTTAATAGATAGCGACGGTGTTCCACACTTACCCAAATTAGGTAAAGCTTTAAATTCCTTTTTTATTGAAACGTACTGGTCTTACTCTGAGGCAATTTTTCACCCTCACAACGAGTTTGTTGTAATGAAAAATGATATTTAAGAATTTAAAAATAAATAATATTATCCTAAAAAATCGTATTGTTGTTTCTCCAATGTGTCAATATTCATCCAAAAATGGCAGCCCTTCAAAATGGCATTATCAACATTTAGAAAATTTATCCTCAACAGGCAGTAGTATGATTTTACTTGAGTCCACTGCTGTTGAAAAATCAGGAAAAATATCTGAGGCAGATATGTGTTTATATAATGCTACTCATGAAAAAAATATTAAAAAATTAATTAAATTTCTTAAATCTAAAAATGACATTAAATATGGTATTCAAATATCTCACTCTGGGAGAAAGGGTTCAAGTTATGAACCTTGGATAAAACATAATTCTCCACTACCCAAAAAAAGGTCTTGGAAAACTTTCTCTGCATCAGCAATCTCAAGAGATAAAGGATGGCCTAAACCTATTGAAATGACAAAATTACAAATTAAAAAGATGGTTCAAAAATTTAAAAATACAGCCATTAGAGCTAATAGAGTCAATTTTGATTGTTTGGAAATCCATATGGCTCATGGTTATTTATTACATCAGTTTTTTTCTCCTATTTCTAATAAAAGAAAAGATGAATATGGAGGTAACTTTGTTAATAGAAGTAGACTATTAAATGAAATTGCAAGAGAAGTGCGAAAAGCTTGGCCAAGTCATAAAATTTTGGGTGCGCGCATCACTGGAACGGACCATATTAAAAATGGTATATCTATTGATGATGCCATCCTATTATCTAAAAGTCTGAAAAAAATTGGTTTTGACTATGTCTCGATTTCTAGTGGTGGAATTTTGCCATTTACAAAAATGAAACAATTTGAAGCGTTTAGAGTTAGTATGGCTGAAAAGATTAAAAATGGTTCAAAAATGATGACTACCACTAGTGGTATGATAACTAAACACAAAATTTCAGAAAATATTATTAATAATAAAAAAATTGATTTTATTACAATTGCTCGAATAATTATAAAAAATCCTAGGTGGATTTTTCAATTTGCTAAAAGAAATAAAATTAAAGATTATGTCCCAAACCAATACAAGAGAATTATTTAAAATATAAAAACTTAACTTTTATATATCTCTCTCCATTTTTGAGCATGATTAACACCTAACAGCGTTCCTTGTGCGTTACAGCTGTTACAAGGGTTATTGCTTCGCTTCCCTTTTAATAAATCTACACGGTACTTTTTCATAATTTTTGAAGTCCAGATATCAAAAATTTCTTGTTGCATCATATTACCCATTGTCTGTCGCCTTTGCCAATCTTGTGGACATAAAAACACATCTCCATTCCAGTCAACTAAAAATTGATATGAGGGATAATAACAAGTTGTATGCACATCATTTCCTATTTGATTCCCTGTTTTTATCGTTCCAGCTCTATTGGTCAATTTCACACCAAAGTTTTCTGTTTTTGTGTACCACCTGTCTCTTAATATAACAAATTCCTCAGGTACACCTGATTGTTTAATC
>Ga0308016_10001791_pt1 | contig 10537 bp, 7 predicted proteins | sample Neamet233_FD_203129 | JGI IMG/M metagenome (GOLD analysis project Ga0308016, IMG submission 203129) | Marine microbial communities from water near the shore, Antarctic Ocean - #233 | ecosystem: Environmental > Aquatic > Marine > Unclassified | place: Southern Ocean | collected 2014-07-28
ACCCCATTTTCGTCTGTGACTGTCCCACTAATTGATTGAGCTTGCACAGAGAAACCAAAGGCAAACATCAATAAAAAAGACGACAGAATTCTTAAGAATTTTGTTTTCATAAATATTTTGTTTTTGTTTAAATCAGTGCTAATTTAATAAAATACTTAACACTTTATTAACATATTGGCATTTTATTAGACATTATTTCGACCAAACATAATTTTATTACGACAAAGTAAAGGAGAGGATACTTTTAAAAAAACATACATAAACAGATGTAAATATTTATATATGAATGATTTATAGTTCTTAATGGATGATTTTATAATAAAAAAGAGCTGCAATTATAGAAGTAAAATTTCATCAATAAATAGCCAGGCATATTCTCCTTCTGCAGGATGGCCTTTGGGCAACTGCTTATTACTCTTTACCACAAGCTTAAGTTTACTTGATTTATTTGTTATTGGAATTTTATAAAATTTTGTTAAGTCTGGTGCACCCAAATTTGATGCAGTAAAGTTTTTAGAGTAAATTAATTTCTCTTTTTTTTGACTTATATCATAAAGCTCCACGCTTTTAGGAAACATTATATAAGATCCAATGGATTCCAATGCATGAATGCCAATATTAGAATATGACTTTTCCTTTAAATCTATTTCAACAATCAAGTCGCCAGAATTTCGCTCATTAACCCCAATAACATAATCTTGAGATCGAATAAATCCATTCCAATCTCCATCCCTAAAGTTTATATCTCCTATAATTCCATCAAACAATTTTTTTGGATTTCTATACCTATTATCAGGCTTAGTTATTAGAATATAGTTTTTTAATATTCCTTCGACTTTAACAAAATCCACAGAACCTATTTTACTATCCAGCCATCCTTCTTTAAATGCTTTTGCTTTAAGATTTAAAGAGCTTGAAATTAAAAAAGGTTTTGTATAAATAGTCGATAATGAATCCGGATCGTCTCCGTTAAGAGTATATCGGATTGTAGGGTTTCCAAGAGGCTTGTAGAATTCTATTTTTAAAGAATCAGAAAACATGGTTTGTTCCGAAACTGTTATTGGCTCAGAAAGCGGTACCCCCTTAGAAAAATTTTTAACACCTAAGTGGACAGTGGCTAGAAGATTTTCTTTATTTATTTTTTCATCATCTATATTAGTGTTCCAAGCATAAATGTTTTTTAATGACTCATTTCCTTCTAAAAAGCTCAACCCATCGTTAGATATGTTGTTGCCGTTAATTATTAGGGTTTCTAAAAATTTAGGTAAATGTTTTAGAGATATATCTATTAAAGAAGTGTTGTCGACTTTTAAATATTTAAGGTTTTCTAATTTACTTAATCTAAAAAAAAGCTTATCATTTAAATTTGAATTACTAAGATCTAATTTAATTAGCTGTTTTTTTATTTTTAAAAGTGCACTTATATGACTTGATTTAAGCTTAGTGCCAACAAATTTAGCTTCTATAAAATTATTTTCATTGCTATTTCTCTCTAATCTAAAGTCTAAATCAATTAATTTTTTTAAATGATTCAAACTAGGAGGTGAAACGTTTTTTTGTTCTGGTGGGAAAAAAGATATTAAACTGTTTTTGTTTTCAATTGAAAGATCATCAACTCGAGTAACGTTCTCAAAATCTGAGCCAGATTCAATCCATAGCTTGATAAGTTGAATTTCAAGATTAGTTAATTGAGAGTTTCCTTCTGGCGGCATGTGCATTTCATCTTCCATAGGAAGGTTTGGGTAATTATACAAATGACTACCAGCAGGATCAAAAGCTGTTAAAATCACTCCAGATTCTCCTCCTTTTAAAATAGCATTTTGTGAATTTAAGATCAACCCTCCTTTAGACTTATTTTGATTGTGACATTTTACACATTTATTATCCAAAATGGGTTGAATTACCTGAGAATACAACTCAATACTATCAAGTTTTACGATTTTATAATCTTCTTTAAATTCAGGAATTTTTAAGTAATCCTTTCCGTGGGTAATACTGCCCCCAAAATGACCAGTAACAGATAGCAAAACAATGGTGAAAACAAATAAAGGAATGAAATACTTTTCATAATTACTTTGTTTATGAAGCCACAATAAGATTCCAATAAATATTGCAGTTGAAATTCCTAGCCACATGTGCTTGTCTAAAATAGCTTGCGAATAATCTCCGTCAATTGATAGAAAATATCCTAAAAAGCAAGAAAATAGAGCAAATACAAAAGAAAATAGTAAACCAAACCTTATTGGAATTACATACTTGCTTTTAAAGATTTTCTCTAATAATGTTAAGCAAAAAGTGAGGTATAAAGCTCCAATAGGTAAATGAATAATTACCGGGTGAAATTTCCCTAAATAATTTAAAATTTCAAGCATTTGAGAAATTAAATAGCGTGTTTAGCATCTAAAAGTAGGTTTTGTTTTGAAGAGTCGCAAATAGCATAATTAAATCCTTTTCTTAAACTATAGCCAGCATATTCTCCTTTTTTGTTCATTGCAATAAACCCAACTTGTAGATATTCCCAATCGGGACCTGATTTATGGATTTTAGAAATTCTGTCAACTATTTTTTTACAAGCATCCAAAGGCGAATGCCCTTGCCTCATTAATTCCACAACCATAGCACTCCCAGATGTTCTTATGACAGCTTCACCTAAACCAGTGGCTGCAGCAGCACCTACTTCATTGTCTAAAAATAAGCCCGCTCCTATTATTGGAGAATCACCCACTCTACCATGCATTTTCCAAGCCGCTCCACTTGTTGTACAGGCTCCAAATAAATCTCCATTATCATCTATTAAAAGCATGCTAATGGTATCGTGATTTTCTAAATTAATAACTGGCTTATATTGTGACTTTTTTTTCCAATTAATCCAATCTTGTTTTGATGCCTCGGTTAAAAGATTTTCTTTTTTAAATCCCTTTGAAACTGCAAAATCAAAAGCTCCCTTTCCTGATAACATTATATGCGGGGTTTCTTCCATAACTAATTTTGCAACTGAAATAGGATGTTTTATATTTTGTAAAAAACTTACTGACCCGCAATTATTATTTTTATCCATTATACAGGCGTCTAGAGTTACTATTCCTTCTCTATCTGGATAGCCTCCATAACCTACTGATCTTACTTTTGGATCTGCTTCTGGTATTTTAACTCCTGCTTCAACAGCTGATAATCCAGATTGCCCTTCCATTAAGTATTTCCAAGCTTCTTGATTAGCGGGAACCCCGTGATTCCAAGTTGAAATTATTCTTGGATAAGTAGCTATAGTGGCACTTTCTTTAGGAGTTTCACAATTTAATAATGTTGTAGCTCCTACACCTCCAAGGATAGATTTTTTAATAAAACTTCTTCTGTTATTCATAAACTAAATGTTTTAATATTATTAATCAATCATCCCTACAGGCCTATTTTCTGTGCCTTGAACTTTGGTTAAATCGTCTCCTATTTCGTTTCTCTTAATATCAGCTAGCTTTTCTATTATTTTAGCAATTTCAGAGTATTGTTCAATTACATTTTTAGTTTCACTAGGATCTTCAACCAAATTATATAGTTCCATGTTTTCTAAATTTACATATTCGTATTTAATCGGCGTTCCATCGTTTCTTCCCTCTCTTCCACTTAATGTTCTGTATCGGTGTGGGAAATACATTTTCCAATCTCCATATCTAACCGCGTGTAAACTATTCACATGATAATAAAAAAACAAAGCTTCGTGGGGAGATTTATCTGTTTTATTAATTAACACTTCCCAAATATTTTTTCCATCAATTTTATTTTCGGATAACTTTGAGTTTGTAACGCTTGCAAAAGTTGGAAGCCAATCTATTCCCATTAGAGGAGTAGAAATCACAGTATTTGGTTTTATTTCATTTGGATACCAAACTATACAAGGCACCCTTTGTCCACCTTCCCAAGTAGTTCCCTTTCCTTCTCTGTAAACTCCAGTTGATCCAGCATGTTTTCCATACGAAAGCCAAGGACCGTTGTCAGAGGTGAATACTACAATTGTATTGTCCTCAAGGTTATTGTCTTTTAATGCTTTCATTATAGCTCCTACAGAATAATCAATTTCTTGAATGACATCAGAATAAAGTCCGTTCTTGGATTTTCCTTTAAAATCAGCTGAAGCAAACAATGGAACGTGAGGCTGTGGGTGTGCTAAATACAAAAAGAAAGGATTGTCTTTGTTTTTTTCAATAAACTCCACGCTTTTCAAAGTCAACTCTTTAGTTAAATTTGATTGATCTTCTAATACTTTTATGGGATTTTCCTTGTCATAGAGCATTAAATCAGGATAGCTATCAGGGTATTCTGCATGAAATGGCCACATATCATTTGAATATAATATTCCATAAAAATCATCAAACCCGTGCCTTGTTGGCAAGAATTTTTTGTTATCTCCAAGATGCCATTTTCCATAAGCAGCTGTTTTATAACCCTTATCTTTTAACATTTCTGAAATCAATAGTTCATTTGAATTGATCCCTTTTTTTGAATTAGGCCCCAAAGCTCCGCTAAATCCAATTCTATTTGGATAACTCCCTGTTAATATTGCAGCTCTAGATGCAGAACAAACCGCTTGAGGTGAATAATAAGAGTTTAATAAAGCGCCTTCACTAGCTAACTTATCTAAATTTGGGGTGTTTATTATTTTTGAGCCGTAAGAGCTCAAATCTTCAAATCCTAAATCATCTGTCAGTACAAATACAATGTTTGGAGTCCCTTTCTCAAGGTTACTTTGACATGATAAAAAAAGCATCGCTAACACACCTAGCAATAAAGAATTGAATTTAAATATCTTCATTAACAATAATTTAAGATTGATTTTTTTAATTTAGTAATTAATAAATGAAAATCATAGAATTTTATATGAGCTTGTAAAATTTTATTGTAAAACTACCGAAACCATAGATAAGTTAATATGAATATTTATAACAGTAAATTATTTACCTACCCTACATATAATAAGATTTCCTCTATTAAAATTAATACTCAAATATATTTTTGGCTTACTTACTTTACGTTTAATGTACTTAGGTGGGGAGTTTTTTATCAGGACTATGCTTACTCACTGAAATCTAATTTAATTGGGTTTCCAATTCACATAACTCTTTGTTATCTCTTTATATTTATTTTTTTGCCAAAATTATTTCAAGGGAAAGTTTTTGAGTTTTTCAGTCTAATTACTTTAAGCTTAAGTGTCGCTGTTCTTTTAAAGTTTCAACTAACATTCTCTTTTTTAAGTGAAGATGTCTTACCTGAATATACAGCAATAACATCGAATATCACATTTAGTTATCTGATTCAAACTGTTCTTGGTGAAGTATATGTAATCTCCTTTGTCAGTTGTATAAAACTAGTAATAGATTGGACTAAACAAAGAGAATTCTTATTGAACACTAACAAAATTCTTTTAGAGAACGAACTTAAATACCTAAGATCACAGATTCAACCACATTTCTTTTTTAATACTCTGAATAATTTATATTCTTTAACGATTGATAAATCGGATAAGGCGCCAGATCTGATTCTTAAGCTGTCCGATTTAATGAAGTATTTTCTTTATGAAACTGGAAAAGAATATCAAAGTCTAAGTAATGAAATTAAGCATATTAAAGATTATATAGATATAGAGAAATTGCGATACAATGAAGAGCTAAAAGTATCTTTTAATATTAGAGGAGCGGTGAAAAAAACTATGATTAGGCCTTTACTTTTAATTCCTCTTGTGGAGAATGCCTTTAAGCATGGCGCTAGAAATTCAAAAAAAAATAGCTATATAACTATTGATCTTAAAATAAATTCTTCTGAGATTAACTTTAAGGTCGAGAATTCTTTCTCAAAATCAACTAAACCAATTAAAGTACAAGTCGGAGGAATTGGACTTGCAAACATTAAAAAAAGACTTGAAATTAATTATGGTAAAGAAAATTTTAGTTTAAATACATTTGAAGAAAAAAATAAATATATTGCTGAACTAATAGTTAAATTAAAAAATGATTAATTGCATAATTCTTGACGACGAACCGCTTGCTATTAAAGTAATTGAAAATTTTATAAAAAAAATAGATTTTATTAACTGTTTAGGCACTTATTCCAATGCAAATGATTCTATAGAAATTATTAAAAAAGGTGAAGTTGACCTAATGTTTCTTGATATTAATATGCCTTTTATTGACGGAATAAGCTTTTTAAAAAGTTTAGAAAATCCTCCAAAAACTATTATTACAAGTGCTCACTCTGAATATGCACTAGAAAGCTATGATTTAAATGTTGTTGACTATTTAATAAAACCTATTCCATTTTTACGATTTGAAAAAGCTGCAAATAAAGTATTGGAGCAAATCAAAACAAATATCCCGATTATTAATGATTTAGATTTCATTTTCGTTAGAGTAAATAAGTTAAATGTTAAAGTAAATTATGATGACATTCTAGTAATTGAAAGTTTAAAGGATTATATAAAAATTGTTACTAAAATCAAAAATTTTATAGTTCACACAACCCTAACTTCCTTTACAGAGTCTCTTCCAAAATCTAAGTTCATTAGAATTCACAGATCAACAACTGCATCTATAAATAAGATTGATATAATAGACGGTAGTATTGCCTATATAGACAAAAATCCTTATAAAATAGGAGGTATTTACAAAGAAGCTTTTAAAAATCTATTAGTCAATTTTTAATCATTAAGTAGAGCTTCTGCTTCTTGAATTGTTGTAACTGGAAACTTGCAGGTGTTGTCAACACAAACATAAATATAGGTCTCATCTTCAAAATACCTGTCTTTTAATAAATACATTTCAGACGAAGCATTTGATGCAGCAGTTAAAGTATTCGGCAAATACTTTAACATTAATTCTTTCGCTTTTTGTTTTGCATCGTTTCCACTAATAGCTAATTCATAGAATTTGTTCGAATAATTATGTGAAAGCCCTAACCAAAAAAGATGGTCTGTAACCCTTTCTTTAATGTTTTCAATTATGTTATTAATCATTTTTTCAGAATGCTGACTGTATTCTTTGTTCCCTAGGTAGTGTCCTAATCTAAATAAATTGAAATTCATCACTGAATTTGCTGAGGGAGTCACCCCATCATCTAAATTTATTAATGTATTTGTATATAAGTTTTCTTTGGTAGTTGAAAACTTAAAGTATCCGTTGCTTTCTAAAAAAACTTCATTACTAAATTGCACAAAATCATTTGCTTTAATAAGCCATTGTTCGTTAAATGTGGCCTCATAAAGGCCAATTAAAGCATCTATATAATAGCTATAATCTTCAAAAAAGAGAACTTGATCCAAATTATCAGAACTATTAGAATGAAAAATAATGTTCTCAGAAATCATTTTATCACTCAAAGCTTTTTCAATAGAAAGAGCTTTATTTAAAAATATTTCATCTGCTGTAGCTTTATAGCTTTCTACCATGCCTCTTATAGTTAAGGCATTCCAAGAAAAAACTATTTTAGTGTCTGTAATGGGGTTGATTCTTTTTTCTCTATAATTAAATAGTTTTTTATTTACTGATTTTAATTTTTCTTTAAATTGATTCAAATTTAAATTAAGACTAGAAGCAAAGTCTTTGTCTGATATTGTTTGAATAAACACATAATTTTGTTTCTCCCAATATCCCTTCTCATTTATATTGTAATATTTACTAACCCAATTGTAATCTTGCTGTAGAACTTGTTCAAGTTCCTCTTTTTTCCATACATAAAAATCTCCCTCTTCTTTTGAGCCGTCCTTATAGTTGGTGTCTGCTGAAATACTTGAATAAATCAGATTGGTTGGACTTGACATTTTTAAATCTAAAAAATCATATATATTATATAATTCTTCTTTAAATCTTGGTTCTTTAAAGACCTTATATCCTTTAGAAAATACGCTTAATAACTGAGCATTATCATATAACATTTTTTCAAAATGTGGGATATGCCATAAATTATCTACTGTATATCGGTGGAATCCTCCTTCCAGCCTGTCGTTAATTCCCCCTTGTGCAATTTTAAAAAGTGTAGTTTTTATAAACTCTTTTATTTCTATATTATCATTATCTGTGGAGAATCTTAAAAAAAAGTTGAGCATTGAAGGAAGCGGGAATTTTTGACTATTTCCAAACCCTCCATTTATCTTGTCAACATACTTAAATGCTTTATCAGCTAATTCATTTTGTAAATCTTTAGAGTAAACTTCTTTTTCTGTTGTGGGTCTCACTAGAGCTTCTTTTTTAACCCCTTCCTTTACATTTTTTGCATACTCTAAAACATCAGATTTTCTACTTCTATAAAATTCATCTACCTGGTTAAGTACTTGGACCCACTGCAGTTTTGGCACATAAGTGCCTCCCCATATAGGTGTTCCATCTGGAAGAGCAATAATATTCATAGGCCACCCACCACTTCCAGTCATTAGAACAAGGGCTTTCATATAAATCTCATCAATATCTGGTCTTTCTTCACGATCAACCTTGATGTTTATGTACTTTTCATTCATTACCTGAGCTACATCTTCTTTTTCAAAACTTTCTTCTTCCATCACATGACACCAGTGGCAGGAGGAGTATCCAATACTAATAACTAATAGTTTATCTGATTTTTGAGCTGAATTAAGGGCCTCTTCTCCCCATGGCAACCAATTAACAGGATTTGATGCGTGCTGTTTAAGGTAAAGGCTCTTTTCTTGACTTAATTTATTTTTCATGACTTGAGATGAAGCGCTATTTGAGCAAAAAATAAAACCAAGGAAAAAAAGTGTTAAAGATTTTATATTAGGCAATTTCATTTAAGATCAAATAATTTTTTTCTAAATTAAATATTTATTATATCAATGTTTATGTTTTATCAATTTATTAAAGCTTTTAGAGCCCTTACTATAATGGTGTTTATTATAACGACACTATACTCTTGCTCAAATCAGAACAATACCACACAGCCTAATATTTTATTTATAATGGCTGACGACCACACCTCACAAGCCTGGGGAATTTATGATGGAATACTGGATAACTATGTTAAAAATGATGCTATTGAATATTTAGCTAACAACGGAACTGTATTGAACAATATGTTTTGTACTAATTCTATTTGTGTTCCCAGTAGAGCCTCTATTCTAACAGGGCAGTACAGTCATCAAAATGGGGTTTATACCCTAGCAGATCATTTAAGTCCAGACAGTTTAAATGTTGCTAAAGTCCTTAAAAACAATGGGTATGATACAGCTTTAATAGGCAAGTGGCATTTAAAAAAAGAGCCCTCCGGTTTTGATTATTATAAAATTCTTCCCGGACAAGGGAAATACAATAATCCGGTTTTTAAAACCAAGGAAAATTGGGATGAAGGGAATAAAGGTGGGGTTCAAGAGATTGGATTTTCATCTGATTTAATTGGAGATTCTTCTTTGGATTGGCTAAAGAAAAGGAAATCAAAAGACCCTTTTTTTTTAATGACTCATTTTAAAGCAACTCACGAACCGTTTGATTACCCAAAACGTTACAATACTTTTCTAGAAGACATTACCCTTCCTGAACCACAATCTCTCTATGACTTTTTACCCTCAAAAAGTGGAAGAAGTTTTGACGGACAACAATTAGAAATCTTAACTAAAAGATGGATAGACTTTCAAAAAAATAAAAATAAAAATTCGGACACAAAATATCCTGGGATGCCATTTTCAATAAAAGGGTTAAATCAAAAAGAAATCAGATCTCATTCTTATCAAAAATTTGTAAAAGATTTCTTAAGGTGTGCCGCTTCAATCGATGATAATCTTCAAAAAATTATAACTTATTTAAAAGAGTCCGATCAATTAGAAAACACCATTATTATTTACACTTCAGATCAAGGTTACTTTCTTGGAGAACATGGGTTTTTTGATAAAAGGATGATGTATGAAGAATCTTCAAGAATGCCGTTTGTGATTAGTTATCCAAAAGAGGTTTTAAAATCTCATAGAATAGATGATTTAGTTATTAATTTAGATATTCCTTCACTATTTTTAGATTATGCCGGAATAAAGCCTCCAAAGTCATTTCAAGGTAAAAGTTTTAGAAAATCTTTAGAATCAAATGAGAATTCAGAAACTAGAGATTACACTTATTACAGGTACTGGGAGCACAGTCCAACAAGACCCGCTCACCTGGGAATAAGAAGTAGTAAAAATAAATTAATCTACTATTATGGAGATGGATTAAATAAAAATTCCGCAAGTAAAACTAAGACTCCTAGTGCATGGGAATTTTACGATCTTGTCAATGATCCTTATGAATTAATAAATCAGTTTAATAATTCTAAATATAAAAGTGAAATTAACAAACTACATAAAGAATTAATTAAACAGAAAAGATTAGCCAAAGACAGTGAAACAATTATTCCAAAACTTGATGAAATTTAAACTTCTTTTATTTATTTTTTCAATTTCTTTTCCAGCTTTTGGACAGACTAATATTAATCAAGAAATAGATAGTTTAATTAATTCAAATATTACTCAATATGCATTTCCTGGGGCTCAAGTTTATGTAAAAATTAAAGATAAAATTGT
>Ga0308016_10001794_pt1 | contig 10531 bp, 11 predicted proteins | sample Neamet233_FD_203129 | JGI IMG/M metagenome (GOLD analysis project Ga0308016, IMG submission 203129) | Marine microbial communities from water near the shore, Antarctic Ocean - #233 | ecosystem: Environmental > Aquatic > Marine > Unclassified | place: Southern Ocean | collected 2014-07-28
CTGATTTTATAAATTTATCTAAGTTTTGTATTTCTTTTTTGCATTCAAAATGTGCTGATTGTTCAGTTGCATGAACCCCTGCGTCCGTTCTGCCAGACCCAATTAATAATATTTTTTCTTTTAAAAGTTTAGATAGTTTTGTTTGAATTAATTTTTGGATTGATTTTCCTTTAGATTGAATTTGCCAACCAATAAAATTAGTTCCTACATATTCAATTAGAATTTGATATCTATGCATTACTCAAATTTGAACCTTTTTTAATCTGTGATCCAAGCATAAATTCACTAATATTTTGTGGTCTTTTTCCTTGTCTTTGAATTTCTAAAACTTTAATTGATTTTTTATTGCCACAACTAACCTGCAAATAGTTGTCTAATACCTCTCCAATTTTACCATTACCAAGTGATAAGCTTGCTTTTAAAATTTTGTATCTTTCTCCATTGTGTATAAAAAATGCACCAGGACTTGGATATAATCCATTTATTTTACCAATTATATTTTCTGCAGTTTCACCCCATTCAATTTGGCCTTCTGTTTTTTTAATTTTAGTTGCATAGCTTGCTTTGTTATGATTTTGTTCTTTAAATTCTATTTTATCTTCTAAGATCCCATCAATATTGTCTAATATTTTTTCCGCTGCTAACGCAGAAAGTTTTTCAGCTATCGTTTCTGAATTATCGTTAGACGTAATCTCTATCTTATAAGAATTACAAACGGGTCCTGTATCTAATTTTTCTTCGATTCTCATAATACTAACACCCGTCTCTTTTTCTAAATTTATAATTGATCTTTGAATGGGCGCTGCTCCTCTCCATTTTGGAAGAAGTGAGGCATGAATATTGATAAAACCTTTTTTAACCAAACTTAAATATTCTTTTGGAATAATTTGTCCGTAAGCAACCACGATTGCTATATCTGCATCTAACTCTTTTAAATAATTATATTCTTCTTTATTATCTTTTAATGAACTTGGTGTTCTATAGTCTATTTTTAGGGTTTCAGAAATTCCCTGAATAGGTGATTTATTAATCTTTTGCCCTCTTTGTGATTTTTGAGGAGGCTGTGTATATACCACTGATACTGAGTACCCATTTTGATATAATGATTTTAATATTGGTACAGCAAAGAGTGGCGTACCCATAAAGACAATTTTTTTTAACATTTTTAAAAAATTTTTCTTTCGATCTTAGTTTTAGAAAGTTTTTTTATAATCATTGATTTTTTTAATTTTGATAGATAATCAATAAACAAAATTCCTTCTAGATGATCCATTTCATGTTGAATGCAAGTTGCTAATAATCCATCTGCTTTTAATAGTTGTTTTTTTCCATCATAGTCTAAATACTCAAGTTCACATGCACTAGGTCTTTCTATTTCTGCAAATTGATCTGGTACGGATAAGCATCCTTCTTCATATTTTGCTTTCTCTTCATTTTTATTTTTAATAATAGGGTTAACAAAATATCTTGGTTCTTTTTTATTTTCGTCTCTACTAATATCCATAACTATAATTCTTTTAGGAATGCCAATTTGAATAGCTGCAAGACCAATTCCAGGTGCGTCATACATTGTATCAAGCATATCGTCCATCAGTACCCTCTCCTCATCTCCAACTTTTTCAACAATCTTTGATACTTGACGTAATAGCTTATTTGGTTCTGTTAAAATTTTTTTGACTGACATAATTAATGATTATTTTATTATAAATTTTAAACTTTCAAAGGAAGAACTTTAAGAAGAATTTTATTTCTTAGAGGGTCTACATTAAACTCATTAAGTGTATTAATAATAAAATACATTGTGTCTCCATCGATATCTCTTAATTGATCTTGTCCTATAACCTCAACTATTCTAAGCATTGCAGTCGCCATATCCTTGTTATTAATTAATATTTGGATATCTGAAGGCATCTCGGACTCATTTATTTCATATAGAGCTTTATATTTATCAGATACTTTAATGCCATCAGATTTGAATGCCTCAACTAAAATAATGTCTTTCTTCGAAAAAAAATATTTTTTATTTTTTTTAATTTTATTTAGTGAGTCATTTAAATCTTTTGTAATTTTTTTAATGGGAGCATCTTTTTTAAAGTAGTTAATTAATTTTGACTGGTGTAGGATTTTATTATTGATTTTAATATTTGTTAACTCGGTTTTATTTTTATTAATATAACTTTCATAGAATGTTGTATAATTTGCAGGTACATCTTCTTGATTAATCTTATTTAAAAATAATCCTAACTCAATATCAAATGCATCTCCTATACCATCATTCTTAAATGAATTTTTTAAAGCAAATATTAGTCTAAGTTTACCCTCAATTTCATTTGTGATTAAAATTCCTTGATAAATTAAAGCTCTTGCTTCAGTGGCTGGTAGTGATTTTGTTGACTCTCTAATATTTAGCAATTGATTAATATTAAATTGAAATCTTTTGTAGATTTCAAATAATTCTTTTTCTGTATAATTTTTTTCATGTGTAGCTTTTTCAATAATTGAAATTTTGTCTATACTTGTAAGTTCTACATTCTGAATATTATCTAATAGGTTTGATGTAGATAAATATTTCCAAATTTGTTTTGAGGTAGAATTATTAGGTTCAAATTTGAATTCAGGATTGGTTCGATGAGATAAATGAAAATCTAAAAGTGTTTTCTCCGATATATTAGTTTCTGGTTTTTTTTCATAGCCCAATAAATAATTGATTTTACTTTCATAGAAATTATCCTTAAAACCTAATTCTTTTTTTAAATCTAGTAATAGCTGTGCTTCATCTATCTTTTGATTATTAATTAAGCAATAAATGTTAAATTTTGATAGATACTCATCTTTAATAGGATCTTTAATATTTGATAATATTTCACAAGATTTTTTAAGCTCAGATCTGGAAAGATAATCATCTACTAAATATTTTGTAAGTTTTGGGTTTTCATTGATTGTTTGGTTATTCAATAAATAGTCTTCTATTAATTTGAGGTTTGAGTTTTTAATAAGCCAATTTGATTTTATTTCACGGAATTGTTCTTTTGTAATATTTGACTCTGGATAATGAGCATTTGTTAAAAGTAAAATATTTAAAATTTCTTTTGCATCTTGTGAAAGGTTAATTTTATTAATTCTCTTTAAAATATTTAAAATTTGATCTCCATTTGAATTAGACCACATATTAATATCCAATCCATTTTCTGCGGGATCATAAAGACCTTCAATTTTTATTTTTTTTGAGGATAGGGTTTGATCTTCCTCTATATTTAGTTCGTCTCCATTTTGAGATTGCATTTCATAAATAGCATTTTGTGGTATATTCTTTTCTTCAGGATTTTTATTTGTGGTGATTACTTCAGTTTTTTGTTTTTCTTCTACGTTCCAAATATCTACTGGTTCTTGAGATTGTGCTCTAAATCCGACAAGTAAAAGCAATAATATAATTGATAAATTTTTTTTATTTAACAATTTTAATTTTTTCATTAGAAATAATTTTTTCGATTTCTTTATTAGGTGATGGAAAGTCAATTTTATTCAACAAGGCTATAACTACTATTACAGCTACTAAAATCAGTGCTACTTTAATTAAGAGATTTTTACTTTTACCAGTACTTGTATTATTTGATAATTGCATATATTCTCTAATAATTTCAAATTAAGACATATTTGTGTTTTTTCAATAAAGAAAATTTATGAATTCAAATAAAAACCTTGTTTTTTTGGGCATGATGGGGTCTGGAAAATCTTCTATTGGCAATTTAGTTTCTAAGAAATTAAATCTTCCATTTATAGATATAGATAGCTTAATTGTAGAAAATGCTGGTATGAGTGTTTCTGAGATATTTGAGAAGAAAGGTGAAGATTATTTTAGGAATCTAGAAGAAAAAATAACATTCAAATGTTTAAAAAAAATTAAAAATGTTGTTTCTCTTGGTGGTGGTGGATTTATTAATGATAAAATTAGAAAAGAAATTCTTTCTAATCATTTTTCTTTTTGGTTGAATTGTAATGAATCAACTTTAATGAAAAGAATTAAAGGTAGTAAAAAAAGACCTCTTGCATTTAAATCGACAGACCAAGAAATAAAAAAAATGATTAAAGATCGATCAAAAATATATTCAAATGCACAATTTAAAATAAACTGTAATAAACTTAAAAAAATGGAGATAGTAAAAAAAATTATAAAAATTTATGAGCTTAATTAAACTGTATGTAAAAACTGGAAATCATAAATACCCAATTTTTATAGGAAATAATATTTTAAATAAATTTAGGATCATTTTAAAGGAAAGTTTGATTAATTTTAATCAATGTCTTGTTGTTGCTGACAAAAATGTACCTAAAAAGCTAATAGATAAAGTCTTAAATTCTTTACCTAAAAAAAAAATATCCCTTCATTATTTTAACTCTAGTGAAAAAAATAAAAGTCAAAAAAGTATTGATAATATTTTATCTATCCTGCTAAGTAAAAATTTTAACAGAAATGATTGCCTAATTTCTGTTGGAGGTGGTATAACTGGAGATGTATCTGGTTTTGCAGCTAGCTTGTTTAAGAGAGGATTAAAATTTATCAATATACCTACTACTTTACTTTCTCAGGTAGATTCTTCAATAGGGGGGAAAACAGGAATAAATAACAAATATGGTAAAAATTTAATTGGTGCATTTTACCAGCCCAGTTTGGTTATTTCTGACATTATTTTTTTGAAGTCTTTACCAAAAAGAGAGATTATATGTGGGTACGGGGAAATTTTAAAACACGCCATCATCGCTGATAAAAAATTTTTTACTTTTTTAGATATAAGTGGTTCTCAAATTTTAGACCTTAAAAGTCCCTTAATAGAAAAGGCAATTTTCAAAAGCTGCTCTATTAAAAAGAAAATTGTTGAAACTGATGAAAAAGAGATGGGTATAAGAAAAATTTTAAATTTTGGACATACATTTGCTCATGCTTATGAAGCAACACTGGGTTATTCAAAAAAACTTAACCATGGGGAAGCAGTTATACTGGGCATTAAAACGGCTGCAAAATTTAGTTTATCCAACAATATTCTAAGTAATAAAGAATTTAACTTGATTGAAAATCATTTAAACAAATTAAGCCTTCCAAAAAATATTAATAAATTCTTTTCCATAAAAAATTTAAATAAAATTTTGTATTTTATGAAAAAAGATAAGAAAAATAATACAAATAAAATAAATTTAGTCCTGCTTAAAAAGATAGGCTCCCCAATATACAAACAGCAATTTGATGAAAAAAAAATTAATCTTTTTCTAAAAAAAGAATTAATTAAGTAGTATTTGAATGGAGTGAATGTGTTCTTTTAATTCCAAATCTAAGATACTATAAATTCTTTTAGTTGAGACTATCTTGCTTGTTTTAGTTAGCTCATCTGAACTTATTATTAGTTTTAAATGGAATTTTCCTTCTTGGTGACCTTTATGATGTTTGTGTAAAAAACTTTTATCCTCAATTTTAAGATCCTGAATAATAATTTCTTTTTCAAGCTTATTTTTAACAATTGCAATTAATTCATTTATATTCATAAGTATTATTATATAACATGAAAAATATTTGTGACTGGAATAATTGCTTTAATATGGGGGAATATAAGGCACCAATTGAAAAAGATAATAGCAAAAGCTACCGGCTACTTTGCCTGGTTCACGTTAAAGAGTTTAATAAAAATTGGAATTATTTTAAAGGAATGGATGATGAACAAGTATTTGATTTTTTAAAGTCAGATATGACTTGGCATAAGCCCACTCAAAGCTTTAGTTCTTCAGATAATTTTTTTAAAGTTCTATGGAATAACACTTTAAAAGATGAATTTGATAAGACTAAACTTAGAGGTGAATATAATCACATGAATCAATTCAAGTTCGATGCTAACGATATTAAGGCTTTTAGTATTCTGGGTGTTTCTGTCGGTTTAAAATGGGAACAAATACAGAATAAGTTCAAAACTCTTGTCAAAAAATTTCACCCTGATATTAATTTAGGAAATAAAGAATATGAAGAAAAACTTAAATTAATCACTTTAGCTTACACTCAGCTAAAAAACACTTATAGGGAAAAAATTGACACCTAATTTAAATATACAGCCAGACATTAAGATGTCTTTAAAACAAAGTTTTGGAATTGATTCAGATATGGAGGTTGATGCTTTTTCTAAAAGAAGCGAATACGTTCCGGAAATAGATAAAAATTATAAATTTGATAGAGATACTACTCTTGCTATTATATCGGGCTTTGCTTTCAATAAGCGTGTCTTGGTTCAGGGTTATCATGGTACAGGAAAGTCTACACATATTGAACAAATAGCAGCTAGATTAAACTGGCCTTGTATTAGAGTTAACTTAGACAGTCATGTAAGCAGAATTGATCTTATCGGAAAAGATGCAATCGTTGTAAAAGATGGCAAACAAATTACAGAGTTTAAAGAAGGTATTTTACCTTGGTCTATACAAAACCCTGTTGCACTTGTTTTTGATGAATACGACGCTGGAAGACCAGATGTAATGTTTGTTATTCAAAGAGTTTTGGAAGCTGAAGGAAACTTTACTCTTTTAGATAAAAATAAAGTTATTAAACAAAATAAATTTTTTAGATTATTTGCAACATCTAATACAGTCGGATTAGGAGATACAACAGGACTCTATCACGGCACACAACAAATAAACCAAGGACAAATGGACAGATGGAATATTGTTACATCTTTAAATTATCTAAGTCTTGATAGAGAAATGGAAATTGTTTTGGCAAAAAATAAGAATTTGAATAATCCTAAAGGTAAAGAAAAAGTATCCAATATGATTAAAGTAGCCTCATTAACTAGAAAGGGCTTTATAGCGGGTGATATTTCTACAGTTATGAGTCCCCGAACTGTACTACATTGGGCTGAAAATACAGAAATCTTTAAAGACACTGGTTATGCATTTAGAGTTACATTCTTAAATAAATGTGACGATATTGAAAAGAATATTATAGCTGAATATTATCAGAGATGTTTTGGGGAAGAGTTACCAGAGTCGATGGTTAATATTCAGATATAAATGAGCTCAAAAGAAAATAATTTTAAAGAGCAGTTTAAACAAGCTTTAATTTCCACTGCCAAAGTAATTTCTGATGATTATAAACTAGATATAAAAAAAATTGATAAAAATTTAACTAATAAGAAAACTGATTTTTTTGATATAATTAATTTATCAAATAAGAATGATTTTATTAGACTAAGAGCAGAAACTGACTCTGGTGCCTTAAAGATAAAATTTTCAAATAAAGATATATTTAACAAAAATCTACCTAATAACCCTTCTTGTAAATCTTTATATGATATTGCTGAAAAAATTAGATATGAACTTTTGGGTGGCAAAATGCTCAAAGGAGTTGGGAAAAATTTAAGTGAAAACTATAGTCAAAAAATTTTTTCTACTCGTAAAGAACAATTAAAAAATAAAGAAGACGTTCCTGTTGCTGAAGCTTTTGAACTATATATGTTAAATAAGTTCTTTAAATTAGAGCTTAACGATATATGTACAAAAATTTTAGATTTTTGGAAAAAAGACTTTGATGAATCAATTGATGGGCATTTTGATTTTTTAAAAGAAAATTTAGAAGATCAAAATAATTATAGTTTAAAATTTTCAGAAATTTTAGAGAATATGAATGTCTTTGCTTCAAATAATGAAGAGAAAAATGAAAAAAATGATGAAAAAGAAAATGAGCAAGACAATAAATCTGAGAACGATAATGACGGTCAGCCTGATGATGGAGAGGAAAAAAATAAACAAGATGATAGTCAGACTAGTTTAGATGCTGGGTTTGATCTTAGTGATCAAAAGATGGATGAACAGTTAGAGGATTCGGATTCTTTAAAGGAGAGAATAGAAAATGTTTTACAAAAAAAAAATATTAATAATATTGATCAAGAATATAAAGTGTTTACAACAGAATTTGATGAAATTGCAAAAGCTGAAACCTTAGAGGATACAAAAGAAACACAGAGATTAAGAAAAAATTTGGACCAACAGCTTATTGGCTTCCAAGACCTAATAACAAAACTTGCAAATAAATTACAAAGACAACTACTTGCAAAACAAAATAGATCTTGGGAATTTGATTTAGAAGAGGGTTTATTAGATAGTTCTAAACTAACTAGAATTATTATGGACCCTTATAATTCATTGTCCTTTATGAAAGAAAAGGACCTTGATTTTAAAGATACAATAGTAACTTTGTTAATTGATAATTCGGGATCGATGCGTGGGCGCCCTATAACAATCGCAGCACTTTGTGCAGATATATTATCTAGAACATTGGAAAGATGTTCGGTGAAAGTTGAGATATTAGGTTTCACCACTAAAAACTGGAAAGGTGGAAAAAGTAGAGAGTCTTGGACTAAAACTGATAAACCGGAGAAGCCTGGAAGACTTAATGACTTAAGGCACATAATATATAAAGGAGCAGATACTCACTGGAGACAAGCTAAGAACAATATCGGTTTGATGCTTAAAGAAGGATTATTAAAAGAAAACATAGACGGAGAAGCTATATCCTGGGCTTACAACAGAATTAAAAAACGAAAAGAAGAAAGAAAAATCTTAATGGTGATTTCGGATGGAGCACCAGTAGATGATTCGACTTTGTCAGTTAATTCAGGGGACTTTCTAGAAAAACATTTAAAAAAAATAGTTAAATTTATAGAGAATAAAAATGATGTTGAAATCTTAGCTATCGGTATTGGACACGATGTTTCTAGGTACTACGATAAAGCTATTAAAATAACAGATGTACATGAACTTGGGGATGTGATGATTTCTCAACTAAGCGGCCTATTTGAAAATAAAAATAAATTGCACTAAAGGTTTAGAAGATCTTTATTTTTCCATTTAATATTAACTTCAGCACCACTTCTTGTTTGTGAGTTTTTACATAAAATACTTGCATTATTCTTTTCTAATAAAGTTTTACCTATGAAGATACCCAGGCCTAGTCCTGATTTAGATTTTATAGAAGATTTATATGACTTAATATAAGGTTCACCAATATTTCTTAATACTTCTTTAGAATATCCCTCACCATCATCCTCAATTATAATTTCAGTAATGTCATTATTACTTTTTAAACTTATAAAAACTTTACTTCTTGAAAATTTATTGGCATTTCCAATAAAATTTCTTAATCCATAAACAATCTCAATAGATTTAGTAATATTTAATGAATTTGAATTTTGATCAAAATTTAAAATAAATTCCTTTTTACTTATTTCTTTAAAAGATTTTGTAATTTCACGTACATAGTCAACTATGGATAAATCTCTATCAATAAAATCATCTTCAATAATAGGGTTTAGTGTTAATTTTTTTAATATCTCACTACATCTTTCTATTTGACTAACTAAAAGGTCAACATCTTTTTTAACTTCATCATTATCTTTAAATTGTTTTAATAAATCTGAGGATATAATTTTTATTGTAGAGAATGGAGTACCTAAGGAATGAGCAGCAGCAGCAGCTTGACCACCGAGTGACAAAAGTTCGTGTTCTTTTGACATAATTTCTTCCATTTTATTTAGAGCTTCTTTCCTAATCCTAGATTCTTTTCCAAAGATTAAAGCAAAATAATTTAAAAATATTAAAGCTATAATTAATGAGATGGGTATTGAATAATAATAATAACTATCAACATGAAAGTGTTCACTAACTGGGTATGGCAGTGGTTGATTAAAAAAAGTAAGAAAAATAATTATTAAAATAGTGATGCTAGCTAACAATAAATTACTCTTAAGACCTAAATTTGATGATGAAAAAATAGTTGGAATTATCAAAAAAATTGCGAATGGGTTTGCAATCCCTCCAGTTAAATAAATTAAACAACTTAACTGTAGAATATCAATTAATAAAAAAAGAAACGCCGTTTTATCTAATAGTTGTGTATTTTTATTAATATAAATTAAATAAAGATTACTTAATATTCCAATTAAAATTATTGAATTTTCTAAAATTAAATCAAATTTTAAATCAAAAATAAAATAAATTAGATTTATAGTTATGAGTTGACCAATAATAGCAATCCATCTTAGATTTATGTAAATAGATTTTTTTAGTGAAAAATATTTTGAAGTTTCAAAAAACTTCATTATTAAATGTCTAGATTTTGAACATTAATTGCGTTAGAGACAATAAAATCTTTTCTTAAAGCAACATCATTACCCATTAAAGTGTGAATAAGACGTTGGTCTTTTTTAAAATCTTTTGAATATTGAACTTGTAATAGGTTTCTTGTTTCCGGGTCTAGAGTAGTACTCCATAACTCTTCTGGATTCATTTCACCCAATCCCTTGAATCTTTGAATACTCATTCTAGATTTTTCTTCTTCATAGGCTTTAGTAAATTCTTTGGTTCCTTTTTTAACTTTTTGTAATTCTTTATTATTTTTTAAAATATAATTTTCTAATTCACTTTCGTCTTTTATATAAATTCCTTTTGTGCCTTTATTAATTTTAAATAATGGTGGTTGAGCAAGATAGACATGTCCATT
>Ga0308016_10001805_pt1 | contig 10488 bp, 7 predicted proteins | sample Neamet233_FD_203129 | JGI IMG/M metagenome (GOLD analysis project Ga0308016, IMG submission 203129) | Marine microbial communities from water near the shore, Antarctic Ocean - #233 | ecosystem: Environmental > Aquatic > Marine > Unclassified | place: Southern Ocean | collected 2014-07-28
CAAAAGTTGCTACAATTATTATCACTAGTGTTCCATAAACATCCCACCAGGATTTCAAACCATCTATTCTTTCCTGCTCTTCCAAATCATATGTTGCCATCTTTCTTCCTAACGAAATTGAAAAATATTTCTGACTTAAGCACCTTTGATTAATTGTGCTGCTTCTAGCAACCCTATCTTTACTTGCGTTACTTTTTCTCGCAGAGACTTAATACTTATGACTTCATCCTTCACTTCATCCTCTCCAATAATGACAGCGAAACGTGCGCCACTAGAATCTGCTTTTTTCATCTGCGCCTTAAAATTTCCACCTCCGCAATGCAGGATGACATTGAGCCCCTGACCACGTAAATAACTTACTGTCTTCCAAGCAGGTTCATCAGTAGCTTCACCTTGATGTATCACGTAAGCATCAGGAACAGAACCTGGTATCTCTTTCCCATTCTCTACAATCAAAGCTAACAGACGCTCTACACCCATTGCAAAACCACAGGCCGATGTTGGTTTTCCTCCAATCTGCTCAACTAAATTATCATACCGACCTCCAGCGCATATTGTGCCCTGCGCGCCGAGCCTTTCAGTAACCCATTCAAATACTGTTCGATTGTAGTAATCCAAGCCTCTTACTAGTCTGGGATTAATTTCAAATTTAATTCCCTGATCAACCAGTACATGTTGTAATTCCTCAAAATGCTTAAGTGATTCTTTATCCAAGCTTTCCAGTATTTTTGGGGCATCATTAATGATTCCCTGCATCTCCGGATTTTTGCTATCCAGTATCCTTAATGGATTTTTGTATAGTCTCCTACGAGCATCTTCATCAAGACAATCTAAGTTCTTCTCGAAGTATTCGATTAATTTAGATCTATGTAATTTTCGTGACTCAACACTACCCAGGGTACTAATTTGCAGACACACATCAGAAATACCCAATCTTTTCCATAAATCTGCACACATGAGAATCAATTCTGCATCAATATCGGGACCAGGATACCCTAACGCCTCAACACCTACCTGATGAAATTGACGATACCTACCTTTCTGTGGACGCTCATGCCGGAACATCGGACCTGAGTAATATAATCTTTTTGGACCCGTATACAGTAAATTATGTTCCAGTACCGCACGCACACAAGAAGCGGTTCCTTCAGGCCGTAGCGTTAGACTCTCTCCGTTCAGATGATCAAGAAAGGTATACATTTCTTTCTCAACAATATCCGTCACTTCACCTATAGAACGAACAAACAAATCAGTACGCTCAACAATTGGCATGCGAATTTTTTTATAACCATAGACTGCCATCCATTTACGAATAGTCTGCTCAAAAAAATCCCAGATATGCTCCTGGTCGGGCAGAACATCATTCATCCCCCGAACAGCCTGAATATTTTTAACCATTAGTTACTTTCTTTTGGTATTTTGTCTGTACGTACTTATCTACGATTTCACGGAACTCACCAGCAATATTATCTCCTTTCAGAGTAACTGATTTCTCGCCATCTACAAAAACAGGGGCGACCGGCCTCTCTCCAGAGCCTGGTAAACTAATGCCAATGTTTGCATGCTTACTCTCACCAGGACCATTAACCACACAGCCCATTACAGCTAAGGTCATATTCTCTACACCATCATATTCCTCACGCCACACAATCATTTGATTACGCACATAGCTTTGAATATTCTCTGCGAGCTCTTGAAAATAAGTACTGGTTGTTCGTCCACAACCAGGGCATGCCGCAACCATTGGTGCAAATGCACGTAGTCCCATGGTCTGTAAAATTTCCTGTGCTACTACTACCTCTCGGGTGCGATCTCCGCCTGGTTCTGGTGTAAGTGATATACGAATAGTATCTCCAATACCCTCCTGCAATAACACAGACAAAGCTGCGGTAGAAGCCACAATACCCTTAGAGCCCATTCCTGCTTCAGTTAACCCTAAATGCAAGGCATAATCACAGCATGCGGCTAGGTCACGATAAACTGCAATTAAATCCTGAACTCCACTTACCTTACAAGATAAAATTATATGGTCTCGACTCAGTCCTATTTCTTCTGCTTTAGTAGCACTCTCCAGTGCTGATGTAATCAATGCCTCACGCATCACATGGCCAGCATCTTTTGGCTCTGAAGACGCCGCATTTTTATCCATTATACGAGCAAGCAACTCGGGATCTAGACTACCCCAATTGACACCGATCCTTACAGGCTTGTCATATTTACATGCCACCTCAATCATGGTCGCAAATTGCTCATCACGCTTCTTACCGTGCCCCACATTCCCAGGATTAATCCGGTACTTAGCCAATGCCTGCGCACAATCAGGGTATGCGGTCAGAAGTTTATGTCCGTTAAAATGAAAGTCTCCCACTAGCGGTACATGGCAATCCATATCAGCAAGGCGATCACGAATAGTTGATACAACTTTTGCTGCCGCTGCGGTATTGACTGTTATTCGCACTAACTCAGAACCTGCACGCGCAAGCTGAGCCACTTGTGATACGGTTGCTGATACATCTTCCGTATCAGTGTTAGTCATAGACTGCACTACAACTACTGGTGTGCCGCCCCCTACAATGGTCTTGCCAATCCGAACCCCGACACTACTCCTGCGTTTATTTATATTATCTTGTGCTGTAGTCATGATAAGTACAAAAATTTTATAATCGTGAAAATTCTAATCGAGTGGTAAACGTAAACGTGCCACTCCCCCATTCTTACTAGTGTGTGGTACTAAATCCACAGAATTGTCATTGTAGACCAGCTTAACATTAGCAGCATTCCCAATCGTCAGAGAGAAAGGTGGGCTGCCAGATACTGTTCTCTCCGTATTTTCGGAATTAGTCTGCGAAAAGATTCTCTTGCCTTCTGCATCCTTAATATCAACCCATGATTCTCCAGTAAACATAAAACTGAGCGCACCCTCACCCTCATTTTCTACAGGGTTATTTTCTATCTCTAGCGCTATTTCAACCTTCTGTTCTTCGTCTAAATAATTTACATCCTGCTGGTCTGTTTCAATTTCCTCAGTAAGCACATTAAAATTGGAACCATTAGACCTAATCACAGATGATAATTGATTTTGGTTTTCCTCTGGAGCCTGTTCAATTTCGGTTTCAAGTTGAATTATAGTCTCAGCCATAGTCCCATTCTCAATATTTGCATCTGTTTTCTGGTCATCCCCTCCACTTCGATAAACCTCATAAATTAATAGGAATGAAACCAAAACTACAATTAATATGATTATTATATTTCCCTTCGATTTCTTATGGTCAGCTATGAACGGGGTACCATCCACCAAAAATGAAATAGCTTGTGTGGAAGAGGGCGGAAAAGTATCTTGCAACAATTGCGAAAATTCCTTAGTGTCTTCTCGTACGAGTTTTGCATAATTCCGAATAAAGCCACGTAAGAAAATTTGATTCGGAAATTTACTGTGATCATCCTCTTCTATTGCTGTAATCTGCTTTTCAGATAATCGTAACTGGCGCGCTATATCCTGAACACTCATCACCTGGGCCAAACGTGCTGCTGTAAGCACCTGGCCGATACTTTGTGTTTCCTCTGCAGAATCCACCTCTGTCACTGCTTCGGTCTCGCTATTACTAGCCTTCTTATTAGTTTTCATTATTAATGCCTGCCATTACGCAGAACTACTGCCTCACGGAAAATTAGGGAGCATTTCATTAGAATCAATCTCATCTTGCTGCCTCCATGATTACGTTACTTTTGCGCCGAGTTTTATCCAGCACCTTTCCTGCTAGTTGACCACAGGCAGCATCAATGTCATCCCCACGGGTCTTTCGTACAGTACTTATCAAACCAGCCTGCATCAAAACATCACGAAATTGACGTATTACTTCAGATGAAGAACATTTGTAACCGGAATTAGGAAACGGATTAAATGGAATTAGATTGAATTTACACGGAGTGTCCTTCACCAATTTCACTAATTCACGCGCCTGAGAAACACTGTCGTTGATTCCTGCCAACATAATATATTCAAAAGTAATGAAATTTCTTGGTGCATTCTTAAGGTATCTTCGGCAAGCAGCTAGCAATTCTTTTAACGGATATTTCTTGTTGATTGGTACTAATTCGTCTCGTAGCATATCGTTGGGCGCATGAAGCGATACCGCTAATGCAACAGGACAACGTTCACTCAACCTATCCATTGCCGGAACCAAGCCAGACGTACTGACAGTAACGCGCCGACGTGACAATCCATAAGCATTATCATCCAACATCAAATCAAGTGCTGACACTACATTCTCAAAGTTTGCCAGCGGCTCACCCATACCCATCATTACCACATTACTGACTTTATAATTATGTTCTGAAGGACAAGCTTGCATTACCTCACTAGCAGAATTATTTGTTTTAAGTGCGGCTTCTTCTTTGGTCGTCGCCAGCACCTTATTTGCCCACCATAGCTGACCAATTATCTCAGCTACGCTTAAATTTCGATTAAACCCCTGTCTCCCTGTAGAACAGAAAGTACACGCTAACGCACACCCTACCTGGCTGGAAATGCATAGTGTACTACGACGAGACTCGGGTATAAAAACTGCCTCAATTCCATTACCAGAACCCACATTCATTAGCCACTTACGTGTTCCATCAGAAGATATATGCTCACTGAGAACCTCAGGCGGCTTAACCACTGCTGTGGCAGAAAGCTTCTCCCTCAATACCTTTGCCAAATTACTCATACCGTCAAAATCGGCCTCGCCAGATTGATGTATCCAACGTAGTAACTGTTTGGCACGAAAAGGTTTCTCACCAAGCTCTCCACAGAAACCGGTAAGATTTTTTGCATCAAAATCAAGCAAATTAATGGTCATTGTGTTGAGCTTAAAATGAACTTTCTATCTGGAACAAATGCTCATTTCCGGAAAATAATAGGCGATCTCTACTGCCGCAGTTTCAGGTGCATCAGAACCATGTACTGCATTAGCCTGGATACTTTCAGCATAATCCGCACGGATAGTACCTTTTTCAGCCTTTTTTGGGTCTGTAGCCCCCATTAGTGTCCGGTTCTTTTTTATCGCGTCCTCGCCTTCCAGAACCTGCACCATAGCCGGTCCGGAAATCATAAATTCAACCAATTCATTGAAGAAAGGACGATCGCGATGTACGTCATAAAATCCTTCTGCATCAGCACGAGACAAACGAATCAAACGTGCAGCAATAATTTTTAGCCCATTAGACTCAAAACGAGAATAAATCGCTCCTATTACATTTTTTTCTACTGCATCAGGTTTAATAATAGATAAAGTTCTTTCAATAACCATAAAATCTCCGCAAAATTAGGAAGCTAAAGGCATATGTTAACAAAATCTTACCCCGCAGTCTGAAAAACAAATAACGTACTGGTCAGATGTAATGTTATTTTTAGATAAAAAGGTAACTTAGAATTCTACAAGAGCCCTACAGAAGTACCTGAGTAAATCCAATATTTGATGCCGATGCTCTGGTTCCAAGAAATAAACCTGCCTCTTCATACAAGAACGCCAAATGCTACCACTTTGATTAAACAGGCTAGTTTTGCTGACTAATTTAGCATTATCCCCTGCACACGTGCCGGCCATGTACCACGTTCAATGGCCTTTGCACCATCAAAGACAATATAACTTTGTCTTCCGTAATGCGGCAACGGTCGCACCAAAGATTTAAGAGAGAGTGCATCTTTAGCGGAAATAACAACAAATGTTACGCCATCCCGGCGCATGGTCCAAGCATATGCCGTACCATCTTGGCGCATATTAAACGGACGTGGAGGAAGTTTGTTTAAGTCAAGCCATTTACTTACCTGATCCTGCAAACCAATTACTAATATTGAAGTTACTTTACCGATATCTCCCAATGAAGCTATTTTTGGCGCACGGTGCAAGAGTTTTCCGGCCAGTTTCTGGGAAATATCACGTGCATCGTCCGTTTCCGACAATAAAATAGTCTCCGTAGACTGATCTACCATGATTTGCCGTAAAATTGGGGGCGCCTCATCAGGCGTCAGCCTTCGGAATAACCTAAAATCGGGATCAAGAGTTATTTTAATCGGCTTGGTACGAGATTCAAATGAAAAAGTCTGACTTTCCCGATCCATATTAAATATCTTAATTTTTACATCTTCTTTAGTATGCACTGCAATCGGTACACGAAGGCTGTATGAGGAATCTTCTTGTTCCAGAGTAACTGTAACGTGGTGCCCAGATTCAGAATCTGTACGCACTGCTTTTGCAATGTGTACAGAAGGAGCACCCGTATATGTAAGCCACTGCTCAAAGAATGTTTGTAGCTTTTTCCCTGATTCAGACTCAAATGCACTCTGCAAATCCGACCACGATGCTACGCGAAATTTATTCTGACTCCAAAATAACCTAAGTGCGCGATCAAAAATCTCATTGCCAAGCAGGTCACGCAGCATCAAAAACATCATTGCCGCCTTGTTGTACCCAATAATCTTAGAGGCTCCGTGCGTTCGCGTAGTGAACTTCTCAAGCACAAAATCCTGATCAGATGACAGAGTAGCAAAATCACGTAACCAACCAAGCCGCATTTCTTTTGCCGCTTCAGGCCCCATACGTTCCTTATAAGCATAATCCGCCATGAATGTTGTCAGCCCTTCAGACCAGTTACCCCCAGGATAATAGGGATACACTCCGTTTCCCCACCAGTTATGTAATACCTCATGCCCAAGTGACGTATTACGTATAAATGGTAACCGCAGTACATTAATGCCTAGATAGGTGAGTGTTGGCATACCAAACCCAGTAGGCGTCGGACTAGATATGACACTAAACTCAGTAAACGGATATTCGCCAATCCAAGATTCATAAAGATGAATGTATTCTTTTACAGAACTGAGGTATTCACGTGCCAGCCCTCTAATTTGCGGATGAAAATATGTCCTTAATTGAATTCTCTTTCCGCCTGCGCCATACATTGAATCAGTCTCAACAATATAAGGGCCACCCATAAAATCAATCCCTTCAGATGGAAAAGGAAATTCAAAACGCGCATGATATCCTTCAGCAGAATCGGATTCCTCAACAACCTTCCCAGCAACAATACCTCGCTGCCCCTGTGGCATCTTAAGATTTACACGATAACTTGCCAACTGCCCTCTAATATGTGGATACCACCCACTTGAATCAGGAAGAAAAGTGCCAAATATTCCACTTACCGGTTCGCCCCTATTAAGAGTCTGTCGATGATTTAATGAAGTATTAAGTGGTAAAAGTTTACCTTGCCAGCTCACTTCAATTCGCTTTGGAGCACGCTGACTATTTGGAATTCTCCATGTCTGCAACATGCCATGATCCATACTCTCCGGTTTAAAGATTACTCCGTCAACGAGTATATTTGTCACTTTAAAACGACTACTCAAAGCCAGAATTAATTCATGGGTGGATTTTGTCGTAATAACATTACGACCTTCTATAGTTTGTGCAACCGGATCTATGTGAACGGTAATATCATATTCAACCGTCAATGCGTCCATAGCTAATGGAGACGCTGAGCTGACAGATACAAAAATCGAAGAAAGAAATACAAATAACAGAAAAACCGAGAAGCGGAATATAGACCGCATTCTTACTAGAGCCACATTAATTCTCATTGTATTACAGCAGAAAATCTGGCAACAATTTCAATTGTTTCACTACCACGCATTACTCTAAGTGGTAACCAGGTACCAGGTGCCTGTCTCTTAACAGCCTCAATAACATCGTTAATCTGTTTCACTTTCAAGCCTGCAATTTCTGTAATAATATCCTCATCTATGAGGCCGCCTGTTTCTGCTACGCTACCCTTCTCGACTTTTAAAATACGGGCTCCTTTCTGTACCATTTCAAAGCGGATACCAAGTCGTTGTCGGCGTGACGAATCTGATTTTGCATATGATGCAACGCCAAATACCGCATCTGCTATTCCAGTAACCAATTGCCCGCATACTTTATTATTTTCCCATGGCAATAACATGGCAACATCCTCAATGCCGAGATCCATCAGTTGATGAGGTACTCCGTAACCATTTCTGATATGACCTGCACCCATAATTCCGACTACTAACGGGTGCTCCGGTTGAGTCAATGCTGAGAATAAAGATTGCATTCCAACTACTGGTGGTCCCTCCGATCGAGTCAATGCTGAGTGTAAAGCTTGCGCCATTGCCCGGTCCCATAACTGCTGACCTCTAACAAAACGCTGAAAATCTGAATCATCGGCAATAATTTTAGTTTTATCTTTATGGTTTCGATCATGTTTTTTGTAAACAAGCATTAGGTATTCAAGATAGGCATCACTTGGTTCTGCTGGGCGTGTCACTCCTTTAAATTTGTCTTCCGACAAAATATCAAACCCCTTTAAGGACACTTCCTTCCTTAGGCGCGAGTCGATATTAAGTGCCACCATTGGTATTTTATTCATCCGCGCAAAATGAAAAAGAGGTAAATATGCCTCTGCATCAATACTCCAACCATGCTTCCAATCTGCAGCATCAAGAAACTCTGCCACAGAAAGACTGCCGGCCACCCAATCATCGAGAGCTTTTTGAACACGACGTGGAAACATTTCAAATCCAATTACCATATTTGGCTGTCGGGTATGTAATGACGCCAGCATTTGTAGCTGCCAACGATGATGCTCCAGGTTTGCGTGTGCTTCTCCTAGCAATACAACAGACTGATTAATCGCATTAGAAATAACTTCTGTACCAGATATTTTTCCACCGCCTGGAACTGCCCAACTCCCGACTGGAACACATTCTGTTTCATGCCCGCTATTCGGCACTATTTCTGCAAGCGCCATATTTAATTCTGTACCAGGTATCAGAAGAAATAAAACAAGAATATTAATATATATCGTACGTCCGAACGCTACCATTCAGTTAATCTCCAAACTATTATTTTTTAATTATTCCAACAAATACTACTATCATAATTTATCCAACCCACTTTCTTGCATTCCTAAACATCCTGATCCATGGCGCATCTTCATGCCAGTCTTTCGGATGCCAGGAATGCTGGGCTGCACGGAATACTCGTTCTGGATGTGGCATAAGTATGCTAAACCGTCCATCAGGTGTCGTCATACCAGCCACACCCATGGGCGAACCATTAGGATTTAAGGGGTAAGCCTCAGTAGGCTTGCCATAATTATTTACAAACCGCATTGTTACTAATGGCTGAGTAGCTTCAAATTTTTCCTTATTTGCAAATTCAGCATATCCTTCGCCATGCGAAACAGCAATTGGCATGATACTTCCGGCCATTCCATCGAAAAATAATGATGAACTTTTTTGAATTTCCACTGATACAAAACGCGCCTCAAATTGCTCTGATTTATTACGCATAAAATGCGGCCAATTTTCAGCCCCTGGAATTAGTTCAGACAGATTACTCAGCATTTGACAGCCATTACATACACCTAATGCAAAAGTATCAGTGCGTTTAAAAAAGGCCGCAAACTCATCGCGGACAGAATCATTAAATAGAATGGATTTTGCCCAGCCTTCTCCAGCACCTAAAACATCACCATAGGAGAACCCTCCACACGCAGCAAGACCTTTGTAATCCTTCAGAGAAACACGCCTCTCAATGATATCGCTCATATGTACATCTATTGCTAAAAAACCAGCCCGATCAAAAGCGGCAGCCATTTCAACATGACCGTTAACACCTTGCTCACGCAAAATAGCAATTCTTGGTCTGGCTCCTTTTTGGATATAAGGTGCGGCAATATCATCATCCCTTTCAAAACTCAGCTTTACCTGTAATCCGGGATCAGAGATGTCGAGTTTTAAATCATATTCTTCTTGGGCACAAACCGGATTGTCACGTAATTTCTGCATTTCGTAAGTCGTTTCTGACCAAACACGATGTAACTCTGTGCGCTTCTCCAAAAATACTGATTCATTATTTCGCATTAACCGTATTTCATCATTACTGTTCAGACTACCAATTACAAAACTTACGTCACGTAATCCCGCCTCAGATATAATTTTCATAAAATCATCGTGGTCTCTAGTTTTTATCTGAACTACCGCCCCGAGTTCTTCATTAAACAAAACAGATATCATGCGTTCTAGAGATCTTCCACTTAATATTTCCTGCTTCAGTTCATACCCATCCACATCGTTAGCAAGCACATCAAAGCATAATTGATCCAGATTTATAGACACCCCGACGTGGCCGGCAAAAGACATTTCGCATAGCGTCGCAAATAAACCTCCATCTGATCGATCATGATAGGCTAATATTTTACTTTCTTTGTTTAATAACTGTATGGCAGCAAAAAATCCTTTAAGTTCCTTTACATCGTCTGGACCTTCAAGATCAGGTGCTTTATCTCCTATTTGTTTATAGACTTGTGCCAGCGCAGAACCCCCAAGCCGGTTCTTGCCCGCTCCAAGATCAATTAGAATCAATTCCGTCTCACCACAGTCGGTTTGTAGCTGCGGTGTAAGTGTTTTTCGAACATCTGTTACTC
>Ga0308016_10001807_pt1 | contig 10479 bp, 12 predicted proteins | sample Neamet233_FD_203129 | JGI IMG/M metagenome (GOLD analysis project Ga0308016, IMG submission 203129) | Marine microbial communities from water near the shore, Antarctic Ocean - #233 | ecosystem: Environmental > Aquatic > Marine > Unclassified | place: Southern Ocean | collected 2014-07-28
TTGCAAAAAGGATGGAATATGATAGGCAGTCCTTTCTCCTTTAGAACAAAATTGGAATATGATGAAGAAAAGATTTCGGGACTCTATCAATTCGGAAAAGAAGAAGGAGATGGATGGGATGGGCCTGTAACCACTTTTGAACCATGGGCTGGGTATGCTATTTTTAATAAAACTGATCAAGAAGATAGTATTATTGTCAAACCTTTTTCTGATACGCTAAAGTTAAAAAGAATAGTTACTAATGACTGGGAAATTGCTTTGAAAGCAACCGGGAAACATTACTTTGATTATACTGGTAGGGTGGGACGTAAAGAGGATGCAATAGACCAAAAAGATAGATATGATAGTCCTGTTTTACCAGCATTAAATAATTTCATCAGTATTTCTATGGATGTTGATGGTGATGGGATTTTTAGTAATAGCGGTGATTTCCGATCCCTAGATCAATTTAATGGTACCTGGGATATCCGATTATCCGGTAAAGGAGAGCCAGGTCCTGTCTATTTTTCAGGTAATATTTTAACGATGATTCCTGATGGTATGTCTGTTGCAATTTTAGATGTACAAAGCAGAACTGTTTATAATCAGTTTCTTTTAACCGGGTTGACGATTCAAGAAAAGATTAATTCGGCATATGACCTTAAACTTATCATTGGTGATGAAAGTTATGTACAATCAACGGTTCAGGAAGTTTTAACCAATATACCTGAAGAGTTTTCATTGGGTCAGAATTACCCAAATCCATTTAATCCAACTACAAAAATAGATTTTGCCTTAGCTAGAACAGGTAACGTGAATATTCTGATTTATAACCTTATGGGCCAACAGGTAAAAACTCTTGTCAGTGAGTCTCTAGATTATGGATATCACATTATTACGTGGAACGGGCTTGATGATTTTGGTAGGCAGGTTCCCTCTGGTGTCTATTTTTCAGAACTGAGAGCTAAAGGATTTAGACAGTCGAAGAAGATGCTTTTATTAAAATAATATGATTGTAATAAAGAAAAAAATGATATATTTAGTTTTTATTAGTTCACTAGTGTCTGCACAGTCTTTTTTACCTTCGTTTCAATCTCTTGCTAGTAAAGATAATGTAGGTCCAACTGTTGTAATAACCGCTATGGATGACGCTGTTTCTGGTAATAGTGTTAGTGATGGATCAAGAACTAATTATTCGACCATTCATGTTATTTTTACATTTTCAGAATCAACCAGTAATTTTATATTAGGTGATATAACTGTTGGTAATGGTACGATGAATAGTTTTTCCGGTAGCGGGAACCTATATACCGCTACATTTACTCCAGACGATGATCAAGCTACAACCATTAATGTAAATGCTGGCGTTTGTACAGATAGATCTTCAAATTCAAATATTGCATCTAGTCAATTTAATATGACGAATGATAGTCAAATTCCTTATATTTCTAGTGTAAGTGTAAATAATAATAATGATAGTGCGACTGTCATTTTCTCCGAGGGTGTTTATAACACAGTAAGTGATTCAGGTAATCTAGAAATCTCTGACTTTGTGCTGTTAATATCAGGAGGTAGTGCCACACTCTCCTCCGCAACGCCTTCAGGTATCAGCAAAACAAATTCTTATACATGGAAACTTGCTATTTCATTGAGTGGAACTGTAAATGGATCTGAAACATTTAAAGTAAATTTAGCGGCGAATTCTGTTTTTGATATAGGAAGAAATATTGCAATACAAAACCAGAGTAATAATACATATCAACTTTCAACAGACTTGACTGGCCCTCAGTTTTCCAATGGCCTCTCTAGCATCGCATCTGATAATTCTACTGTCTCTGTAACCTTTAATGAGGTCGTTTATAATACATTTAGTGGATCTGGCGATTTAGAAGCGAGCGATTTTGCTTTAACCTTAGAAGCTGGTCTAGCTATTTTATCTAGTGCTACTCCATCTAGTATATCTGGAAGTGGTAAGACCTATACATTGGGAATTCCTCTGACGGGGGTTGCTTCTACGATGCAAGGGTTAACCATAGCTGTTATTGACAATTCAGTTTTTGATCTTTTAGGGAATGCATCATCTTCTACCTTACAAGAAGATAGTCTGAATGCTGTAAATAAAGTTTTGAATCTTAATGGAACGGATGATTACGCATATCTTGATGACGAATCTGGATTAAGACCAACTAAATTTACTTTGCAGGCTTGGATCAATCCTTCTTCTGTTCCAGCAGATGATGATATTGACTGGATTATCCATAAAAATGAATGCTATCGAATAGGACTCCAACGGGTTAGTCAATCTGGTAGCTACTATACTCAGGTTATAGGATCTATTTATCATAATGGTTCCTATGAAAATGTTGAAAGTAAAAACTATTCCAGTTTCGTTACAGCTTCAGCTGGTTGGTATTACATAGCTCTAAAATTTGGAAATAATGGAATAACGTTATATATAGATGATTCTCAGGCAGATTCGTATCTTACTGGTGCGAGCAGTGTTAATAGTACGACTAGTGTGTTCTCTATAGGACGTAAACATGCCTCGGGAACAAATTATTATAATGGTCGAGTTGATGAGATTGTATTTTGGAATGATATATTAAGTAGCGATGCTTTAGCTGACCTTTACAATAGTGGAAAGGGATTGCATGCATTATCAAACAATAGTGAAGACTACTCTAAGTCCAGTAATGTTTTTCTAAATCTAAGAATGCAAAGTAATTTGGATGATAGCAGCGATACCGGAGCAGATTTTACTGGACCAAATATAAGTAGTTCTGATTATGTAAATGCTGAGATTCTGCCTAAATAATCGTGAGTCTTTTTTTATTTATAAATAGTTTCCATTAACTCTTTATTTTTAGAAATGAGTAGCAGAGGCTCATTAAAGTTGTATTAATAGGGTACTGATTCATTTAGATGCAACCTCTGATCTTAGTAATTATAGTACATCAGATGAACTTGTGTTAAGCTATAAGTCTGAGCTGAATTTAGAAGACTCTAAAACTGGTTTTGATCTATCTAATAATAGTATTGGGGTAAGAAATTATTCATAGAAGGCATTTGACTAGTAAAGAGAGTGAGTGAATATTATTTAAATAACATTATAGAATTCTTGTGTTCTTCATTACATTTATACTGTATATGGAGCATATAAAGTATTTTTTATACTATATTATATAAGAATCTTCAGTACCGTTTAGAGAAAAAAGTACTACTTTAAATATTTAATTAGAAATATAAACAAACAAAAAGGAAATATGATGACAAAAACAAGCAAACTATTTGATCATATCAAAGCACAATATGAAACATTTGAAGCAGAGCATGCAAAGAACGTAGCTGGTAACAAAGCTGCAGGAAGTCGCGCACGTAAAGCAATTGGTGAAGTTAAGAAACTTGTAACTGATTACAGAAAAGCTTCAGTAGCTGGAGAGTAAAATTTCCTACCTATTAAAAAGCCCTGCTAATTAGCAGGGCTTTTTTTTTGTCATTTAAAAGAACTTTCTTTTTACCCTTAAATTATTTTAAGAACTATATCTTTTAAACTTTTACAAATAAATTGTTCTATTTAAAATAAAAAAATAATGGAAAATATTACCCTAAAATTACCGCTGCAAAATCTGATAAGAAAATCAGACGATTCGGTAAATAAAAGTCCTAGTATCTTTTTCTTGCATGGCTTTGGAAGCAATATGCAAGATCTCTATGGACTATCAAGTCTATTTCCAAGTGAGTGGACTTGTATTAGTCTCCAGGCTTCTATACCGGTACAAGAAACTGATGGGTGGGCATGGGCGGATTTAAATTTTGAGAATTTATCAAAACTACCAAACCCTGATCAAATGAAAAGACATCAAGAGATGGTCATAGCATCTATTCGAATGTCGATTGAAGAATTAGATTTAGATATCGAAAGAGTCAATCTACTTGGGTTTAGTCAAGGAGCCTCTTTATCCATTTATTCTGGGTTAATGAATAGTGAGGTATTTAATACTTTGACTGCTTTATGTGGTTTTTTCCCAGTAGAAGAAGCATTAGATGAAGTTAAAGGTAAAAATATTTCATCTACGAAATTGTTCATGGGTAATGGTATACAGGATCCAGTCGTATCGATGGAACTCGCAGATAAATCATTTAAAAATCTTTCTGAATTAGGTATAAATCCAGTTTTTAAAAAATACAATTCTGAACACACTATTTCTAATGAATGTATGCAAGATGTTTTATCCTTTTTGAAAACAAACAACTCCAATAATAAATAAAATAAAAAACCCTACAAAAGTAGGGTCTGGAAATAAGTTGTTTAATTAATATACTTTTTTACCAGTCATCATCACCCCAGTCATCATCATCACCACCACTTTCTTCTTCTAGATATTTGGCTTGTTCATCTAGCCACGCCAAGTACTCATCTTCTTCAGTGATTGTAAGGTAGCCTTTCATGCGATAATGACCTAATCCACACAATTGAGCACAAGCAATTTCTAAACTTTTACCCTCACGTTTTGTACCAATAGTAGTTTTTAAGAATTCCTCAGATGTGCTTGTCGCTTTAAAATGAACAGGAATTATCATACCAGGTATAGCATCTTGGGATACGCGTAGTTCAGGAAGCTTGAAATTATGAATAACATCTTTACTTGTAAGATCAATTCGGATTTCTTGATTTACGGGAATGTGCAATTGATTAATTGTAAAAAAGTCATCAGATGCATTTTCGCTAGATCTATCTAGTCCGATAGGATTATCTTGTTCATCAACTAATTTTGAGCTGACAGAACCAAATATTCCATCAGGACCAGGGTAGTGAATATTCCAAGCATATTGCTGTGCGACAACACGTAGGTGAACGGCGTCTCTTCCGTCTGGGACATCATTAACACGTTCGGCCCATATTGGAAAAGCAAATCCAAATAAAATAACGACTTCTACGATAGCAACCACTGCCTCAAGTAAAGAAGAGTAGTGAGATTCAACACCTTTATAACTAGCTTTTTTATTTTTTGAAGCACGAAACTTTATAAGACTGTAAATAAAAAATATACCCCAGCCAACGAATAGTACAAGCATTAGGTAATGTACTATAACAATGATTTCATCAATTCGTCCGCTCACAGATGAAAGACCAACAGGTAAACCAAAATATCTTAAAAGATCAATCATTTGAAGTTATATCCTGTTGCATTTTTTTAGATTTAAGACCGATAGATACAATTCCTGCTGCAATAGCAATTAGAACGGGTCCAATGACTCCTAGAAGAGTAATAATAGCCATATCCATACCTTTAGCCGCCTCACTATTCGGATCTCCATAGCATGTGGAGCAAGCGAACACTAACTCTGATCCAAGAAGGAGACTTAAAACTAAAAATGGCTTTAAATATTTCTTGTTCATATTGTTTTAAACTTTTTGACTATTAAGGTCATGTAATAAATAAGTCCGAGCGTTGCAACTATACCAGGAATAGATAAAAAAAGTATGTTCTCAACTATCATTTGATAAGAAAAAAATCCAGCCAATAGAATAGACATGGTAATAATAATAATATGTGTAGTCTTAAGACCCATATGTATTACCAGAGACTCGTGTGATCAGTCATTGAAACAAGAGGTAGAAACATCAGAATCATAAAGGCTATTACAGTGGATGCCAAGATCCAGATGATGGCTTGTTTCTCTGAGATGAGATGCATAAAAAAACCTAAAACCAAACCACCTTTTATTGTGGCTATAGTCATAGCAAGGAAGAATGCTTCTATAAAAGAGATATCAAGATAACTAACTGCGACTGTTACTAGAGTGAGTACTATCAAGCTAGCAAAGACATTAATATAAACTTTTACTTGGTCTTCAATGGATCCATGTGAGTCAGTTGACATCAGGTCTCCTTAAAGTAGATAAAGAATTGGGAATAAAAATATCCAGACTAAATCAACAAAATGCCAATATAGACCGGTAACCTCAATTCTATTTGCCAGTAAATCAGGATTCTCTTTCCACATTCTATTCGAAACAGGGCTCCAGAAGTAGAGAAGAACGACTAACCCTCCGATAATATGTAAAACATGTAAACCTGTTAATGTAAAATAAATTCCCATAAAAGTACTGGAAGATGGATAAATATCATGACTGAATTTGCTGGTGTATTCAATATATTTGACACATAGAAAAGCTATTCCAAAAAGTATTGTTAGACCTAGGTACATTTTATATTTATCAAATTGTTTCATTTTTAATGAAGCCCAGGACATAATCATGGTGACACTTGATGAAATAAGCATAAGTGTGTTAAGTGTTGCCATTGGAACATTTAGTTTAGAACCCCAATAATCAAAATCTCCTTCAGGTGCTGCAATTCGTAAAAAAACGTACGCGGAAAAAAGTCCACCAAAAAGCATTACTTCAGATGCTATAAAGATCCAAATTCCAAGTCTAGCATTATTAAGACCTGTGTCGGGTCTTTCTTCTAGAATATATGGTATACTACTCAATGCATGCTCCTAATCTATTTTTCAGTCTGAGGACAAAAATCTTTTTCTTTACCGGGGACACTGTATTCATATGGTCCGTGGTAGACTTTAACTTCTTCGTCAAAATTAACGTGAGGTAAAGGGGGTGAAGGAGCAGACCATTCAATGGTAGTTGAATTCCAAGGATTCCGTTCACCAGTTTTTTTACTCGCAAGTGTAATAAATATATTTAGAATAAATGGGATTTGCGCAGCACCAAGACAAAAAGCAGATATTGTCATAAACTCATTCCAATGTAAGATATCAGATGCATGAGCATAAGAGGTCCCACCATCGTACATGCGCCTAGAAAGGCCAGATAGCCCTTGAATAAACATCGGCATAAAGACACCATTCATAAATAAAAGAGAAGGCCAGAAATGTAGTTTTCCTAACCCTTCACTTAGCTTTTTACCTGAAATTTTCGGGAACCAATAATAGATTCCAGCAAATAAAGCAAAAAGAGTACCTGGCGCAACAACATAATGAAAGTGACCAATAACATAATAGGTATCATGCAAAAAGATATCGGAGGCAGCAACACCAAGAGGAAGTCCTGTTAGGCCACCTATACCAAACATGGGTAAGAATGCTAGGGCAAAAAGCATAGGAGTATTAAAACGAATAGAGCCACCCCACAAAGAAAGGAAAAAGGCTGTTAGTACAACAACAGATGGAATCGAAATAATCATGGTTGTCAATTGAAAAAAAGCACTCATGGTTTGCCCCATTCCAGTTAAAAACATATGGTGAGCCCATACAATAAAAGACATAAAACCTAAGAAGCTTATAGCATAAATCATCGATTTGTAACCCCAGAGAGGTTTTCTGGTATTATTCGCAATAATCTCACCCACAATTCCAATTGCTGGTAAAATTAATACATATACCTCTGGATGTGCTAGAAACCAGAATAAATGTTGCCAGAGTAAAGGAGAACCGGATCCGTATGCCTCGACGGCATTACCGGCGTAAACAAGACCACTCGGTAAGAAAAAGCTGGTTCCAGCAACGCGATCCATAAGTTGGAGTATTGATGCTGCTTCTAACGGTGGAAACGCAAGCACTAGTAAAAAAGAGGTGACAAGCTGAGCCCAAATAAAAAAAGGTAGTCTAAACCACGTTAGTCCGGGTGCTCTGAGTTGTACTATTGTTACAATAATATTCATGGAACCAAGCAAAGAGGATGTGATAAGGAATATCATTCCACATAGCCACATTGTCTGTCCAGACTCAAAAATTGATAAAGGAGGATAAGATGTCCAACCACTTCTCGCGGCTCCTTCAGGTGTGAAAAAACTAGCAAGCATTATGACACCACCAATAAAATAAGACCAATAACTTGCGGCATTTAATTTTGGAAAGGCCATGTCTGGTGCACCTATTTGAAGAGGAACTAAGTAATTCCCAAAAGCACCGACAGCAAGCGGAACAACGCCCAAGAAAATCATAATAGTTCCGTGCATAGCTCCTAAGGTGTTGTAATTCTCAGGAAGCATAATGCCCCCACTTTCAGCAAAGAACCATCCAACAACTGGAATAACCGTTTCAGGGTATGCTAATTGATACCGCATGACCATCATTAAGCTAAAGCCAAATAAAAGGAATAACAGGGATGTTATACCATATTGTATTCCAATAACTTTATGATCTACAGACCAAATATATTTTTGGAAAAAGTTTTCTTCGTGGTGATCTTTTGTATAGCTCAATTTAATTTTTTATTTTTTTATAAATTCTTAATCTATGTTTAAATCATAGTTTTCTTCAAAAGTATCCGTTCCGAGCATTCGAATTGCATCCCATGTCATTCGGGTACAGACCCTGGCGCATACTTGACAACCGGTACATTCGTTAAACCGTACTTGAACAGGAGGAATTGGGATTTCGTACTTATCTTTGGCTACGGGTTCAATGCAATCTACGGGACAAAAAGGAACACATGCCTGACAGCCTGTACAATTATCTTCGTCCACAACTGCAACTAGTTTTGGACGCTTAGTTTTTTCCCTTGCATAATCAGGTAGCTCGGGAATTCCTTTGAAATAGTTATGTGATCCTGCCATAGTCTCCTAAAATTTATAACAAAAAATACAAAAAATCACAACCCAATTCTGAATGATTTTCACTTAAGAATATATTTTTCTATGCTCCATCCTGAAACAAAGCAAATGATTCCACCCAATAACAATTGTGGATCCATTAAGGATGGGAAGTTTATAATAAAACCGACTAAAATTATAAACATGCCAAGTAATTCTAATAGCTTCGCTGTGTAATACAATCTATCTATTCAGTTAATGGTTCAAGTTCTGAAATAATTGAAATCTGTTCTCTAAACGCACTATTTTTGATAACTAAAGACCAGATATGATGTAGATATGCTAAAACAAACAATGGTCCGTGAATCCATGAAAATGGAAAATTGTTCTCAACAGCACCTTTGTGTATAAACCAACTACCGACAAGAAGGATTGTAAGCATTAATTGAGGAAATAATTTCATTTTCAGATCTCTCTCTCTTTTCCAGAGATCTCGTTTTCCCAAACCTGTTTCAATAGCTTCTTTTATTCCGCTTCCAGTTGTTATAAAAAAGTACATAACGACGGTCTCGGTAATCGTAAAGATTAGAATCATTAGAATGGAAAACTTAGAGTGGCTTGCTCCAAAGATTTGAAATTGGAAATAGCCACTTAAACCAACTAAAGTAAGGTTAATAAAATTGATTAGCATTAGTACGTAACAAGATATCATAAAAAGGTACATTAATTATCCATTTTTCTATGTCAAAATATATAAAAAAGAAACACTCTAATTCCAATTATTCCTTTAATGAGTTCTTATTAATTTTATATTTTACGCAAATGATAAAAAGTTGTAAAATAAGACATAGTAAAAATCGATTTTTAAATAAGGATATAATATGAATCTTATAAAAACAGTCTCAAGTTTTATTTTATGCACCCTGATTTTCAGTATTGCTGATGCTGGAACATTAAAAGGGCATGTCAAATATGATGGTAAATCCCCTAAGAAGAAAAGGTTGAAAATGGATGCAGATCCAGTTTGTGGCTCTTCTCATTCGGGTGCAGTTTATGGTGAAAATTTCAAAGTTTCAGCCGATGGTTCCATGGCAGAGGCGATTGTTTATTTAAAATCTGTAAAATACAGTGATGGTGCTCCTTCAGAACCTGTTGTTCTTGATCAGAAAGGTTGTGTCTATTCTCCTCATGTTCTGGGAATGGTTGCAGGACAAGAATTATTAATCAAAAATAGTGATAAGACTCTTCATAATATTCACTCAATGCCTAAGGTAAATAAAGAATTCAACTTTGCTATGCCTAAGGTAGTTAAAGAAAAAAAAACAACCTTCAAAAAATCAGAACCAGCACCTTTTTACATTAAATGTGATGTTCATCCTTGGATGAAATCTTGGATACTTGTTTCTGATCATCCTTATTACGCTGTAACCGATGCTAATGGTAATTTTTCCATAGATGGAATTCCTGCCGGAACATATGATATTGTTTGCTGGCAAGAAAAATTTAAAAAAAGACCACTGACTGGATCTGTTACGATTGGATCTGGGGAATCGACTAAGGACTTCACTTTTAGTCGGCCAAAGAAAAAATAGCATTAAATAAAAAAAAAGTTCAAGGCGGAGTGATTTTACTCCGCCTTTTTTTTTAAAAAAATGATGAAGAATTTTCTCCTCTTACTTATTTCTCTTTACATCTTTAACTGTGGAAAAAGCAGACTTCCATATCAAGTAAAGGGAACAATTCACGAAATACACCTAGAGGAAAATGAAATTCTAATTGCTCATGACACGATTAAGGGATTAATGCTTCCTATGACAATGCCATTTCCTTTAGATCCTGCAAATATGATGACTTCTTTTCAAGTAGGTGATAGTGTACATTTTGAATTATTATGGAATGAAGAGAAGGTACTAGCAGAAAATTTCAAGTATATAGGAAAGGGG